>Ga0255343_1003013_pt1 | contig 18459 bp, 18 predicted proteins | sample wastewater_treat_4_FD_192413 | JGI IMG/M metagenome (GOLD analysis project Ga0255343, IMG submission 192413) | Wastewater microbial communities from Lulu Island WWTP, Vancouver, Canada - plant16 | ecosystem: Engineered > WWTP > Wastewater > Unclassified | place: Canada: Vancouver, British... | reverse complement strand
TCCAGGTACGGCGTCTCCCGCTGGTCGTGTGGCACGTGTTCCTCCGTGGCCTCGGGGGTCCGGGCGCGGTGCGCCGGCCGGTGCCCGCAAGCATACCAAGGCGGGATGATAGACTCGATCTGTTTGCAGGGGGATCTCGGCCGCTGGAGGAGAGAGTATAACCCTCAACCAGACAGTGAGAGTCCGCTTCGCGCCGAGCCCCACCGGTACGCTCCACATCGGCTCGGCGCGCACTGCGCTCTACAACTACCTGTTCGCCCGTCACCACGCCGGGAAGTTCGTCCTCCGCATCGACGACACTGACGCGGCGCGCTCCCGGGCCGCCCTGGAGAAGAGCATCCTGGCCGACCTGCACTGGCTCGGTCTGGAGTGGGACGAGGGGCCGGACGTCGGCGGGCCCTTCGGTCCCTACCGGCAGAGCGAGCGGGCGGAGCGGCAGCGGGCGGCCGCGGACGGTCTGCTCGCATCCGGTCAGGCTTACCGCTGCTTCTGTCCCGAGGAGCGTCTGCAGGACCTCCGGCGGCGGGCGCTGGCGGAGGGACGCACGCCGCGCTACGACCGGCGCTGCCTGGCGTTGTCGGCCGACGAGGTGCGCCGTCGGGCAGACGCCGGCGAGCCCGCGGCGCTGCGTTTCAGAGTCCCTGCGGGCGACGTCGTCGTGGACGACCTCATCCGCGGACGGGTGGTCATCGGCGCCGAGGCGCTGAGCGATCCCATCATCGTGCGTTCGGACGGCGCGCCGGGCTACAACTTCGCCACCGTGGTCGACGACCGCGATATGGGGATCACGCACGTGATCCGCGGCGACGACCATCTCACCAACACGGCGCGCCAGCAGTTGCTCTTCATCGCCCTCGGCGGGCCTGTGCCGAGCTGGGCGCACCATTCGATGGTGCTCGCTCCGGACGGCGGCAAGCTCAGCAAGCGCCACGGAGCGACCTCGGTCGCCGAGTTCCGCGACCTCGGCTATCTGCCGGCGGCGATCGTGAACTACCTCGCCCTGCTGGGCTGGTCGCACGGGGAGGAGGAGGTGCTCGACCTCGACCGACTCGTCCGTGAGTTCGACCTCGACGGCCTGTCGGCGAGCCCGGCCGTGTTCGACGCGGCCAAGCTCGACTGGCTCGATCACGAGCGCATCATGGCGCTGGCGCCGGACGAGCACAGGCGCCGCTTCGCTGAGCGGCTGCCGGCGGGCACGCCGCCACAGGCGGCGGCGGCGCTCGCGGCCGCCGCGCAGCCGTCGCTGGTGCGCTACGGCGACGCCCCGGCCCTGGCGGCGGACGTGCTCGAGCCGCCGCCGCCCCCGGACGCCCTGCGGGCGCGCGCGCTCGCGGCCGCGGCCCAGCTCGCTCACGTCCGTGCGTTGCGCGCCGCAGCGCCGGAGTGGCTCACGCCCGCCGCCGCCCGCGATCTTCTCGCCGCCTACCGCGCCTGGGGCACGGCGCGGGGCTGCACCGCCCGCGAGCTGCTCATGCCGTTGCGCATCGCCCTGACGTCGGCGGAGCACGGACCCGAGCTCCCCTTCGTCCTGGCGGCGCTCGACCGCTCGAGCGTCCTCGCGCGGCTCGACCTCATCCTCACCGGACCCGGTGAGTCCACCCCCACGCCAGGAGACCCGTCGTGATCCGCCTCTTCAACTCACTCACCCAACAGAAGGAGCCGTTCGAGCCGCGGGACCCCGGCAAGGCCGGCATCTACTGCTGCGGCCCCACGGTCTACAACCTGGTGCACGTCGGCAACGCGCGGCCCTACGTCACCTTCGCGGTGCTGCGCTCGTGGCTGGCGCACCGCGGTCTCGACGTGACCCTGGTCACCAACATCACCGACGTGGACGACAAGATCATCAACAAGGCGCACGAGGAGGACCGCGACCCCGCGGCGGTGGCCGACCACTATACGGCCGCCTACGTCGAGGACACGGACCGTCTCGGCATCCCGCGGCCGGACGTGGAGCCCAAGGCCACTGAGACGATCGCCGAGATCATCGACCTGGTCCGCGAGCTCATCGGCCGCGGTCACGCTTACGAGGCCGACGGCAGCGTCTACTTCAAGGTGCGCAGCTTCAGTGAGTACGGCAAACTCAGCGGCCAGCGCATCGACGAGCTCGAGGAGGGCGTGCGCATCGACGCGGAGCCGGGCAAGGCCGATCCTCTCGACTTCGCCGTGTGGAAGGCGGCCAAGCCGGGCGAGCCCTCCTGGGAGAGCCCCTGGGGCGAGGGTCGGCCCGGCTGGCACATCGAGTGCTCTGCGATGGGGCTCCGCTACCTGGGCGCCGGGTTCGACGTGCACGGCGGCGGGCGTGACCTGATCTTCCCGCACCACGAGAACGAGATCGCCCAGAGCGAGGCCGCCGGCCTGCCGTTCGCCAAGGTGTGGATGCACAACGGCATGATCCGCAGCGGCGGCGAGAAGATGGCCAAGAGCGTGGGCAACATCTTCCTGCTGCGCGAGGTGCTCGACCGTTATGAGCCGGCGACGGTGCTGACGTACTTCCTGACCACGCACTACCGCAGCCCGCTCGAGTTCAGCACCGCGAAGCTGGACGAGGCGAAGGCGGCGCACGAGCGGCTCGCCGGCGCGCTCGCCGACATCGATTTCCGCGTCGCCAACGCCGGACGCGCGACGGCGCGCGGCGAGTGTCCCGACCTGGCCCTGCGCGCGGAGGCGGCGCGTCTCGCCTTCGCCGAGTGCATGGACGACGACCTCAACACCGCCGCCGCGATCGGGGAGCTGTTCGCCCTGGTGGGCGAGATGCACCGCTACCTCACCGACGTGGACCGGGGCGGGGCGCCGCTCGACACCGAGGCGCTGCTCACGGTGGCGGCGGTCCTGCGCGAGTCGCTCGGCCTGCTCCTCATCCCCGTCCCGGTGGCGAGCGCGGGCCTCACGGGCGTCGGGACGGTCGCCGGGCCGGAGGCGGACGCGTGCGCCACGGGCGGCGTCCCGCTCCTGCCGGCCGCGCGGCTCGCGCAGGAGGGCCGGTGGGACGACGTCGCGCTGGTCTACGCCGACAGGCTCGCCTGCGAAGACACCTCTTACGCCTGCGTCCTGCGCGACCACTACCGGGCTGAGAAGCGCTGGGCCGACGCCGACAGGCTGCGGGACGAGATCCAGGCGGCCGGGTTCGAGGTGCGCGACACGCCCCAGGGGACACAGGTGGTGAGGAGGTAGGCGGCCGCGAGGACGACGGGGGCCGGCGATGGGCGCGAGTGGCCAGAGTCGTCAGTTGAGCAGCCGCGCGAGGAACAACCCGACGGCGCCGATCATGCCGCCGGCCACACCCGTCACGAGCGCGGCCGCAGCACGCGCCTCCGTCCGCCCGCCGGGTGCATGCCACAGGCCCGTGGCGCTGAGGGCGATCGCGGCGCCGACCGACAGTGCGCCGGCGCCGGCGGCGGCCGCTGCAAGGCCCCCGTGCATGACGGCCACGGGCAGGAGCGTGAGCAGCGCCGGCAGGAGCGCCGCGGCCGTCAGCGCGCCCCGCAGCCGCGGACGATGCGCGCAGAGCACCGTGGCGGCGAGCACGGCCGCGGGCGAGACGACCGTCCACCACGAGAGCGCGGTGATAATCTGGGCTGCGGACGAGTCTGGCGCAGTGGGCGGCATGACGTCAGTGTACCCGGGCAGGGGATGAGCGCGTGGAGTGGCTTTACGGGCGGAACGTGGTGAAGACCGTCCTCGGCGGAGGCGCGCGTCGCCGTCCCCACAGGCTCGCGGCCACGCTGGCCGCTCTGGATGCCGTGGCGGAGCTTGTGCCGGACGATCTGCCCGTGGACACGGTCAGCGCACGTCAACTGGACGGGCTGTTGGGGACGCGCGAGCATCAGGGCGTCGCTCTCTCCGTCGACTCCTATCCGTATGTCGATCCCCGCGAGCTGCTCGAGAGGAGTCTGCTGGTCGTGCTCGACGAAGTCACCGACCCGCACAACCTCGGCGCCGCCGCGCGGAGCGCCCTCGCCGCCGGGGCCGGCGGGCTGGTCGTGCCGAAGCACCGCTCCGCTCACGTGACGCCGGCGGCGGTGAAGGCCTCGGCCGGCATGCTCGAGCATCTGCCCGTCGGCCGGGTGACCAACGTGGCCGCCTTCCTGCGGCAGGCCCGGGAGGCCGGGTTCTGGGTCTACGGCGCCGCCGCCGACGCCGCAGTCACTTACCTCGAGGCCGACCTCGCGGGTCGTGTCGTGCTGGTCGCGGGCGCCGAGGGTCGCGGCCTGCGGCCGCTGGTGGCGCGCAGCTGTGACGTGCTGCTCGCCATACCGATGGCGCCGCCGGTCGAGAGTCTCAACGTCGGCGTGGCCCTCGCGCTGCTCCTCTACGAGGCGCGCCGCCAGAGGGAGGCCGCTGCGTCGCACGGTGACACGGGTGGTGGACGATGAGCGGCACGCTCTACATCGTCGACGGCTACAACGTCCTGCACGCGCTGTTCCGCGGCGCGGACCGGGAGGAGATCTTCGCTCGCCGGGACTGGCTCGTCGACGAACTCGCCGGTCTCACTGCGCTGCGCGGGGCACGCGCCGTCCTGGTCTTCGACGGCAGTGGTCCCCGCAGCACCAGCGACCGACCCATCAAGGGGGTCCCGGTCGAGGTGGTCTTCGCCGGCGGCTCCTTCACAGCCGACACGCTGATCGCGCGGCGGATCGCCGGTCAGGCGGCCGACACCCACGTCATCGTCGTCTCGGCCGATCAGGAGGTGCAGCGTACCGCCTCCAGAGCCGGGGTCAGCCGCATGACCCCCCGGGAGTTGGGTGAGGAGCTGGCGGCCTGCCACCCCCGCGCGGGGCAGGCTCTTGACTCTGCCTCGCACACCGGTAGAATGCCCCAGACGCTTGAGGATAAAGTAGACAGTGAGACTTTGCGTCGTCTCGAAGACTTGCGTCACAAGCCGCAGTGATCGCCGGGGGACCGTCGATACCGCGGTCTGCAGGGCAAACGCAGCGGAGGTGGGGTTCGCGGATGGCTCGTCAAGCCGATCATAGTCGCGGCACGGGCTCGCTCCAGAACGTTCAACCTTTCAGCGAGAGTTCGGACTCGGCGCTCGTTCACGCGTACCGGCGGGGGAGCCAGTCGGCGCTGGATGCGCTCATGGCCCGCTACTACCAGTTCGTGCGCCTCAAGGCGAGTTCGTACTTCCTCGCCGGCGGCGACGCGGAGGACCTGATCCAGGAGGGACTGGTCGGGTTGTTCAAGGCGGTGAGGGACTACCGTGACGACCGCCAGGCCAGCTTCCGCAGCTTCGCCGAGCTGTGCATCACGCGCCAGATCATCACCGCCATCAAGACGGCGACGCGCCAGAAACACGTCCCGCTCAACGGCTACCTCTCCTTCAGCCAGCCGCCCAACGACTCGTCCGACGACGGCGACTGCTCCCTGGCCGACGTGCTGCCCGGCCCGAGCACCCACGACCCGGTGAACCAGGTCATCAGCTCGGAGGAGATAGACAGCCTCACCAGTTGCCTCACCAGCATGCTCTCCCCTCTGGAGGGCAAGGTGTTGCGTCTCTACATCCAGGGACTGAGCTACGAGCGCATCGCGAGCGGGCTCGGGTGTGACTGCAAGACCGTCGACAACGCGCTGCAGCGCATCAAGCGCAAGGTCGACCTGCACCTCGAGGAGCGGCGCGTCCCCTCCTGAGACCGCGGCCTCCGCGGCGTCCCCGGCTCAGAAGGTCATCAGGTTCACGTCGTGGCCCTGTGATTGCACGAGGAGCTTGAAGTCGTGCGGGTTGCTGGCCACCTGCGCCGCGTCGGCGAGCGTGATGAGGCCCTCCTCGTACAGGTGGAGCAGAGCCTGGTCGAACGTCTGCATCCCGTAGAAGTCGCCCTCCCTGATGGCATCGGGGATGAGGTGCGACTGGTCGGGCTCGAGGATGAAGTCGCGGATGCGGTTGGTGCACACCATGATCTCGATGGCGGGCACGCGTCCCTGCCCGTCGGCGCGCACGAGGAGCCGCTGGCTCACGATCCCCTTGAGGGTGCCGGCGAGCATGATGCGCACCTGTTTCTGCTGGTGGAGCGGGAAGAAGTCGATGATGCGGTTGACGGTCTCGGTCGCGTCGATGGTGTGCAGCGTGCTCATCACGAAGTGGCCGGTCTGTGCGGCGGTGAGCGCCGCGGCGACGGTCTCGGGATCGCGCATCTCGCCGATGAGGATGTCGTCGGGGTCCTGCCGCAGGACGTACTTGAGCGCCGTGGCGTAGGTCTCGGTGTCGAGCCCGATCTCCCGTTGGTTGATGATGGACTTCTTGTCCTTGTGCAGGACCTCGATCGGGTCCTCGACGGTGACGATGTGACGCCGCAGCGTGTTGTTGATGTGGTCGATCATCGCCGCCAGGGTGGTGGTCTTGCCGGAGCCGGTCGTGCCCGTGACGAGCACCAGGCCGCGCGGCTCGAGCGCCAGGCGCTTGATGATGTCCGGCAGGTGCAGTTCCTCGAAGGAGGGGATCTTGGTCGTCACCTGGCGCATGGCGACGCTGATGCTGCCGCGCTGGCGGAACACGTTGACGCGGAAGCGCCCGAGGTTGACCGCCGAGTAGGCGAAGTCGATCTCGTTGTGCTCGCTGAAGCGGCGGATCTGCTTGTCGGTCATGATCGACGCCGCCACGTCCTTGGTGTCCTCCGGCGTGAGGGGCGGTTCCTCGAGGAGGACGAGCTCTCCGTCCACGCGGATGACCGGCGGGCTCCCTGCCTTGATGTGCAGGTCCGACGCGTTGCGCGCCATCATCTCGCTGAGCAGGTCATCGATCGGCTTCATGGGCAGCCCCAGTCCCTTGGGTTCTCTCTCCGTCCAGTAAGTTCGGCAGAACTGCGCAAAAGCTTACTCCTTCGGCACGCCGATTCCAGGGGGGAGGGCGTGCGGGGACGGTGATGCAGCCTAGAAACGTCCGCCGATCCAGGCGTCCCGGCCGGTCCAGGTCCCGTACCGGACCACGTCGCCCGTATGCGGCGCCTCGATGCACGTCGTTCCGCCGACGAAGATCGCCACGTGGTGGCTGAAGCTCGCGTTGCCGAAGAAGATGAGGTCGCCGGGCCGCATGTCGGTCAGCGCGACCGGGGAGCTGGCGCGCTGCTGCATGGTCGCGCCGTGGTACAGGTTCACGCCGATCTGGGCGTAGCAGTACATCGTGAGACCGCTGCAGTCGAAGCCGCTCGGGCTGGCTCCGCCCCACACGTAGGGCACGCCGAAATAGCGCTTGGCGATGGCGATGATCTCGGGGTGGCCCGGGCTGTTCGGGTCCACCTCGGGGATGGGTCCTGAGTACCCGGTGAGGGCGAGCTGGGCGCGCAGCCTGGCCTGGGCTTTCAGCTTCTTGATCTGCTTCTTGATCTTCTTCGTGAGCGCACGCAGGTCCGACTCGAGTGCGACGAGCTCGTTCCTGTGCCGCTCGCGCTCGGCGACCAGTCTCGTGGCCGCCTTCTCGTCGGCCTTGAGCCGGAGGCGGCGGTCCTTGATCTCACGCTTGTACGCGGCGATGGCGTGGACCGTGTCGACGTCGCTGTTGCCGAGCCGCTGCATCATGTCCATCTGGCTGATGAGATCGTCGAAGGAGTCGGCCTGGAAGATGAAGTCGACGATGCCGACGTCGCGCGCCTTGTACATGTCTTCGGCGCGGCGCAGGAGCTGTTCGCTGGCCTGCTCCAGGTTCTCCTGGGCCGTCTGCAGGTGCCGCTGGTTCTCGTCGATCTTCGCCTGGATCGTCTCGAGTCGCGCGGTGGCCTGATTGAGCTTCTCCACCGCGATCTCAGACTGGGTGGAGACCGTGTCGAGGCGGGCTGCGACGGCCCGCAGCCGCGCCTTCGCCTTGGCGACGGACCCCTTCGCGGGTGCCGCCGGCGCGGTCGCCATCGCGAGAGCCGTCAGGGCGAGGACGGTGAGCAGGGCGGTCCTGATGATGCTGCCGGGTCGGGTCACTCCGGGATGTACCTCCGTCGACGCTCCCGGATGGGACGTGCGGCCGCCGTGGCCGTTCCGGGGGCGCAGACGTATTCGAGCCCGAGGTCGCGTTCCCTACGCATGTGGCGGGGACGCGACCTCGGGCTCGTCGAGGATCAGGGGCGCCCCCCGATCCAGGCGCCGCCGATGGAGCCGTAGCTGACCACGGCGCCGGTGTGCGGGGCGTGGATCATGGAGCCGCCGCCGACGTAGATGCCGACGTGGTGGCTGTAGCTGGCGCTGCCGAAGAAGACCAGGTCGCCGGGCTGCAGGGCGTTGAGCGGCACCGGACGGCTGGCCTGCTGCTGGGCGGTGGCGCCGTGGGCGAGGCCGATGCCGATCTGGGCGTAGCAGTACATCGTCAGGCCGCTGCAGTCGAAGCCGCTCGGGCTGGCGCCGCCGTAGACGTAGGGCACGCCGAGGTAGCGCTGGGCGATGGCGACCACGGCCGAGTGGCCGGAGCCGCCGGGGTCGACGACGGTGCCGCCGCCGGAACCGGCTGAGCTGCCGGACTCGGCGGGCCGGTCGGCGCTGCCTGACGAGGCGTGCGCGGACGCGGCGGCGCTCTGCTGCTCGGCCAGGGCGCGGGCGGCCGCCTCCTCGGCGCGCTTGGCGGCGGCGGCCTCGACGCGGGCGATCTCGTCCTTGAGGCCGCCGGCGGCGCTCTCCAGCTGCGCCTGCAGCGCCAGCACCTGGTCCTTGCTCTCCTCGCGCTGTGCCACCAGCTTGACCGCCGCCTTGCGGTCCTCCTGGAGCGCGAGGCGGCGGTCGGCGACCTCGCGGCGGTACGCCCTGGCGACACGCGCCGCCCGCGCATCGCTCTCGGCCATACGCCGCATCACGTCCAGCTGGGTGAGCAGGTCCTCGAAGGAGCGTGAGGTGAAGACCACGTCGAGAAGCCCGGCGTCGGCGGTCTTGTAGACCTGGCGGGCGCGCGACGTGAGGTGCCGGTCGGCCAGGTCGAGCTCGTACTCGGCGACCTTGAGCAGCCTGGCGTTACGCTTGACGCGGGCCTGCACGTCTTTCAGCCGCGCCGCGGCCGCGTTGTAGCGCTCCACCGCCACGTCCGACTGCTCATACACCGTCGCCAGCTTCGCCTGGACCGCAGCCAGCTTGGCCTTCTTCTCCTTCAGAGGAGCAGCCGGCGCCGCGGCGGCGGCGACCAGAGCGACGATCGACACGATGAGGACGAGAAGGACGGATCTGCGGATGGGGGTCAAGCGGGTCGCCTCCTTCGCCGGTGGTGAGCTGGCCCTGGCCCGGCGGCGGGCTGTGAGCACGTGAGGCTAGCACCGATCGGGGCGACAGACAAGCTCGCAGGCGTCGCCGACGGCGGCGGCACTCCGGCGACCGGCTCTGCCGTCGCCGTCCTCAGCAACGGTTGAAGAAGCCAGGCTCCCGCACGGCGGAGAGCTCGTCACCGGTGACGTCGAGACGGTCGGGCGTGAGCAGGAGGACGTCACGGCCGACCTGCTGAAGACCACCGTCGACGGCGTAGACGAGCCCGCTGCAGAAGTCGGTCAGACGATCGGCGGTCTCGGGGTCGACGCGATGGAGGTCGACCAGTACCGGCGTCCCGGCGCGCAGCCGCTCGCCGATAGTCTCCGCGGCCTCGAACCCGTCGGGCGCGACCAGCTGGAACCCGAGCGCCGGCCCTGCCGCCAGAGCGAGCGGCCGCACACGCCCCCTGCCCTCTCCGGGCTCCTCTGGCGGTCTGTCCTGGTCGTACAAGTCGTCGTAGGCGTCGCGTACCCTGCTCATTCCGCCTCCGGTCCGTCGGGCTCGCTGCTGTTCTCTCTTCGTTCGGCACGCGGGCAGGATTGGCCTGCCTGGCGGCCACGGATCGGCGTCCGACCCGGAGACGGTCGCGGCCGTACCTCGGCTACAATGCGCCCACACCGGAACGGGAGGCAGTCATGACCGTGATCCCCGACACGCTCCGCGACCTGCTCGCCGGCGGCCACAACGTGTGGGTGGCCACCGTGGGGCCGGACGGGACGCCCAACGTCTCGATCAAGGGCAGCGGCGCCCTGCTCGATGACGAGCATCTCTACTTCGCCGACATGTTCGGCCGCAAGACGCGCGAGAACCTCGCGCACGACCCCCGCGTGGCGATCGGCATCCACGACCCGGAACGCAAAGTCGCCATGCAGGTCAAGGGGACCGCGGAGCTCATCGACCACGGCGAGGTGTTCGAGAAGGTCGACCAGAGGCTCAAGGAGCTGAGCGCGAAGGTCCAGTTGCCGCCCATGAAGTACGTGGTGCGGATCACGGTCGAGTCCGTGTGGGACATGGGGCCCGGCCCGCACGCCGGGGAGCGGGTCGGGTAGCCGCATCGGCGCCGCGTCCCCGCGGGCGGTGCGTCAGGCCTCGGCCTCCGGCGGAACGGTCCGGCCGGACCACCGCAGCAGGAGCGCGCCGGCTGCGAGGAGACTGACGGAAGCGAGAGACACCATCGGCACGAACGAGCCCGTCGCCCCGAGCAGGGCGCCGGCGGTGACCGGCCCCAGCGCGCCGCCCAGCTCGAACAGCGCCTGCTGCGTACCCAGCAGCGTCCCCAGGTGCGCGGGGTCGGCGAGTTCGTGCGTGTAGATGCCCTGCAGGGCTGAGAACGCCCCGGTGGCGGCGCCGAACACGAAGGCGAAGACGAGTGCGACGGCGACGGCCCCGCTGGCGAGGAGCAACGGCAGGGACAGCGCCGCCAGCACGAGCACCGCGATGACGGTGCGGCGCGCGCCGAGGCGCGTGATGACCGGCCCCAGGGGCAGGCGCCCGGCCAGTTGCGCCGCGCCGCGGAAGCCCGCGAGCCCCGCGGCCAGCGAGAGCGGCAGGCCGAGCCCGACCATGGCCGGGACCTGGTAGAGCAGGACGACGTCCGTGGCGGCGCCGGTGATCACGGTCGCCGCCAGCCAGCGCTGCATCGGGCGCTCTCGCAGGGCACGACGCAGGGCCCGCACGGCGCCCTCGCGCCGCGTCGGCGACGGACGACCGCCGCGGCCGCGGACGAGCAGCAGCGCGAGGGCGAACGCCACCGCCAGACTGACCGCGTGCACCCGGATCGCGCCGCGCCAGCCCACGGTCGACGAGAGCCACCCGGTCAGCGGCAGGTAGACGGGGCCGGCGAAAGCGCCGATCAGCGTCAGCCAGATGATCGCGCGAGCCGCCGCGCCCGTGGCCACGCGCGCGGCCACGGTCTGCGTGACATGGTAGAAGCCGAGCGCTCCGGCCAGTCCGCAGCCGCCTGCGTACAGGAGCGCGAACGACCACAGTTGCGTCTGGTACGAGGACGCCAACACGGCCGCGGCGGACAGGGTCGCCCCCGCGGCGAAGACGGGCTGCTCGCCGACGCGGTCCAGCAGCCCGCCGGCCAGGATGCCGCCGACGCCGGTGATCAGCAGTACGGCGCTGAAGATCGCGCCCAGCGCCGCCTGCGGCCAGCGGGTCTCGGCCGCGATGGGCGCAATGAGCACGCCGTAGGAGTAGAACGCGGCCCCGTAGGCGACGACGGTGAGCAGCCCGAGGGCCACGATGGGCACGACAGGGGGCCGCCCGGAGGGGTGCGGGTCCGCGGTGGTCATGCTCCGCGTCGCAGACGCTTGATCTCCTCGAAGGTCGGGAAGCTCAGGGCGCCCTCCGGGCAGAGCGTCGCGCAGTGCGAGCACCCGACGACGCAGCGGGTCTTGACCTCCACCTCGACCCTGCTGCCGTCTTCGGTCCAGCGATACACCCCGTGTCTGCACCATTCGATGCAGGCGCCGCAGCCGGTGCAGGCCCCAGCGTCCAGCGTTGGGCCCCACTCGAGGTCGATGTGCGGCACCCTGTCGCTCGGATCGCTCACCCTTCCCTCCTTCGCTCAGACCGCCCTGTGGTCCCGCAGCGGGTCGCAGCCTACCTCGTCACACGCCGCGGCCACCATGGCTGGGACGGCGGCACGACGCCGGTCGAAGCTGACTCCGGTCCGGTGCTGTGGCTCACCGGCCGAGCCTCACGTCCGCGGGCGCCCGTGGCCGGCCGCGCCGGACGCGACGCCGGGGGCCAGGGCCCGCTGCAGTGCGCGGAGCGCATCGGCCATGCTCCTGCCGTCCACCGTGTAGAAGCTCCACTTGCCGCGGGCCTCCTCGGTGACCAGGCCCGCGTCCCTGAGCACGCGCAGGTGGTACGACGCCGTGGACTGGGCGAGGCCGAACTGCCTCTGGAACTCGCAGACGCAGATGCCGTCCGGCTCGGTGGACCCGGGCACTCCGCACTCCGCCGGGTCGATCACGCCGCAGCGCTCGCGCCCCTGGAGCATCACGTCGAGCATGCCGAGCCGGATGGGATCGGCGAGCGCCCGGGCGACGCGCGCGAGCCGCTCCAGCGTGGCGGCGTCGACCCGCGGGCCGCAGGTGGCGCCGGCGGACGGAGCGGCGCACGCCCGTGAGCCTGCGCCGCGTGCGGCCGCGCCGGCGGTCGTCCGCGGCCTCGACGCTGCCTGTCGGTCCCCCGTCGTCATCGTCGTCAGCTTAGCACGACAAAAGTCGATTTGACGATCCGGCGCGCCTTCCGCCAGCCTGGAGCGGACGACGGAGGAGGCTCGTCGTCCGGCGGGGTATCGTCGCGCCGTTCGCGGGCAACAACCGGAGGGAGGGAGGTGACCATGCGCCACGTCGGCCGTCTGCTCGCGGGCCTGCTGCTCGTCGTCGTTCTCGTCGCCGGCATGCACTCCGGCGTCCTCGTCCTCCGCTGGCCGGGCGCCGGCGACGGTGTCGGGGTCCTCGATCGCCGCCCGGAGCACCCGGTGGCCCTCACGTCACTCGACCGCCACACGAAGGAGGCGGCGGGACGGGCCTCCTTCCGGCGCTATTTCACCACGATGGTCCTTGGAGCGACGGAGGACGGCGGACCTGACCCCGTGGTCGCCAAGTGGGAACGGCCGCAGGTCACCGTCAAGCTCCTCAACGACGGCGGCCCCGGAGTCGAGAGCTACCTGCGGCGTCTCGTCGCGCGCCTGAACCGCATGCAGCAGGAGGTCCGGTTCGTCGTCGGCAGCCGTCAGCCGCGCATCACCGTCCGCTTCCTCCCGCACGACGACTACGTGCTGCGCCACGGCGACAGCAGCGTCGGCACCACCCATACGCGCTACTACCGCTCGTCGCCGGGTCTCATCAGCGCGCGCATCGTCATCGACGCGGGCCGGCAGGACGGCCCGGGCCAGCTCAAGGCGACCCTCATCCACGAGCTGACCCACGCGATCGGCTGCGCGGGTCACTTCACCGATCCCGCCGACCGGCGTGCCAGCGTCCTCTACCAGGCGAGCCACGTGACCTCCTGGAGCCAGAACGACGCCGCCGTCGTCCGACTGCTGTACTCGCCCTGGATCAGGTCGGGCATGACGGCCGGGCAGGCCCGGGCGGCACTGCGGCGCTACGCCCGCACGAAGGACTGACGCCGACGGATGTGAGGCGGCCGCCGACGTCCCGTCGGCGACGCTCAGGACGCGTAGAGGTCGTCGATCTCGCTCGAGTAGAGACGCGAGAACTCGTGCCGCCGCAGTTTGAGCGTCTGGGAGAGCTCGTGGCCGATGCGGAAGTCCTCCAGCCAGAGCCGCACACGGTGGATACGCTCGTACGGGGCGAAGCGGCGCAGGTCGGCGCTGATGGCGCTCGCCAGCCTCCGGTAATGCTTCACGACGCGCTCGTCGGCGACCAGCGCGGCGAGGTCGTCCACCGGCAGTCCGAGACGCCGGGCCAGGCCCTCGAGATGGGTGAGGCTCGGCTTGACGAACGCGGCCACGTAGGGACGCCCCTCGCCCACCACCACGGCCCTGTCGATCCACTCGTTGGCGCAGAGCTCGTTCTCGAGGTACGGGGCGTTGACGTTCTCCCCGTTGGTGAGCACCAGGGTGTCGTCGAGTCGCCCCAGCACACGCAGGCTGCCGTCGGCGTGAGCCAGCGCCAGGTCGCGGGTGTCGAGCCATCCGTCCCCGCTCAGCACCTCGGCGGTGCGCGCGGGATCCTTGTAGTAGCCGCGCATGACGTTGGGCCCCCGGACCTGCAGGCGGCCGACGCCGCCGGGCGGGCACGGCCGGCCGTCGTCGCCGAGGAGACGGTGCTCCATGCCGCGGATCACGTGACCGGTGGACCGCAGCACACGGTGGAACGGGTCCCGCATGGCCATCACGACGATCGCCTCCGTCATGCCGTATCCCTCCAGCAGGGTCAGGCCGGCGGCGTCGAAGAACTCGTCGACCGCGCCGGGCAGCGGACCGCCGCCGACGCAGGGGAACCGCAGCCGGCCGCCCAGCCCGGCGCGCAGTTCCCTGAAGACCAGGCGGTCTGCCAGCGCGTGGAACGGGGACAGCGCGACGGCCACCACCCGCGCCCAGGCCCTCGCCGTCGCGCGCCGCAGCGGGCCGCGCGGCCGGACCTCGGGCTCGCGGCCCTCCAGCACCCGCCTGGCGCGCGCCGACGTCAGCGCGCGCGCGACCAGCCAGCGGGCGAGCCGGCGCCGTCCGGGCGGGCGGCCGTCGATCTTGAGGAACACGCCCTTGTAGAGCTTCACCCACAGCTCCGGCACCGTGGCCATGACCACGGGGCGCACCAGCGGCAGGTCGCCGCGCAGGCGCAGTACGTTGCTGTAGTGCAGACAGCAGCCTTTGCTGAGGTACATGAGTTGCATCTGACGCTCGTAGGCGTGCCAGGGTTGCAGCACCGTGACGACCGGCACGCGCTCCAGCTCGAGCAGCTTGGGAAGCTCACGCAGGTTCAGCTCGTAGTTGGCGTGCGTGAGCGCGACGCCCTTCGGCGCGCCCGTCGTGCCGGACGTGTAGATGACCGTCGCGAGGTCGTCCGGCTCGACCTCGACGCGGCGACGCTCGACCTCCGCTCTGACCTCGGGGGCCGCCGCTCCGCCGCAGGCGAGCAGGTCGGCGTAGCGCAGCACCCCGCCACCGGCCTCTCCGTCGATGACGACGACAGACCGGAGCCCCGGCGCCGCGGCCCGCACCAGGGGAAGCTGCGCCGGGTGCTCCAGGATCACGACGGCCGGTTCGGCGTGCCGCAGGATCGCCTCGAGGATGGCCGGCGGTGTCTCCGAGGCCCGCGGTACGTCCACGGCCCCCACGAAGTGGATGGCGAGACTGCAGACCATCCACTCCGGGCGGTTGTCACAGATGAGAGCGACCAGCTCCCCCCGCCGCAGCCCGAGCTCTTGCACGAAGGCGGCGGCCAGCGCGCTCGCGCGCCGGTCGAGCTCGGCGTAGGTGAACGACTCGAAGCCGCCGTTCCGGCGCTCGGCGAGCGCGGGCTCGCCGCCATACCGGGCGACCCAGGCCGCGAACAACCGTGGCAGGGTCGCGGTCCCCGGGGGGACCGCCTCCTCTGCGGAGCCCGTGGGGGCCGCGGTCGTCGTCCTGACCTCCGATGCCGACGGTGTCACCATACGCTCCCGCGGGTCGCCGGCATCCTCAGGCCGGTCGTCGTCATTTCTCCACGCACGCAGCCGCGTGTCAACTCCCGGGCGAGCCCACCCGGGCCCTGCCGGCGCGTCACGACCCCCTCCGGCCCGTCACACCCCGGCGACGACCTCGGTCTGCTCCCGCAACAGCCGCACCGCCGCGAGGGCGGCCACCTGGCCCTGCCCCACGGCCTTGGCCACCTGGTACGGTTCGCCGGTGCAGTCCCCGGCGGCGAAGACGCCGGGGACCGTCGTCTGCAGGCGTCCGTCGACGACCAGGTGCGGGCCGTCGGTGTCGAGGCCGTCGAGCAACGCCGCGGGCGCGACGGCCTCCCGCGACACGAACACCGCGTCGGCCACGAGCGGCTCGCCCGCGCGGCCGCCCCCGAGCGCCACCTGCACGCCGCCGTCCACCCGGGCGAGACGCTCGGGTCGCGACCCCGCCAGCACACGCACGCCCGCCGCCAGACGATAGTCGGCCTCGTACTGCGGCAGGTAGGTGACCTCGACACCGAACGCGTCGGCGAGCTCGCTCGCCTCGTCCTCGCCCGGAGGCCCGTAACTGATGAAGACCACCCGCCGTCCGGCGAACAGCCTCCCGTCGCAGGTGACGCAGTAGCTGACGCCCTGGCCGAGCAGATCCTCCTCCCCCTCGATCGACCCTTCGAGCAACACGCCCGTGGCCAGCACGACGGCGCGCGCCCGGTGGATCTCGTCACCGGCGAAGAGCACGAAACCGTCTGTGGGCACCCCGGCACCGTCGCGGACGATCCTCGTCACCTTCTCGGTGACCACCGGTACCTCCAGGGCGCTGAGATGGCGGCCGAGCGCCGCCGCCAGCTCCTCCCCGGTCGTCTCCCCGAAGCCGGCGAAGTTGGCGATCAGGTGCGGTCCGGAGATGTGGCTGAAGGGGGTCTGGCCGGCCAGCAGCACCACGCTGCGGCCGCGGTTCTTCACGTTGATCGCCGCCGAGGCGCCGGCGGGGCCGGCGCCGACGACGGCGACGTCGTACCGTGGGGGCATGGTGGTCTCGTTCATATCGTCCACTCCCGGGGTCGAAGTCTGCGCAGATGATTCCCCGGCCGCGCGGGTTTGAGCGCACGGCCTCGTCGTCCCCACCGGCCGAGCCCCGTCGACCCGCCCCGGACGTTTGCGATGCGCACCGGAGCGGGCACACCTCAGCATCCCGACACCACCACTTCCCCGAGACGGGACGCAGCCGGGCAGACTGCGGTCGTCCCGGCTCCCCGCGCAGTCAGGAGGCATCCGTGGACCAATCCAGTCGCTACGCCGACCTCAGTCTCGACGAGGCCCAGCTCATCCGGGACGGACGTCACGTCCTCTGCGCCTACCGCATGAGGGCCAGACCCGGCAACGACTACCTGGCCACTGCGGCCCACTTCGCGGCGGAGTCGTCCACCGGCACCAACGTGGAGGTGTCCACGACCGACGACTTCACGCGCTCGGTCGACGCCATCGTCTACGAGGCGGACGAGGCCGGCGAGCTGATGAAGATCGCCTACCCCCTCGAACTCTTCGACCACAACGTGACCGACGGCAAGGCCATGATCGTCTCCTTCCTCACCCTGACCATCGGCAACAACCAGGGCATGGCCGACGTCGAGTACGCCAAGATGCACGACTTCTACGTGCCGCCCACGTACCTGAAGCAGTTCGACGGCCCGGCCCGGAACATCCGGGACTTCTGGCGCGTCCTCGGCCGCCCGGAGGAGGACGGCGGCATGGTGGTCGGCACCATCATCAAGCCCAAGCTCGGATTGCGCCCGGAGCCCTTCGCCGCCGCCTGCCACCAGTTCTGGCTCGGCGGCGACTTCGTCAAGAACGACGAACCCCAGGGCAACCAGGTCTTCGCGCCGTACCGTGAGACCATGCGGCTGGTGGCCGACGCCATGCGCCGCGCCCAGGAGGAGACCGGCGAGGCCAAGCTCTTCTCCGCCAACATCACCGCCGACGACCCCATGGAGATGGTGGCCCGTGGCGAGGCCGTGCTGGAGGCGTTCGCCGGGCTCGAGGACCACGTCGCCTTCCTGGTGGACGGCTACGTCGGCGGCCCCGCCGCGGTGACCACCTGTCGCCGCCGCTTCCCCGACACCTTCCTGCACTACCACCGCGCCGGGCACGGCGCCGTGACCTCCCGCCAGTCCAGGCGCGGCTACACCGCCTTCGTGCTCTCGAAGATGGCCCGCCTCCAGGGCGCCTCGGGGATCCACACCGGGACGATGGGTTTCGGCAAGATGGAGGGCGACCCCGGCGACCGCGCCATCGCCTACATGATCGAGCGCGACGCGGCGGACGGTCCGTACTACCACCAGGAGTGGCTGGGGATGAAGGCGACCAGCCCGATGATCTCCGGAGGCATGAACGCCCTGCGCCTGCCCGGCTTCTTCGACAACCTCGGCCACGCCAACGTGGTGCAGACGTCGGGCGGCGGCGCGTTCGGCCACCTCGACGGTCCGGTCGCCGGAGCGCTGTCGCTGCGTCAGTCGGTGGACGCCTGGTCGTCCGGCATCGACCTGCTCGACCACGCGGCGACGCACCGGGAGCTGGCGCGCGCCTTCGAGTCGTTCCCGGACGACGCCGACCGGCTGTATCCGTCGTGGCGGTCGAGACTGGGCGTCTCGTGACCGGGGACCAAAGGAGCGGCACATGTCCATCAGACACCCGGTGATCGCGGTCACCGGCTCGAGCGGAGCCGGCACGAGCACCGTCAAGACATCCTTCGAGCACATCTTCCGCCGCGAGAACATCCACCCGGCGGTCATCGAGGGCGACAGCTTCCACCGCTACGCCCGCGAGGAGATGAAGCAGGCCATGGCCGAGGCCGAGAGCGAGGGAGACTCCACCCTGAGCCACTTCGGCCCCCGGGCGAACCTGTTCGAGGATCTCGAGGCCCTGTTCCGGACGTACGGCGATTCGGGCACGGGGAAGCGCAGGTACTACGTACACAATGAAGAGGAGGCGGCGGTCCGCGGCCACGCGCCCGGGACCTTCACCCCGTGGGAGGACCTGCCGTCCGACACCGACATGCTCTTCTACGAGGGGCTCCACGGGGGCGTCCGCACCGAGACCGTCAACGTC
>Ga0255343_1002989_pt1 | contig 18558 bp, 16 predicted proteins | sample wastewater_treat_4_FD_192413 | JGI IMG/M metagenome (GOLD analysis project Ga0255343, IMG submission 192413) | Wastewater microbial communities from Lulu Island WWTP, Vancouver, Canada - plant16 | ecosystem: Engineered > WWTP > Wastewater > Unclassified | place: Canada: Vancouver, British... | reverse complement strand
ATAAGGAGTGATTTTATTATAAAGCACTAACATTTAATCGTTTCATTTTGGTATAGCAATCACTCTCTCTTTAAAGCGATAGAAGACAACTGAATCGTCTCCAATATTCTGATCGAGGACCATGCCAGCGGCTATTTTATTGTTATTGCCGACTTTTATAGAAGGGATTGTTGCACTGTTAATGCCAAAGAGATTCCCATGGCCAACTTCAGTTGCCCCAGAGAGGCAAACATTCGGACTGATGAAGTTGAAGTCTCCAATAATTGTATCATGCGCTATACTACAACGCGCATTAATTAGTGTGAACTCACCAATCCTTACATTTGGGCCAAGATTAACATTGGGTCCAATAATGGAACCTTCTCCTATTTTGGCAGAATCTGAAATATAAGCACTGCAATGAACAAAAGTGAGAAACACTGCACCTTCTGCTTTAAACCTTTCAACGATCTTAAATCTATGCTCAAGCCCTGCGATACCAATGATATAATTAATATCTCTGCTAATCTGATGATTTTGTATTCCTCCCAGGAGGGGGGCAGAGAAAGCATACTTTGAGTAGTTATTCGCATTATCATCAAGAAAACCTACTATTTTGAGATCTCGTTTAAGAGTAACCCTTTGAGTATGCCTAATGTACTCATCTATCTCTGCCGCATGCCCCCCGGCACCGAGTACAATTACTTTTTTCATTATGATCTGGTTTTGTAAATTGGTTTCAAATATTGCTGCCAATAAAAGTTAAAAATACCATTCATCAACGATAAATTAAGCCTTTGGCTTAAAATTAAGGTCTGGCACTCAATAGGCCTGAGATTCTTTATCACATTCTATTTAGTCGAATAACCTCCATCCACAATGAGATTGGTGCCCGTAATCCACCGGGCAGCATCTGAAATAAGAAAAAGAGAAGCATTTGCCACATCTGCCGGTTGGCCCAGTCCGAGTGGGTGTAATGACTTAATTCTATTAATTGAACTCTCATCCTTGCTGTACACTGCATGCTTTGACATTGGAGTATCAACTACACCCGGAGAAATGGCATTTACCCTTATTCTTCTAGTTGCCAGCTCAACAGCCATGGACCTCACGGCAGATATCAAAGCACCCTTTGTCATTGAATACAGCGCCTTACCACTCTCACCTGTAACACCCATAACCGAGCTTATGAAAACAATACTCCCCCCATTTACAGAGAAGTGTGCTTGTTTTAATGCATTTCTGGTCAGGTTAACAGCACCAATAACATTTACCCGAAAAAAATCCTCCATTTTACCTGGTGAAATTGCGTTCAATGGTAATGTGGTCGAGATACCGGCACAATTAACAACCCCATCAATAAGTCCCTGTTTATTCACAACAACTTTAACCGCATCAGCAATTTGTTTATATTCAAGAAGATCAACAGAACAAATCACGTGATCTGAAGGCTGTTTCATCATACCCAGGGTTTCCTCCAGCCTGTTCTGGTCTCTACCAAAAAGTGCAACTCGAGCACCATACTCGCTGAAGGTTATGGCACATTGTCTTCCAATACCCGAAGAAGCCCCGGTAATAAGGATAAATTTGTCCTTCAGTGAGAATATAGATTCAGACATATTATTCAAATATTACTATTGCACACGTTGTTAGAATTCACACTGTTTCTGCAATTATATAAACAACTTTCAAAAGTTAAAGGCTACACCTCGACAATATCTCCTATGAAGCAATCATTCAAATGTATTATTGCTGTACCCCATGTCAGTCCAACGCCAAAACCGCTTAAAAGAATACGCTTCTGACCGTTGAGCTTTCCACTTAGTTCCGAGACAATTGTGAGAGGTATGGAGACTGATGATGTATTGCCATATTTGTGAATTGTTGTCGGGATCCTTTCTTCAGGCAATCTAAGCTTCCTGGCGAGGAAACCATTTATATAGCTGTTTGCCTGATGGAAGATAAAGTAATCTATTGAGTTTCTTTCAACACCGGCAAATTCGATTAACCGGTCAAAGTCACGTGGCACCTCACGGATAACGAAGTTAAACACATCCGCCCCATTCATGTAACCTTGTTCTTCTGAACGGATATTCCCGTGTTCATCGACAACCTTCTCAGTAACAGTCTCGCAGGAACTCATCTTACGGTAACCGCCAGCGGGTATTTTTATTAAAGACTCCCTGGATCCATCGGAATTAAGAGAAAACCAACTTGTGGAGTATTGCTCCCCTCTTTCAATAAGTGCAGCCACTCCTCCATCGCCGAAAAGGAAAGCCGTCTTACGGTCCTTCTGTGAATAAACCTTTGAGCGTGTCTCTCCATCCAGCACAAGAGCTTTCCGTATACCTCCTGCTGTAAGCATGGAGTAGGCAACACTAAGCCCATAAAGAAATGCCGAGCAGCCAAGACTAATGTCAAAAGTGATAGTGGATGTTGATAGTTGAAGTCTATTCTGCAATAGAACCGATGTAGCCGGCATACGATAATCAGGAGTCTGTGAAATGAATAGCAGAAGATCTATCTCATTCCTGTCAATATTCATTTCGTTTATGAGCTTTTCGGCAGCCGCAAAGCAGAGGTCTGACGAGCAAGTGTTATCATCAGCGAATCTGCGTTCTCTGACACCAATCTTGTCAATGACCTCCTGTATATCATCCTTGTTGAAATAAAGATCATGCTTATAGTTGTTAATAATCTTCTGAGGCACCGCCGCGGCAAGGCCAGATATCCCAACATTGTTAAATGATAACAGGCTCATGATTTTTGTTTGTCTGTGATGAGTCTAACCAGATCAGCTACAGTTTTCAAACTGTCGAACTCCTTCATCTCAATTTCAATCCCGAACTCACTGTCAAGCATTGCTAGTACAGATAACTCCGTAAGGGAACTATAATTCTCATAATCGCGAAATACTCCATCCGGCTTGATTGTACTTCTATCCATTTCAAGTGCTTCAGCCAATGCTTCAATAAGTTTTTCTTCCATAGTATTGTAAGTTATTAGATTTAGAATTGAGTTTATTAACACAGATCAGAGTATAGTCTTCAGATATCCAGCGAATCATGGCTTCCTCTGAATCTTTCCATAGTGACTGTATCTTCTGAGTTTATTCCTTCGCGGATAAGCACCTTAATCACAGTCTGAAACAGGATTTTAAGGTCAAGCCAGAACGACATATTATCAACATACCAGATATCCAGTTCGAACTTTTCCTCCCACGACAAGGAATTGCGCCCATTTATCTGAGCCAGGCCGGTAATCCCTGGTTGCACCTCATGGCGACGTGCCTGTCGCTCATTGTAAAGAGGCAGGTATTCAGGCAGCAAAGGGCGGGGACCAACCAGACTCATGTCTCCTTTAATGACATTAATCAGTTGTGGAAGTTCATCAAGGGAGAGAGAGCGCACATACCTCCCAAAGCGGGTCAGTCGTTCATTGTCAGGAAGCAGTCGTCCAGTATCATCCTTCCGGTCATTCATTGTCTTAAACTTCAGTAGTCTGAAAAGTTTTCCTCCCAACCCGGCCCGCGTTTGTTTAAAGAAGACAGCACCTTTGTTTGTAATAGTAAGGATAAGTAATAGAAAAACCAATACCGGAAGTCCGGCTACAAGACCAGTTGCTGAAACAAGTAAATCCAGTGCGCGCTTAACTATCTTACTGTATAATCGTGACTTCAATTTGATGTTGCTTTTATTACTTCCTCGGCAATAGTGTTTGCATTCCTGGATGTAAAATCGGCTGAAGCTTCCAGGGAATTTCTACTATAAGCAGATAAAAGATCTTCATTTTCAGCAACTTCATCTATAAATGCAGCCATCTCAGCTACCTTTTTATGGCTGAAACATTTGCCGTTTTTGTATTTATTAACTATATTATTAAGCTCAGACTCTTCACCCGCAATGCACAGTAGTGGGAGGCCTGCTGACATGAAATTAAAGGTTTTGCTGGGAATGCTGAGTGATGAGGCTTTGCTACTGAGACTGACAATAGCTATATCCGCGGATGCAAAAGAGTATGGAATCATATCAACCGGTTGATAAGGCAGCATTATTAAATTGGTTATTCGTAATTTCTTGATTTCCTCAACCAGATGTTTTTTTTGATCACCTTCTCCAATTATCAGAAAGAGTACTTTATGAGACTTCACTTCTAAGGCTATATGAGGAATGACAATTGTATCATGCGTAGCACCCAAATTGCCTGAATACAGAACTATGAACTTGTTTTGTAACTTGTGTTCTATAATAAAGGGATTATTGGCTTTGGGGATCGATCTGAAGAACTCATTATCACTCCATGCAGAAATAATTTTAATCTCCCTTGGGGGACAATAATGATTTAACAGTTCTGCCATTGTGTCTGTTAATGTGAATATATGAACAGCTCGTTGAAAAGTCTTTCTGTTGGCTTTCTCCCATATTTTATACAAGACAGATTGTCGCGATACGATATTCATTTGCCTAAGTGCATCAGGATAAACATCAAAAATGAAGAATGTGAAGCTATTTCTACAAAACAATGGCAGAAGTGTTGCCAGCGGTGGATTTGAAACGATCAACAAATGTCCATTTTTATGTTTAGTTTTAACTATAAATAAGATTTGTAGAAAGCCAACGCACCAGGTTAGTAACCGTAAGAAATCACTGTTTCTTTTATATCTGGTTATTCTTCGAAATTTAGCCTTACTCGATAAAGGCGTTCCTCTTACCACAAGTCTGCCTGCAATAAGTTCTACCTCTGCATTTCTTTCAATCAGGGCATTAGCCAGATCAACCATCAGGTAGCCCGAATCCTGGTTTATTAAAATAATCTTTTTCAATGCAAATTGTTCTATGTTCTCTCAACAAGATTTCTGTAGATTGAAATGTAATCGGCAAACCTGTCATTTTTATTATACAGTCTCACCGCTCTCTCACGACAAGCATGGGTATAGTGATTTTTACCATTCTTAAGGACTTCCTTAACGGTACAAATCAAACCCTCGATGTCTCCCCTATTGACTATGATGCCTGTGTTTTCATCAATTGCTTCCGGGCTGCCGCCGGTATTATATGTTATTACAGGAGTTCCGCATGCCAGGGCTTCGATATTGGTGGTCGGGAAATTATCGGCATACGTTGGATTGACAAATATATCAGCACCTGAATAAATTGCAGCAAGTTCATCAATATTTTCTGTTCTTGATATCGATTTGATGCCATCAGGAAGCATTCCTTCCTTGCTTCGACTGATGCCTACAAGGACAATCTGTAATTCAGACTGAATCATTGAACTCAATTTTATGAGATCGTCAAGACCTTTCCTTTTATTCCAGATATTGGCCACACCAAGAATATACTTGCCTTTTATTTCGTACTTTTCTTTAAGGGAATCAGCATTGATCGGCCTGAAGTTATCGGTGTCAATTCCGTTATAAATAACCTTTATTTCATTGTTTTTCAAAAATGAGTTGCCAAGATGCCGAGCCATCCACTGTGATGGTGCAACAAGCATCATACGGGGAACGGAGGTAAACAATTCTTTCTTATCCCTGTAGTTTATTCTGGAATTATCAAAGAAATATGATCTGGGGTAGCCATGTTTATTAGGACAACTGAAGCAACCTGTCTTCCATTTAATACAATTAACAGCATCAAAATGACTACAATGACCCGTAAACGGCCAACAGTCGTGAAAAGTCCAAACTACTGGTTTATTAGCTAATCCCAAATAATCGAACAGATATCTGATGTTTAAATAATAGCCATGGATGTTATGAAGATGTATGATATCGGGATCGATATCTTTGATATGATTAATAAGCTTACGTGTTGAAGCTCCTGATCCGAATCCGTGTCTGTCAAATATCCGAGTCTGAAGTCCATGTAGTTTTCTGTCAAGATCAAACCCGGTTTTTATTATCTGACTCCGGCTTGGTCTTGCTGTATATGCTGCTGCAATATAGCTCTCATGACCCGCTTCTATTAATGCTAAGCCAATCTGTTCTGCAATTCTACCATGACTGCCGGAATTGACTGTAGTATTTATCTGAAGAACTCTCATGAAAGAATAAAATCGAGATACTGTTTACCTATTTTTTCAACTGAATACTTCTCGACACTAGCTGTGGCGATTACAGACATCTTTTTTCTTAATTCTTCATCATCAATCAATAACTGCAGTCTCTTCAAAAACAGTTCATCTTCAAAGACAGGGACCAAGAATCCATTTTCACCATCAGAAATCATCTCCGACGGGCCCGCAATGCAATCATATGATACAACCGGTAGGCCAGCAGACAAAGCCTCGCCAATAACATTTGGAAAACCTTCTGAGCTACTTGTAAAAGCAAAGACTTTGCTTTTATAATAATAATCATCAACCTCATTACATTCTCCAATGAGTATAACCTTGTCTTTTAACCCTAAATCCTCTAATAATTTATGTAATAATGAAGAATTGTTTTGCTTCAATGCATTGCCGCCAATGATTATAAGTTTCCAATCGTTTGCATCTAGTTGTGAAAAAACTTTTATAAGTCGATTATGATGTTTTGTTTGAATAAGCCTTCCAACAGTCAACACTAGATTCTCTTGTTGAATATCAATTGTTCTTAATAATTTCCTTATTGGATTACCAATAACAGCTATTCTGCTATGTCTGAATTGCTCAGCATATATATCTCGTGCTAAACAGGTTTGTGCAATTATGCCTGCGGCTCTTGGATATAACCATCTTCTAAGTAAAGTGTGAAACTTGTTGAATTTCTTATCAGGCTTACACCTGTCTGAAATGTAAACCGGATAATTCAGTCCGAATAATGCGAGTAGCACCAAACTGTTCCAATACTCTCCAAAGCTTAATATAGTGTCCGGCTGTATATGCCTTATTTGTTGTCTCAAAAACAAAAGAGATCTAGCAGCATATAATAGTCTTAGACTTTCCCTGTAAGAATAGTTTGGACTGTGCAACTGAATAGCGGAATGGAGAGGGAAAAAAATAGAAGGATCTCTCCCGTAAAGTACCATATGGAGTGTAATATTTTCCTGAGCAGAAATAAAATTCGCCAACTCACACATCACCCTCTCCATGCCACCAGCTTGAAGTGAAGGTATTACAAAACAAACACTTTTCCCTGATTTCACCATATTATTAATCTGCTTGATTCTCTATTTTGACTATTTGATTGAAGCTAAACAAGTTTTGTTTTTAATAATTCTGTACAGTGAAATATTTTATCGACCAGTTAGCAGTCAGAAAATCCAGAACAGAATAAATCACATCCCGGATCTGCTATAGTCTTTCCATCATAATGAAGGCAACTGCTGACATGATTGAATTAATCATATCACCTTCAACTCCCTTGAGGTAATCTCTTATTAATCTGTAATCGCTCTTGAGGTGCCCAGTTAGTAGTTCGATTGCCGCACTTCATCCCCTGATTTGATCCTGCTCCGTTGTTCTTCATAGACTATTTTATCTTTGCCAGTACCTGACATCATGATCTCTGCCCCAATAATGGTATTTCGCCCCGCATGTCCTCTGTCAAGCAATGGAACCATTTTTCCCTATTTACAACCTAGCATGTTGCTTTTTAATCAAACTCCGATCTAGGAACTCTATGATAAAACTGAGACGGTAGGGAATATGACTGAAATTTGACAAACTCAATTGTGCTTTATTTCTTAGTGGTCACTAATAGGTTGAAACATTCCAATGATCTAATTGATAAATCTATGAATATTTTCAAAGTCATTGATTTAATAGTGATACTTAAGGTTTATGCGCTTTTTTGTAAATTCATCTTCGGCACCTTTTCGAACTGTGTTGATATTTTACTTAATCCACTTAAAATACCACATCTGAAAGATTAACAATTTCCAGATTAAGGGTTTATAATACAATTTATTCATCCTAAACTGCTTAACAATCTGTAGCACAAAACTAGCATTAAAGAAACCTGTTTCCCTAAGAGATCTTTCATTTAGATATTCATCGATTAGATATGATAAATCACCCCTGAGCCACTCATATATAGGTAAAGTAAACCCTAGTTTCCGTCGATTAAGCAGGTCTTTAGGCATATAATCATGTGCAATATCTTTAAGGATAATTTTACCTCCTTTGCCACTGTATTTATAATCAAGGGGCAGTTGAGCTGCGAATTCTGCAAGTCTATGATCAACGAGTGGTTCCCTGCTCTCCAATGAGACTGACATCGAAGCACGATCAACCTTGGTTAGAATATCATTCTGAAGGTATAACTCATAATCAATAGCTAAAAATATTTCGAGAGGAGATGAAAAACCGGAAAAATCATTATCATAAATTGTGGAGTACTTATTAATACTTGATAGAAATAAATTTTCCTCATATAAGCGTGGGAGGCTTGAAGCGAAGCGTCCCAATCTCAATAACTGTTTCACTTGATCCTCATTCGCTGAATATACAACACTTTCCAGTTTATGCTTTAGTTCTACATTTAAAGGTAGAACGCCAATAATATATTTCAACGATGGATTAATAAATTGAATTAAATGCCTTGGTAGAAGATTAAGATATCTAATAATTCTCGCAATTTTTTCATAACTTACATATCCTGCAAAAAGCTCATCGCCTGCATCTGCAGACAACGCAACTTTTACACTGTTTCGAGCAACCCTGCTGACAAGAATAGTAGGTATCGCCGAACTATCAGCAAATGGCTCATCATAAAAGTAAGCTAAATCAGTAATTATATCCTGTGTTTCCTTTACAGTACAAACATATTCAGTATGATCAGTACCTAAAAACTCAGCAATTCTTTTTGCATGAGGTGCCTCGTTATTACCCACCTCAAATCCAATCGTAAAGGTTTTTAACCTTTCTCTTCGTTCTCGCTGAAGAACAGCCGTTACCAATGAACTGTCATAGCCTCCGCTTAGAAATACCCCAACAGGAACATCCGCTACGAGTCTATAATTGCATGCTGACTTAATTATTTCTAACAATTGCTCTTTTGCCTCAAAAAAACTACATTTAAATTTCTCTTTCCTGTAATATTCATCAATACTCCAGTATCGTACTATTGAAAAGTCCCCATCATTAATATTCAGCGCAAGATAATGACCTGCTTCAAGTTTATAAGTATTCTTAAATATTGAGTAAGGTGCAGGTATATATCCAAAATCAAAATACAAGGATAAGGCACTCATGTCAATTTCTTTCCTAAAAGAGGGATGAGCAAATAAAGCCTTTAATTCTGAAGCAAAAATGAGTTGGTATGAATCCCAATAATAAAAAAGTGGCTTTACACCACCTCGATCTCTGAAAATGAATAGTTCATTAATTTGCTCATCCATTAGTACAATAACAAACATCCCTATAAGCTTTTTCACAAACTCTGGCCCCCATTTTTCATAGCAATGAAGAATAACCTCCGTGTCTGAGTGTGATTCAAATTTGTGGCCTTCTTTTTCAAGTGACTTTCTTAACTCCCTGTAGTTGTAGATCTCTCCATTGAAGATAATTGTCAGCTTTTCATGTCTCATCGGTTGGCGACCAGCAGGGCTTAAGTCTATTATTGAAAGTCTACACTGCCCCATTCCGACACATGAATGTGGATAGTATTTATGCTCATAACCCATGTCATCAGGCCCCCTGTGACGAAGTTCCTCAATCATATGCAAGATGGTCTCACGGTTCGTTCTTGCTGTAAAATCAACATATCCTGCAATTCCACACATAGTTTTCTAATTTCGCTCCATCAGTTGCTCCAGATGATCCGTACTATAAAATTCACAATCTGGCCATTCCTTTTTGATCAAGGCCAATAGGTCTCTTAAAAGCAGAAGCGAATTGTCTCTATTTTTTTTATCATGAACTCCAATATAGTTAACTCTATGCGAACTAATGATCGCCGGTTTTCTCCATCTGAATGCAATCTTTATATCATTCAAACAACTATCAATCCAATCCATTCCTGGTTGACTCGGTTCAAAAAAACAATTTCGGGTAATGTACCTTATTCCGCTACTATCTTTTTTGCCTAGCCAACATATATTTTTCCTGATTTTATGATTACCAACACTTTCATTTTGAATTTTTGCCGTTGAGCGCAATCTAATGCCATTAGCCCACAAGGTTTCATTAAGGGCATTATTAAAAGGCCCATTAGGTGGCACAAAATATTTTGCGGAATAACCAAACAATTGTTTAAACAAAGCAAGTCCTTCATTTAGGATTTCTCTATGAATAGAAATGTCATTTATACCATAAACAGCAAAAGCTGCTTGGTTTTCAACACTAAATCGAGTAGATTTATCTGGAACAAAGCCCCAAAAACCAAAATCAAAAGCTTGTCTTGTATGTTGGTGATTTAATCTCAAAGCATCCATCCAAGCTGAAATGTTCAGATGCTCTCTCCCATGGAATTGAGGAAAGAAGACTTTTTTGCTGATACCCAATTGCCACATTTCAAATACATTTTGGCCTGGGTAATATGCTTCTAATGTCTTTGTGAAAGGCTCATAATAATAATTCATATAATCATTCTCCTCGATTTTCTTAAAATCAGGATTTGCAACAACACTGACCGCTGTAAATATGCAAGGATTACCATTAATATCCTTGAATTCATCAAGAACTTCAAACAAGCATTGCAAGTCATCTTTGTTGGCTAAAGTATCATAAAGGTTATATCTGGCATAGCCTTCAGACTCCAAATCCAAACCAAGAGCATTAAGTTTATTAAATGTTCTCTTTGATGGCATACGAATACTGCCCCAGTCATCAGATTCAAAGACAATAATCTTTCGATCAGACACCCAACCAGGGATATTAGCAATATTTCTCCTTATTAAATTAATAGCCTTCATGAGCCATAGTTTAAATCATATTCACTTAATATTCTGCATGATAGTGTTTTTGGGAAACTATGGATTACAGTTTCTTGCCATCAAATTCTTTTGACATTTTTATGTAAAACTTGCTCCCCTTAATGATTTATTCCAATACTAATCGGATTTTTAAACATCTTCTTTTCGTCAGACATGACTTTAAAAAAGTCATTTAATGCCAAGGCTTGTTTGTCTTTGTTGAAAAATTTTTCAGCAACCTTACGACCATTTAATCCTACATGGATGGCGGTTTTCGGATTGCTCAGTGCACGCCTAATTGACGATGCTAGAGATTTTACTGAGTCAGGTTCGGCAAAGAACACCGATTCTCCGTCAACAAGATAGTTAGGTATTTCGCCAACTCTTGTAGCACAAACCGGATTTCCTGTGGCAAGATACTCACCAAGCTTTGTAGGGAAACCTCCTTGAGCTTGCTTTGAGTTAGGCCTTGGTAACACCAATAGACAAGCATTTACAAGAATTGATGGTATGTCATCCCGAGGATATTCACCTTTCCAAAAAACACGGTCATTCAATTTCAATTCACTTATCAATCTCAGGTGAGCTGGGGTATCATAGTTCCAGCTACCAACCAAATACAATTTACACATTGGAAACTCATCCGCCACCTGTGCAAATGCTTGAATTAGGATATTTATCCCTTCTTTTTGATCATCCATTACTCCAATAAAAGCAATATATGGTTTATCAAAGTCAATGCAAGTATTTCGGAATCCCTTAAATCGTCCAAAATCTACAGTCATAGGTAAATGTAAAAGCATTGGGCCAGGTTGAGGAAATTCCATAAATTGTTTCATCAATGTTTTTGTCATAAGGGCAATTCCGTCGTATGCATAATATCCCTTCCTTATAAAATAATTTGCCCGCTTCTCTCCCTCCAGCTTGTGTATTAGTCTTCCTTTTTTGAACCTATGAATATCGAAGAATTCATTTACTTCGAGGAAACTCTTTATATCTGGGTTACATTCTTTTAGTTTGACGACGAGCTTAAAAAAACTATAGTCACATTCTGTCCAAACAATAATATTATGCTCTTTTTCAATATCCTTTTTAATAATTCTTAATAATGAAGGATAAAGTATTGGTAGAAGTAGAAATTTGTTTATTCTTCTCCGCCATAATTTATCATGAATAAGCTTGCATTGGTAGCGATAGCTTATCTCCCTCAATTTCCCATCAGATCCAAATTTGGCAGCTTCTGTTTGGGAATGATATCCATCTGTAATCCTAAGACAGATGTTAACTCCAAGGTCTGATAATCCTTCAATTAATGTCCTTAGCCTATTTGCTCCTGCAGAATTTTCAAAGAATGGATTAAACCTTCCTATATATATTATTTTCATATACTATCTCACTTGTGCTATGTCTACTCTGAATTGACAGATATAATTCGGGTAATTTCACTCTGGCATTTGTGGTCATAAACTGCCATTTTGTCCTTTGGGAATTCTTAATCGGACTGTCGTGATACTATCTTATAGATTGCCAAGAGCTCAGAAACAATCCTTTCTTTATCGTGGCGAATTAAAGCTCTTTCCCTTGCTCTTTTGCCAAATTCGATAGCTTCAATTTCGTTAGATAAAAGCTCATGAATTGCACCAGCCATAGACCATGGATCACCATCCTGAATTAAAAGTCCTTCCTCCTTATCTTTCATAAGAGAGGAAGTGCCTCCGGCATAAGTCGCTATACACGGCATACCTAGTATCATTGCTTCGCATAAGCTGTTAGAACTGTTCTCAATGTGAGAGGGCATAACATAGATGTCAGCTTCAAGCATCTTCTGAACCAAATCTTCTTCATTTAGACCTCCTAGTAATTCAAGCCCCTTTTTTGGATATGACTCTGACATTCTCTGCTTCGTAATTATATTTAAGAGACTTTCTGTTCCTACACCCGCAACTCTCCATTCTATATTCCAACCATTAGTCTGCAATATCGGAATTGTGTAGCAAATAGTTTCAAATCCTTTATAAAAAGCATCGCTACAAGTCGTGTGAATTATTACTTTTTTATTGTTTGGCTTTCCCCATTTCTTTTCATAAAAAGACTCTCTGAGAATTTCATCATTATGGAAATATTTACTTTTAGGTGCGAGTACCCTTGTAATTCGCCTATCCCAATCAGTTCTTCCTATGATGTGCTTACATTGCCTAAGGTACTTTGTTTCACGCCTAGCCGATGGAGTTATAAAATACCTGTAGATTTGGGTATAGGATTTATTAAAGAGGAAGTTGTATGGCGGCCATAAATCACATCTCTTTCTATTAGCAAAATTCCTTTCGATTCCGCTGAAGTATTTGTGTTTAATCACGGAGCAAATGCCCTGTATACTAACAACAACAGGTAAATCGGTTACATGAATAATACTACCGAACGGATTTTCAGTTCCATGTATATGAATTATATCAGGCTGAACTACGCTTATTATATCCAGATAGATTCTTAACTCCTCTTTTTCCACCAATCTATTGACAAGATGTTTCTTGATAATATTTAATCGCCAGTTTTTCTTGCAAATTGGATAATAATTCACACCATTATTCTGGAATGGTTCAATAAATCTGGCATAATAAAATGCTACTGTGAGTTCTACTTTGTCCCGAATTGCCCTATCCAGAGAGCTGAGCCAACTCCCAGTAACTTTTGAACCTTCTAAGACCTCAATCCCATTTGCAGGAGTATTTGTAAACCATAAAACTCTTAATCTTGATTTTGACATGATTAGAAAAAAATAAGAGTCATAAAGATAATGTATTGTTTTATATTATGTTTAGTGCTTTATACAGATCCACATTGCTTAATTTAATAGTCTCTGGTGAATAACATGCTGAGACAGAAATCCAAACCAATATGTATTGTCCTGAGTAATCAGGCAAATTAAAAGCAAACATCCCAAGAAAATGAATTAAAATTATGCAACCCAAAGCTTTAGCTAAGTCATTCCGGCTACAGAATAATCCAAGATAACTAGCACGCAATAAGATTAAAATAAATGGCACTAAATACAAAAGTCCTCCTCTGAGAAGTATCGTCAGAAAACCATTCTCAATTGTTTCAGATGAACCTTCACTATGAATTGAACGATACACCCTTCCCTCAAGTCCACGTCCGAAAATCCAATCATTATTTGATGTAAAATCATTATTAAAATCTTCGAACACTACCCCTCTCGATTCTTCAAATGCGCTTCTATTAAAACCCCTTTCAAATGCATAGGTCGTCGTTATGAAATGTCCAAAAAGAATAACTATAAATACGATTAGTAAGCCAATAAGATAAATACGAATTCTATTGAATATCTTCAAGAATGGACTCCATATTCTCAGAATTACCATACATAGTAAATACAATATGCTTGTCATCACCAAACTTCGTCTTCCATATGCTATGACCAAGACAAGTAGCAACAAATAATAGATAATGGATATAATTGAAACCGATTTGTTTTTCGAGATGTGAGCCACAAGCAGAAGGAAACCGGCCCCAGTGGAGAAAATATTTATACCTTCGATTTGCTGATACCAATCCATTGGTGAAAAATTGAAGAGAATTGAATACATCTGCAATAAAATAGCAGGAAATAGAAAAAGGTAAGAATATTTAAACAGTATCCCGAAAAAATCTAAGTCGAATTTGGTAAAAAGAAGCAGTAAGGGTAGAATATATGGAATAAAAAAGTACCTATCAGCTAGACTACGTTGTATGTCCATAAGACTGTCAAATCCTAGAATTGAGGTAACTATTAAAACTGACGACCAGAGAACAAATAAAATTATTATTGCATTAATTAAAGTTATCCCCTTAAGTTTCGAAGGTTTTGATAATCTACAAAAAATCAAGACTACAAGAGCAAAAATAAATAGGACGTACTTTATAATAAGAGGAATCCCTAATCTTACGTCATTCCATCCAAGCCAATTCCCCAGGTTCAGTGCCAAGAATGAATAAACAAGCAATAAATAATCACTATGGTAATTCCTCAATACACTTTTCATCAAATTAGGCTGGCTTACATCGTTAAACAGATAGTCACAAACATAGATATTTTACTCCCGCATCCTTCTATTATTGATGACAGGCAGAGTAACATTCAAGATGAAACAAAATAAAAGATCCTCCGTTAAAATCTTTACATTCGTCAGTATTTTTTATACTTTTGTCATCAATTATTGGACATTCGTCAAAATGCAATTATATGAGGAAGTTCTGTGTTTTACTCCTGCTCACTATCCATTTTGTGGCTGCTGGCAAGACTTACTATGTGTCATTAACAGGAAATAATAATAATCCAGGCACTTTATCTCAACCATGGGCAACATGGAGGAAGGCATTTCAAACGGCGGCAGCTGGGGATACTGTCTATTTTAGAGGAGGAACTTATCCATATGATGGATTAGGCAATTTGTGGGTTTCAAACAGCGGCACACATGATAACCCTATCTGCTTTTTTAACTATCCTAACGAATCCCCTCTACTGGATTTCAGTAACAGATATAATACATCCTATGGATATATGCTTGAGGTGGGAGCCAATCGTAATTATATCCATCTGAAGGGTCTTACATTTTGCAATATGCTACAATCTACCAATGTATATGTATGTGGTATTACTGGATATTCTAACGTTGGAGTAATATTTGAGAATATGATCGTCTATAATGTTGGTGGCCCAGGATACAGTTTGGGAGGTGTTGATAATATTACATTTAAGAATTGTGACACATATAACTGCTATGATCCTTTTAATGCTGGAGGTAATGGAGATGGGTTTCAGGTTAATAATATTGGTAGTAGGGGGACAGCAACTTTTATAGGATGTAGGGCATGGAAGTGCTCTGATGATGGGTTTGACAATTTCAGAAATGATGGCACTGTAAATTACATTAATTGTTGGGCTATGGCTTGCGGTTATCCAGAGGGTGATGGGAATGGCTTCAAACTAGGTTCGACAACTATATCTGCGCTGGAGTCAACGCAAAGAAATGTAACAAGATGTATTGCCGTCGATAATCGCATGTCAGGTTTTAATGAGAATAGAGGAATTATTTTTATGAATATATACAATAATTTCTCATATAGAAATGGTTCATATGGTAATTTCTGGGATGCTGGATATGTTAACTTCGGTGATGGAATAGTAAATGGAGCAGTTTATTCAAACAATATTTCGTATTTAGATAATAACCCATATTATTGGCCTCAATCCAATAGGCAAATAAGCACATCTAATTCTTGGAGTGGTGGAGTAACCGTAACGGCGGACGACTTTATCAGTTTAGATACTGCACAATTATATGGTCCAAGAAAAGCAGACGGTTCCTTGCCTGACATTACATTTGGGAAACTAGTTAAAGGTAGTGATTTAATAGATGCTGGGACTCCAACAATAACTAACAAGAATTATTCAATAACCTTGACTTATGGCGGTAAAGGTCCTGATTTAGGCTGGTTTGAGTCATCTTATGAATCAATTGTTTCTGAACCTCCATCCCCTCCTGTGTATGTCAGCTCCGTAATTCAGAATACATCCCCGGCCAGGGTTGAAATGACCTATAATCTTGCACTTGCAAATATTGTCCCGCCAAATACCGCCTTTACTGTTAAAGTCAACAATGTCACAAGATCTATAAGCGCAGTGGCTGTATCAGGTAATAAAGTACTGATTACTCTTGCAAGTCCTGTCATTTATGGGGATGCTGTTACTGTTGCATATAACAAACCTGCTTCTAATCCACTCCAGACTACATCCGGAGGACAGGCTGCTTCTATGACTGCCAGGAACGTAACAAACAACGTTGCTGCTGTGATTCCAGTGTATGTCAGTTCTGTAATTCAAGATGCAACACCCAACAGGGTTGAAATGACCTATAATCTTGCACTTGCAAATATTGTCCCGCCTGCTGCTGCATTTACTGTCAATGTCAACAATGTAACAAGATCTGTAAGCACAGTGGCTGTATCAGGTAATAAAGTACTGATTACTCTTGCAAGTCCTGTCATTTATGGGGATGCTGTTACTGTTGCATATACAAAACCTGCTTCTAATCCACTCCAGACCACATCGGGAGGGCAGGTTGCTTCTATGACTGCCAGGAATGTGACAAATAATGTGGCTGCAATTAACAACCAACCTCCTGTTGTCAGTATCTCGTCACCTACAAAAAGTACTGCTTATATAGCACCTGCTACAATAACGATTGATGCGATTGCCTTTGATCCCGATGGCACTGTCACAAAGGTGGAATTCTATAATGACAACACCAGATTGGGAGAAAGTACTACGATTCCTTATTCTTTCACATGGAAAGAGGTCCCGGCCGGCACATATTCCATAACTGCAGCTGCAACTGATAATAAGGGATTGAGAACTGTATCTGCAGTTGTTACTGTTGTTGTTGAAAAATCTGCATCGGTTGTCAACCAATTTCCTTCAGTAAGAATAAAAATTCCGAAAGGAAAGAAGCCAAAAAAACATGATAACGTTGTAATAATTGCTGAAGCGAGTGATCCAGATGGTACCATCAGCAAAGTTGAACTCAAGAGTGGAAATGTTACAATCGCTGAATTGACTGCAGCACCTTATGTTTTCACTCTTCAGAATGTGGATACTGGCATCTACCTTTTTACAGCAACAGCTACAGATAACCTGGGAGCTGTCAGCACTTCCGATGCGATAGAACTCAGAGTGGAAGATTCTTTCAACCCTGACCTTTTAAGTCTCTATCCTAACCCAAACAATGGATTCTTCACAATTGATATTCTTGAAGAGCTCCCCGAACAAGAATGCATATTGACAATAATTAACCTGACCGGAACGCCTGTGTATCAGGATAAAGTCACACATGAGGAAGTCTCAAAAGAAATAAAACTACCTGATCTTCATTCCGGACCATATATCCTTATGTTAACCTACAGGAATAAAATCCTCACAACTAAAAAATTCATCAAGGAATAGGCAAATGGTTACTGGATACTCAACTCCGTGCAAATTGTGCCTTCTTCAAGAAGCGCTTTTTTGACCTGCCCTTGTCAGCAGTATATCCGTATTTTTCACCATATCCGTAACGCCCGCTTCCAGGTTTAATATCGTTTATCAATAATCCAACTCCCTTGGTACCGCTTGATTTTATCTCCATAAGAGTCCTCTCAAACATTTCCTTAAGTGTCTTCTCCGGTCTTACCACAAGAAGAATAGTATCTGCCATTGAAGCAAGATAATACGTATCCGATACTAATCCTATGGGAGAGGTGTCTACTATAATGTATTCAAATTTCTCCTTTAGGTATTTTAATAATTCTTCAGTCTTTCCTAGTGCGGTCAATTCGGATGGATTAGGAGGTATGGGGCCTGCAGAGATGATTGAAAGATTTTCGAACCTGGTAGATTGAATTACGTCCTGAATCCTATCTTGCCCAATTAACAAAGTTGAGACTCCTTTGTCATTTGAGAGGCCAAAATCCTTAAATATTTTCGGCTTCCTTAAATCAAAGCCAACCAGCACAGTTCTTTTATTAAGAAGACTGTATACAGATGCGAGATTAATCGCAGCAAAGGTCTTCCCATCCGAGGGCATGGAGGATGTTACAAGGATAACCGGAGCTTTCGCATCTTTCGTAAAAAACTGCATTCTTGATCTCAAAAGCCGGAATGATTCCGCAACAACTGAACCAGGATTGTCGAACACAACAGTATTAA
>Ga0255343_1002980_pt1 | contig 18584 bp, 15 predicted proteins | sample wastewater_treat_4_FD_192413 | JGI IMG/M metagenome (GOLD analysis project Ga0255343, IMG submission 192413) | Wastewater microbial communities from Lulu Island WWTP, Vancouver, Canada - plant16 | ecosystem: Engineered > WWTP > Wastewater > Unclassified | place: Canada: Vancouver, British... | reverse complement strand
TTGGTATTGGTGTTGAGGCAGCGCTGGCTGTTTTGAATGAAGCCTTGCCTCGGGCGTTGGAAGACCCTCAGTATTTTGTAAACAGTTCAGCCGCGGGCGGTCTGCGAATGACCGTCCACGGCTTGACCTTTAATATGACCGCTCGTGCGGCGCGTGAAGCCGCTCTGGGTGCTGGCGCGATTATCAAGCAAATCACCGCTGGTGCCCTGGATGAATACGATTTGGCGGAGATACAAGAAATTCAGCCCAATATCATTCTCCTGGCAGGTGGGGTGGACTACGGCGAAAAACGCATCGTTGTGCAAAACGCCAAAGCGATTGCTTCGCTGGGTCCCATCGTGCCGGTTATTTATGCTGGAAATATCGCCATTCGCGCTCAAATTAAAGATATTTTCGAACGCACAGGTGTTGAACTGATGCTCGCTGAGAACGTTTTTCCGGCGGTTGATCAGCTCAATATCGAACCGGTACGTGTCATTATTCATGAACTTTTTAATAAGCATATCGTGCACGCGCCAGGAATGTCGCGTTTAGCTGAGTTGACCCAGGCGCCTGTATTGCCCACACCAGGCGCGGTGTTGCTGGCAGCAAAATTGTTCGCGGAAGCCCTGGGCGACGTGCTTGTGATTGATGTGGGTGGCGCAACAACCGATGTGCATAGCGTGACCGAGGGAAGCCTGGAGTGGACTTCGCGGTTAACGGACCCTGAACCTGTCGCCAAGCGTACTGTTGAGGGCGATTTGGGCGTGTTTGTGAATGCCGCCAACATCCTTGCTCTGGCAAACGACCCAGAATGGGAAGCCGAAATGGAGCATCTTATGGCGATGCCTCAGACCGAGCAGGAGATGAACCTGACCCGTTGGCTCACCAAACGCGCGGTCGAGAGCGCCATTCGCCGCCATGCCGGGCAGGTGAGCGACCTTTATACGCCTTCCGGAAAGATCAAGATTGTACGCGGTAAAGACCTGACCGCTGTGCAGTGGCTGGTGGGCACAGGTGGAGCGTTAACGCATCTCAGCGGTGGTGAGGAAATATTGCGCAGTATTTGCATGGGCGCGGGTCAACATTTATTACCCACGCCCGAAACGAAAGTCATTATTGATGAATCATATCGTTTTTCTGCCCTTGGCACCTTAGCGCATCATTATCCCGAGGAAGTCAAGGCCTCTTTTGTGCATTGGGCAAGGCATTCTGATGTTAATTAAAAGCCCCACCCCCTTTAATCCCCCTCCCATGGAGGGGGGGAACAAATATTCTCTCGTTTTGTTCATAAATTTAAAGGTAGATAGAAATCATTCACATTGTTTATCATTAAGTTCAAAGAGAATATCAATATTAATTACAAAGCACTTTTTAAGGAGAAACCCATTCACCTCCTCCTGGGACTGCTTGCGTGCCGAGTGCTTTTCTCGGCTGGGGGATATAAGGGGGTGGGTTGCACAAACACAACGCTATTCCAGATCAACAACGAAGTTTAAGGAACTGTATCTATGCCAGTAAAGAAGATGACTCAACTGGCAAGAAACCAGCGCAACAACGCTACACTTGAAGAAAGAAGATTGTGGAACCAATTGCTCAGAAACTATCCTTTACGTTTTCATCGTCAAAAAGTTATTGGTCCATACATCGCTGATTTCTACTGCCATGAAGCAAAATTAGTCATTGAACTTGACGGTTCACAACATTATCAGGATGAAAATATAGTTAAAGATGAGTTGCGAACACAGTATTTGAATTCACAGAGTATTCGAGTACTCCGGTTTACAAATCATGAGGTGTACAGACATTTTGATGCTGTCTGTGAAACAATAAATCAGGTAATCGAAGAGATCATTGGTCATGAATTGGATTGGGGAGAATGATGACAATTTGCGCACTCACTCATTTTGTTCAATCTGGTTTTTTTGTCATTGAGTTTGCCACCCCCTTTAATCCCCCTCCAGAGGAGGGGGGGAATATTCCATGGAGCATTCCACATGATTTGTTTATAAATTTAGAAGTTGAAAAAGATCATCTGCAATTTTTATCATCGAGTTTAATTAGGCTTTCACAATCCATAAAAAAACACTTTATTGGTCAACACCCATTCACTCCCTTCTGGAAGGAAATTTATTTTCCAGAGCAACGTGCCTTCCCCCCCTCCTGGGAGGGGGAATTAAAGGGGGTGGGTAATTCATACACAACATATATACAAAAACATGAACATGTCATGCCATTAATAAATAAAAGGAGTAAAGATGTTTGAAACAAGCCCCAGACTTGAAATTTATCTTGAACGTATAAAACAAAACGCTCAGAGTGTTGCCAAACTTTGCCATGAAAATGGCATTCAAATCGCTATGGTAACCAAGGTTTTGCGCGGTAACCCGGAAGTCGCGCGGGTTTTCATTGAAGCCGGCGCTGATATGATTGCCGACTCGCGCGTGCCCAACTTGCGCCTTGTTGGCGAACATTTGCCCGGCGTTCCGCGCCTTTTGTTGCGCATGCCTGCGCAAAAGCAAGCTGAAGACGTTGTCATGCACACAGAATACTCGCTTAATTCATCTCTAATGACCTTAAAGGCACTATCTGATGCTGCCGTAAAACTGGGCAAAGTCCACAAACCGATCATCATGGTGGATGTCGGCGACCTGCGCGAAGGCGTTTGGCCTGAGAATTTAGTCCCCCTCATCAAAGAAGCTGCCATGCTGCCTGGGCTTGACCTGGTCGGTTTGGGCGCAAACCTGGCATGTTATGGGGGCGTTATTCCCAGTGTAGAGAATATGCAAATCCTGATTGACGCGCGTGATGAAGCCCGGCGCGTTACAGGTTTAGAGCTTGGTTTACTCTCCGGTGGCAACAGCTCCGGTTTGCCCCTTTTGGCGAGTGGCAAGATGCCCAAAGAAATCAACCACTTTAGGGTGGGGGAGGCCATTGTGCTGGGGCGCAACGTGCTTGACCGCAGCCCATGGCAAGGCACTCGCCAGGATACGATTCAGGTTGTGGCAGAAATTATCGAGCTTTTGGAGAAACCTTCTGTGCCAATTGGCGATACCGGTCAAGACGCGTTTGGCAACGAACCCGAATTTGAAGACCGGGGTATTCGTAAGCGCGCCATTTTGAACCTCGGCAGACAGGATGTGGTCATCGAGGGTTTGGAACCCATTGATCCTGGCATTATCGTCCTGGGTGGTTCAAGCGACCATGCCATTTTGGACGTTAGCGACGCGCACACGCCACTAAAATTAGGAGATGAAGTCGCCTTTTATCCCGGCTATGGCGCCACATTGGCAGCCGCGACATCTGAATACGTAAAAAAAGTCACTCTTTAATAAGAGCTTGGAAAGGAGAACAAATGGATCATAAACCCGAAAACGACGAAAAAGAATTTGACCCCAATTGGGCTAAAAATTTAATGGCCGAATTGAAACAGAGCTTTTCAGACGTCGGAGACTCTTTTGAAAAAGCCTGGAACGAAGGCAAAAATGACCCCAAGATTAAAAAGTTCGGCGAGGAAATGAAAAGCACTTTCAAGAAAATGGGTGAGGATATCGAGGAATTATTCAGCAGTAAACCCAAGGAGTAAGTAGCTTTTCCTCAGTTTCCTTTAAACGGCGAGCGGATTTTTTGCGCCGCCTCGCGTTTGCTCTCATCGCCACGTTTGTCGTAACGACGCGTGGTATCCGTGCTGGCGTGCCCGGCGATGGCTGATACTGTCAATACATCTACGTCCGCGCTGAGCATATCCGTGATGGTCGTACGACGAATATCGTGCGGACTAAATGCCGCTATACCTGCTTGCTTTTGGCGATTTTGAAGAACCAAATAAATAGCTTGCGCGCTCAATCGTTTAAGCGATGCCTTTCCACTTTTAGAAACACGTGTAAAAAGTGGGCCTAATTGCTTTCCACGATGAACCAGCCAGGCTTCAATGGCGCTGACCACATCTTCCGAAATAAAAACTTCACGTTGTTTGGAGCCTTTGCCAATCAGGCGCAGTTTGCCTTCACGCGCGTCAAAATCAGCGAGATTGAGCGTGACCAACTCCTGGCGACGCATACCCGTGGCGTAAAGCACGCTAATAATAGTGGCATCACGTGTGGCAAGAGCGGGATTCTTGGTTTGTGCCAGACATGCGCGCACAAGCGCTTCTAATTCGGATTGCTCCAGTTTTCGCCCGCGGGGTATGCTTTCGTGACGCAGAGAACGTACAGAAACAGCGCGATAGTAGTCGTTATGGTCTACAAACAACTCCAGGCGATAAGCTTCGGCAAGAACCCTTCGCAGGGCAACCAGGTGTTTGTTGACACTGGCTTTGGCATAGCCGATATCGAGCATATGAGCGGGCAAACTATTGCTATGTTCGTATCGCAAATTTTGCCATGGGAATTTTGTAGCGTCTTCTATTTTGCCATCGGAGAACATATACGCCAGATTGTTGAGCGCGGTGCGTTGCGTTCGCGCACCTGATGCACTGAGCATCGCCAGATAGGCAGTGGTAGGGCAGGGGAGCTCGGGGTTGTGGATAAGCTCTTCGCCTGAAAGAGTGATGAGTTGCGCTTTTTTGCTCATAGTAATTACCCTAAGAGAATAATATTCTCATAAGGTATTATACATTAAGACTCACACGGACATCATGGACATTGGTCATTTACCATCTCATTGTGTTCTTCTACGCAAACAACATTTGTGACAATAGTATTTACCTTTTAATTTCATTTTTCGGAGCGTTGGTTTAGGAATGTTGACAAATCATTCACTTGGTTGTGATTGCTTCGGCGATACGCCTCAGCGAGCAATTTCAAGTCATCACCTTCCCGGTCTTTGAAACACGGGCACTTACCAGCCATTCCGCTGGTGTGTGGTGTCTCCGCCACACACTCTCATTCTATTGTGGTCTTTCCACCGATAGATTTATTACTTATGAGAATAACACTTCTCGATAGTTATAAATCCTGGTATAGAGAATTCCGTAAATTTAAATACCAAATATGAGTATTTAGCAAGTAATCAATGACTATTCCACATATTTGACAAATATGAGCGCGCAGAATGCGTTCTGCTAAAAATGAAATTTCTTTTTCGCGATAAATCGTGCCTTAAGTGCACCACGTCGCCTTAATGATGGCGACGTGGTGCACTTAATCGAAGAAAAGCTAATGGATTAGATGAAGCAACCCTTACGCAAAGGATAACCGTTGCTGTCTCTGGAATCACCAGTGATGATTTTGATGACATCCACCAAGATACCAATACCAAACAGACCTCCGGTGAAGATGTACAAAATACCCATACCCGTCTTGCCTACATAAAAGCGATGGGCACCGATGAAACCGAGCAGAACTGCCAGAATCAGTGCGGTTGTGCGGTTCTTGTCGCTGTAAACCGCGTTGGGATCGGTCGCAGCATAGCATTTTTCACAGACAGTAGTTCCAGGTGGATTCATCGCACCACAAACCTGGCAGTTCACTGGCATGCGGCGATATCCATACTGTGGTGGTGCAGCGTAGCCTTGGGCATAGCCACTTTGTTGGGCAGGCTGTAATGGGCTTCCACATTGAGCGCAGGTTGTCGCTCCAGGTGCGTTCTCGAATTGACAATTATTACATTTCATGTCGAACTCCTTTTCAATTTTTTCTGAGTTAATATTACTTGATATATGTAATGGGATTATGATGCTTTTGTAAGACCCATCATGACTGACAATAAATGTGATTGATTTGCTTGACAATTCAGCGTTCTAATTTATGATATGTTAAGGATTGAAATAGACACGGGAGGTGACCATGTATCTCAACAATAATCAGACAGGTAGTCCAGAGCAACCCTCTATTGACAGTGACTTAGTGGATTCTATTTATCAGTTCTGTGATCTCGCAAGCAAATCAGGATTTGAATTTAATCCAAATGAATGCTCACCACTCTTAGATCAAGATGGTCACCTTATCGTAGTATTTGCCAATAGTAAACCTAACGGGTATATTACCATTTATTCACGAGACCAAGGGGCTCTATGGCATGCCAGATACGAAGATCTTGAAGATGCTGAACTTTTTGTTGATGATCAGCCTGTTATCAAAGGCCAAACTTTGATGCAGTTTCTCGACTATGCTGGGGATGTTGTATCATTGTTTGTACCGGCCAACAAAATTTTACTCGAAATTAAAAATTTAATAATGAAAGTATTTCCAAACATAAATTTTTTAAGGCAGATTAATCGAGAAGTTTATTTAAGGGTAAAAACAAATGATCAGGATAATCCTTCATTTAACTTAAAAATTATCTCTAAACCCATGAAGATTGATGAGACATATTTAGATACTATCAGCAAATTTGCTGACTTTGTTGAATCGACGATTGACAGCATTTGCGCCAAGGAAAAGATAAAACTAATGGGTAACAAGGGTACATCGCCAGTATATAATATAGAATATTTAATAAATATTCCTCATATCGACCCTACAAATCCAGCTCCCCACTCCGCGCCAGTAGAGTACCAACACCAACCCGGGTATCAACAATTACAATCAGGCAGTTTACGTGAAAGGTTTGAACAACGTCAACGAGAGAAAAAAGAACAGCCCCATCCTGGCGATTTGTGGGACCAAACTTTTTAAATCCGCCCATAACCAAGTTCTAATTAGTATTTATTCAACTGTTTTCTCGATAATCGCGCGTTTACCCCGCGGGAAGTCGCGCACTTGCGCCATCAGCACTGTACTAATCAGTGTGAATGCCACCGCCACCCAAAACATAAGATCATAGCTGTAATCATTCACCAGCCAGCCTGCCAAAACCGGCGCAAGCAACAAGAAAGCTCCAGTGAGCGTACGTGCCATGCCCAAATATGTTGGGCGCAATCTTTCATCGCTAAGCTCCATAATCAGCATGGAGTCCCCCACCCCAATGCCTGAAGCATAGATTCCAAAGAAGACGAATACAAGGTAGTAGACCCAAATCGTCGTTGTAAAAATAGCGATAAGCAAGGAAACCACCCAAAACACGAAGGAATAAACGACAATCTTCTTGGGGCCGATGTGGTCGCCAATTGCACCCCACAGGGCATAGCCAAAAATTGCCGCTGCAAAAAGCACACCAGTAAAGATAGCGGCTTGTTCGTCATTCAGATTAAATGTTTGAATGGCATAGACCGCGATAAATGCAGTAGCCATATTACCGATAAAAGATAATGCTCGTGCAATGATATAAAGCCTGAAATTCCTATCCTGGCGCAGGATGTCCCTAATGCCGGGTAAAGGTGCTTCATTTGAATCAACAGGCAGCCTTTGGGCTGTTTCAGTTGTTTCATACATAGCACTGTCTTGTTGCTCATCGTTGGTAGGGTCTACGCTCAAATCAGGCTCGCGATTTTGATGGTAGAAAGCATAGGAAATCCATTGAATCACTACAGCCACGCCAAAACCCAGAGCATAATTGTAGGGATAGTCCACACGCGCCAAAATGAGTGCCATGATGGCAGAACCCACAATGCCGAACAATTGCCCAATGACGCGTGAAAAGCCAAAGAAGCGCGCCCTATGCGAAAGCGGAATAACACGCGCCATCGTTTCCTGCCAGGGCAAGGCTGACATGCCACCCCCAACCCCACGCCAAATCATCACCAAAATCAGCATAATAAGCCCAATTTTGTTGCCAACGATGGGCAGTAAGAGTGCCAGAATGATAAAGAAAAAGTATGGAATACGCTCCAATCGCGCCAACCTCTTACCAAAAGTCACCACTTCTGACATCTTTGAAACGTGTTTAGCCATAAACATTTGAGGCAGAAACCAGCCCGCGTTAACAATGGCAGGCATGAGGCCAATAATAAAAGGGGAATCCGTCATCGTGGCGGCAAAAACGGGCATGATGGTATTAATCGCCCAAAAACTATCCGCCATAAAAAAGAAACTGATGTCAAGGGTGTTGACGATAGCATTATGCCGGAACAGTCTGGCGACTTCCGGGTGGACATTATCTTCGGGTTTGATGCTGAATTGGGCTTCAACAAAGGCCTTAATGCGTGCAAACATAGTAATCAGCAAGGATTATACGCTATATGGTGTGAAAGACGTGCGCCTTGTACCTTAATACTCGTATTGCAAGTCTGTTTATTCTCATTTACAGAGTTTTGGTCAATAGAACAGTGTGAGGCTATCTCTAAACTTGGTTTGGCATCATTAGCAGGCTCATGCTCTATTGATAATGAGCTTCAAGAATTATCACAATAAGAATAGCTGGCAACTTTAGCGGATTATCTCTAATATCCGTTTTAGAGAAGCTATTGACTGATGATGTGGACACCGAGAGAAGATTTACTCCACTCATGCTGGTGTCCACACACACCTAATGACAATAACTAAGCTATATCACCCAGTTTCCGTTCTTCAAGAGCGGGATTTGGGTGCCATCGAAGCTATAACCGGTAACGTCAACATCTACTGCGCCGACCATAAAGTCAGTATGCACCAGGCTTTGGTTCGCACCACGCGCCACAAGGTCTTTCACACTTGCTTCGGTGCCATCTTTCATAGCATAAGCATAACTCTGGCCAATGGCGAAGTGCGAGCTGGCGTTTTCATCAAACAAAGTGTTGTTAAAGACCAAGCCAGTGTTGGAAATCGGCGAGTCGTGTTGCACAAGCGCAATTTCACCCAGTCGGCGCGCGTTTTCATCCTGGTTCATTTGCTTCACAAAGACATCTTCGCCCTTATCCGCTGAGAATTCGGTAATCGCGCCATCTTTGAAGACAAAATTCATGCCATCCACCAGAGTACCGTTTAGGTTGAGCGGTTTGGTGGCGCGCAAAGTGCCATCCACTTTGTGACTGTGTGGCGTGGTAAAGACTTCTTCGGTAGGCATATTAGCAAAGAAAGGAATGCCCGCGGTGGAGTCCTTGGAACCACCCACCCACTCATGCCCTTCGGCGAGATAGACAATGAGGTCTGTGCCGGGGCCCTGATAATGGACTTTTTCGAGATTGGCAGCGTTAAGAAAATCGCGTTGTTTGTGCAGGTTAGCGTCATGCGCGTGCCAGGCTGCCACGGGGTCATCCAGATCAACCCTGACGGCGTAGAAGATCTTTTCCCAAAGTTTCTGAACAGCTTCCTCGTCTGTAGAGTCAGTGAAGATAGTCTTTGCCCAGCCAACGCAAGGCACCGCGCCGATCGTCCAGCGCGTGCGCCCGCTCATGCGATAGGCCTGCACGCCAGTTTCTTGCATCACCCGTCCTGCCACTTTACCCAATCGCGCGACACGACTGTGGTCAACGTCTTTGAGCAGCGTAGGGTCCTGCGCGCGGATGATGAGATGCTGGTAGTTGTCATCATAAAAATCCTTGAGGTGCAAAGCCTTGTATTCAGGAAAGATATCAAAAATATCTTCGTCACCGTAAAGATAGCGGGCAAGGTTCATTTGGTCGTCGCTGACGTCCACAACAACGTCCTTGGCGCCGAGTTCATAAGCGCGTTTCACAGCATAGCGCGCCACGGGGATGGCATCGGTGCTAATGGACATATATAAACCCTCGCCTTTTTGCAGGTTGATACCCGCGCGAACGAGAAGATCAGCGTATTTAATAAGATTTTGTTCGAGATTCATTGTTTGCTCCAGTTTGTTATTGGTGATGTGATTATACCTTGTGAGAGCTTGAAATACGTCAAAAAACCATCCCCTTGAATCCCCCTCCACGGAGAGGGGAAAATGGTTTGTCAATACCTATCCAATCCGGCTTAAAAATTGAGATGTAAAGCCCTATCTGATTGGCAAATATTTTAGTTTGTTATCGCGTCGGTAAGGGCTTGCCAGGTCTTTTGGATGCTGTGTTTGCTTTCGCTGTTCATCTCGCCAGCATCCAAGCAGTTTTTGATAGCCTGGCTGAGGGCTTGCGAGTCATCGCAAGGGACAATCCAACATCCCGAGGGCATTTGGCGCAGGAAGTCATCAGCAACAATATCACTTACCACAACCGGTATGCCATAGCCCAAAGCCAGTTTGACTGAGCCTGATTGGGTCGCATCACGATAAGGTGCCACGAAACAGTCTGAGGCTTCAAAGAAGGTACTGGCAAGATCATCGGGAATATATTCTGCGACGATTTTGACCTTGTCTTGGATATTAAGCCTGACTATTTGAGCCTCGTACTGTCCGATGTCATCCCAAAATTCGCCCCCAACCAAAAGCTGCACTGGCGTGTTTTGCGTCTGTAGTCGCGCGACAGCTTCAAGAAGCAAGTCCAAACCTTTATAGGCACGCACGAAGCCAAAAAACAGCAGGACAGGCAAGTCGGGAACCAAGCCAAGATGTTGGCGCGCCTCAGCTTTACTATAACCTTTGGATGGAAATGCTTGATAAATCGGATGAGGCACGGTTTGAACATTAATATCTGATTTGAGCAAAACCTTGAGCTTTTGCGCTTCGCGCTCGGTCATGGTGATGAAACCGCGCGCGTGTTTAAATGCGAAGCGTGCTAAAAACTTATCAAGCGTCCTGGCTTCGTGCGGATGGGTGTTGTGCACGAGGACTTTGAAAGGAATGCCAGCCCGTTTTAGCTTTTTGAACAACCAGGCGTAAGCGGGCGACCAGATACTAACCCACCACTGAAAGATGACTAAATCAGGTTTTGTTTTTTGTATGTAACGATAGGTTTTAAGCCAATCACAGGGGTTTAATGAACTCAGGATGTAGCTGGCATCGGGTTTAGCACGGTTTTGGCTGGGATCTTTATCGGTTTTACCTGGGTATAAAAATTTGGGATATTGCCACTTGTAAGAAATGATATCGACTTTATGTCCCTCGTTTTTGAGTGTTTCAGCAAGGGCGGCAGTGAAGTGCGCTATACCTCCGCGGTAAGGGTATACCGGGCCAATGACAGTAATCTTTTTGGGCTTGTGTTCCGGGGTGCTCATGATCTTGATTATATCGTCATTTAGAGCAAAATGACGGCTTATATTAATGTGAGTTGATGTTTATTATGCGCTCAGTCAGAAGACCGACGCGAGTGTCAAAAGAACTTCTGGCATCTATATCAACCACTTACGCCCTAAAATCAACCATCTGTGAGAAACTAAGTGCATCCAATCCTTATTTTTCCTATACTGTAGGCGTTGAAAGGAGGTAGCTGGTGCAAATTGAAATAAAAATAGATAAGAATTGCATAGAACCCAAAATCGTCATTATGGCGCAAAGTATGACCGAAGACGTAAAACGTATTGTCGATTTGCTTTCCGCCGAAACGCCACAACTTTTAGCTGGTTTCCGCAACGACCAGCTCGAAATTTTGGACCCCACTAAAGTTTTGCGTTTTTACGCCCAACAAGGCAAGGTTATCGCCGTAACAGAAAACGGTGAGTATGTCTTGCGTCAACGCCTGTATGAACTTGAGGAAAAGTTAGAGAAAGATGGTTTCATCCGCATTTCCAACTCAGAAATCATCAATCTCAAAAAAGCGAAAAACTTTGATCACAGCCTGGCAGGCAGTATTTGTGTGCGATTGTCCGATGGAACAATCACCTATGTATCACGACGTTACGTGAGCAAAATTAAACAATTATTCGGAATATAAGGAGAAAAAATGAACGCAAAATTAACTGCATTAACAAGAGGCCTTTTGGGTATCCCACTGGGCATCGCGATTGGCTTCATCATTACCTTGATCCTCTCAGTGGCATATGGCAATGGTGAATATCTTAGTGCGAGACCTGAACTGATTACCGAGATGGGTAGTGAAATCAACGCGGTCCTCCTGCAAACAGGCTTGAGTGCCCTGATAGGCTTCGGGTTTGCAGCGTCATCCGTCATTTGGCAACTGGAAAACTGGAGCCTTGCCAAACAGACCGGTATTTACTTTTTGATTAACGCGCTGGTCATGTTGCCCGTCGCCTGGTTCGCGCGCTGGACTGAACGCAGTTTCAAGGGCATCGCCATTTACTTTGGCACCTTTGTGGTCGTTTTTGTCATCATTTGGGGCATTCAATACCTCTTCTGGCGACAAAAAATCAAGAAGATGAACGAGAAACTGTAATATTTCTTCAGCTGTCAAGACAACAGCCCTAAAAACAAAACGCCGGTTATCCCGGCGTTTTGTGCTTCTTTAATCAATATTATTTGGCGAAATCCACATCAGCGGGCATACCGGGTTTAAGACGCAACTGCGGATTGGGTACAACGATGCGCACAGCATAAACCGTCGTCGCGCGGCCATCAGCAGTTTGCACGTTTCGGGGTGTAAACTCAGCTTGTTCAGCAATCTTAACCACTTTGCCCTTGAAGACTTCGTTCGGGAAAGAGTCAACTGTGACTTTGACTTCCTGATTGAGTTTTAGCTGACCGTACCATGTTTCAGACACATAAACAACCAAATCCATTTCGCTCATCTCAGCGATACTCATCACGCTGCCCCCTGCCACAGCGATATCACCTACTTCCACGTTGCGGGTTATGACCGTGCCATCAATGGGCGCTTTGATTTCAGCGCGGTCGAGTTGAAGCTGCGCCAGCGCTTGGGCGGCTTTGGCTTGTTCCAAACCTGCTTCAGCCTGACCAATGGCGGCTTCCGCCTGGATGACACCATTTTGGGCAACCTTAACCTGGCCAGAGTCTTCGCCAGTACGCAGGCTCATCAGCAAATCCAGGGCAGTATCGTAACTGCTTTGTGCCACGGCGAGTTCCGCCCGCGCGTCCAGCACGTCTTCCGCGGCGGAAGTGGAAAGCGCGTCGTTGTAGCGTTTGAGCACATTATCGAACGCGGATTGCGCCAATTCCTGTGCCTTTTCAGCCGCGTCTTTCAAGCGCTCATCGGGGCTTTGCTGCGCGGTGGCAAGGGTGAGATTAGCGATGTTGAGTTGGGCTTGCGCCCGGGCAAGTTCGGCTTCAATTTTCACAAAGTTCTTCGCACCAGCTTTGTCAAGCTCTTTTTCCAACATTTCCTGGCGCTCTTCTAACTTTGCCTCAGCTTCTTCAAGCGCGGCTTGAGCGGCAGCTTGTTGCTCAGCCTTACTAAAGTACCACACCGGTTGAAAGTCCTCCGGAGTTGGTTGCGCCCAGGCACTTTGGCGGGCTTGTAAATCGTTATAACGCGCGCCATCGATGGCGAGATCACGCTGCGCTTTGGCATAATCCAGTTGAGCATGAGCGGCTTCAAGCGAAGCTTCGGCAACCCCTACAGCGGCATTCGCCTGATTGAGTTGAGCGACCAGCACGTCATCTTCAAGTCTGATGAGAACGTCACCAGCTTTCACCTGGCTGCCTTCTTCAACCAAGATTTCGATAATTTTGCCACTCACCTCCGGCACAACGCTTACCTGCAAAGCCGAAAGCGTGCCCGAGCCGGTTAGCGATTCTTCGCCATTGGATTGACACGCGCTCACACTAAATAACATTGTTATCACAAGAGCGACAAGTAACAGCTGTTTGATGTTTTTTTTCATAGGGTTCACCTCAATTTCAATAAGTACTAAAGATGCTTGCGGAAAGCAAAAACCGAAGCAATAAAATAGCCAACGCTGAGCACAATCAGCGGAATGGTAGACGTATGGAGCAAAGTTATGGCGTCAACACCACGAACGATAATGCCCCGAGTGATTTCAAGATACTGTGTAACCGGCAAGAGTTCACTATACCAATAGGTAAAGACGGGCATACTCTCGCGCGAGAACATCAGCCCCGAGAGAATAACCGCCGGGATAATGACCAAAAAGACCGAAATGTAAACCGCTTGCATTTGGGTTTTGGAAATATTGGAAATGAGCACGCCCATGCCCAATGAGCCTAATATAAAGATGACACTCAAGCCAATCAGCTCACCCATATCACCCGTCACATGCACACCGAACAGCACTTCGCCCATCCAAAGTAAGAGGAACAAGTTGAGCAAACATACGATGAGATAGGGAATAATCTTGCCCAACATCAGCTCCCAGCTTTTGATTGGCGTGACGATGAGTTGTTCCATGGTACCCTGTTCACGCTCGCGCACAATGGATAGCGCCGCCAAAAGAATGGTCTGAACCTGTAGGATGATGGTAATCAGGCCAGGAATCATAAACAGGCGCACATTTCCGTTGGGGTTATAGAGCGTTTGCACGGTGGTATTGATGGGAAGCCTCAACTGATGCGCCTGTCCGCTCTTATCAACTTGTTTCATGAGAATATCCTGGTTAGCCATCTCGCTAATCGCGGTAAGTTTGAGCTGTGACGTGGTTGAGTCAGTTGGGTTTGAAGAACCATCCAGCAAAATCATGACATCGCTCGTCCCATTGTTGAGCAGTTCGCGCTCAAAGTCCTCAGGGATAATAATGCCCACATCAACTGCGTCAATTTCAATCTGACGCTCTAATTCTTTGACATTGCTCAAATCCTGGATAAGGCGAAAATCATCGCTGGAAGTAAAACGCTGAACATAGGCGCGGCTGCTGTCACTCTTGTCAAAATCGACAATCGCTAAAGTCACTCCGCTGGACTCGCCGGTGATACCATAGCCAAGCAAAACCAGTAGCGAAGCAGGTAATGCCAGAATGAGTAGTAAGGTAAGCGGGTCACGCAGGATGTGCCGCACTTCTTTTCGCATAATCGTCCAAAGTCTTTTCATAAAATCCTGTCTTTCTAAGCCTTTTTATGATGCCTTAACGCGCTCTTGACTAACAATGCTGGTAAAAGCGTCTTCAAGCGAAGGCTGGATAATTTCAATATTTGATGCTGGCATGTTTGCCCGTAAAAGCGTTCGCTCAATGGTGCCGATATCGCTGTCCCTTTTCACTGTTACATGTAGCTGCATGCCCTGAATGGAAATATGCAACACACATGGCACGTTTTGGAGTACCTTTTGTACTTCGAGTGGGTCTTTCACGTCCACCTGAAGCAATACCCCGGGCAGAGAGTCTTTGATGGTGTCTGGGCTGGCGAGCGAAACCAACCGCCCCTGGTACATCATGCCAATGGTGTTGCAATAATCAGCTTCGTCCATATAGTGGGTCGTGGCAAGCACACTAATGCCCTCCCCTGCCAGACTATAAATAAGATCCCAAAAATAGCGACGTGCCACAGGATCAACACCAGCGGTAGCTTCATCGAGAAAGAGCATTTTAGGCTTGTGAACGATAGAACATGCCAAAGCCAGTCGCTGTCGCCACGCGCCAGAAAGCGAGCGTGTAAGGCTTTTTTGCATGGCGGCAAGATCCACGCGCTCCAATAATTCATCTACGCGCAATTTGCGCTGACGGGCAGACATATCGTTGTAAATAGCTGCATAAAAGTCGAGATTTTCGCGCACGCTGAGGTCATTGTAGAGCGAAAACTTTTGTGACATGTAACCGATGCGCTTTTTCACTTCTTCAGGTTTTTTGCGCACATCAAAGCCGAGCACATTCGCCGTGCCGCTATCCGGCCGCAAAATGCCGATGAGCATGCGAATCGTGGTCGTTTTGCCCGCCCCATTGGGACCTAAAAGCCCAAATATTTCTCCTTGCGGGATATAAAAACTGACGTCATCCACAGCGCGAAATTTACCAAAGGTCTTAACCAGATTTTTAACTTTAACTGTGTTTTGTGTCATGATCTCTGGACCTCTTGTTCTTCAACGATGGTCACAAACACGTCTTCCATCGTCTTGCGCGCGTTGCGCAAAATTTGCAAATCCAATTTCTGTCTTCTAAAGCTGTGTTCAAGTTCACGGCTGATTGAGCGTTCTTTGGCTGGGGGCACGCTCAAGCGCAATCGGTCGCCCACCGGGTTCCAGCTGAGAATGTCCTTGGTTTGCGAAACGACTTCGCGCATCTGCTTGCGAGGTTTGGCTTTGACCTCGATGACATTAAATGGCAAAGCATGCGTGAGTGCCTCAGGTGTGCCCTCTTTTAAGACCTTCCCATCGTAGAGGATGCCCACCATGGAACAGCGCTCGGCTTCGTCCATATAAGGCGTGGAAATGAGCACCGTCACACCATCTTTAACAATCGTGCTCAGCAAGGACCAAAATTCAGCCCTGCTGACCGGGTCAACGCCGGTGGTGGGTTCATCAAGAATAAGCACCCGCGGGTTGTGCACCATGGCACAGGACAAGGCAAGTTTTTTCTTCATGCCACCAGAAAGATTTTTGGCAGCACGTTGACGAAAGTCGCTGAGATTGGTTAAGGCAAGCATTTTATCGATGCGTTCTTGCTTTTGCGATTTGGTCACATCCTGAATATCTGCAAAAAAGTTAAGATTTTCGATGAGGTTTAAATCAGGATACTGGCTAAACTCCTGGGGCATATAGCCAATAAGCTTGCGGATTTCTTCGGCTTTGCGGCGGGTGTCGAAACCAAGCACGCTGGCCTTGCCACTGCTTTGGAGCATGACACTACTCAGGATGCGCAAAAGCGTGGTCTTCCCTGCCCCATCTGGCCCGATGATGCCATAAAGGCTACCCTGAGGTACATTAAAGCTGATATTATTTAAGGCGAGTTTATCTTTTTGACCAGGATAGCGTTTGCTAATCCCTTCAACTGTAATGGCATTATTCGTCATATCGTATACTGTCCTCAGGATAACTATAAGGTTTTTCACGTGCAGTTTACAGGTGCAATCCGGCACAAAGCATAATGACGGATGTCATGAGTTTGTATACTGCTCAGTATAATCATCTTTTTTATATAGTGCGTCTTCTTTTAGAGGGGTAATTATGCTAATTCTGTTTTAGATGATATAGACAATATGGAAAATGTAAAGTCTTTCTTGGAGCATGAACGATTTTCATTTCTCAGAACAAATTGTTTCTGTTCTATGTCCCCATTGGTGAATATATTTTAGATAATATGTGGCTACGCGCATTAATAAAACATTTCAGGAGATTATCCTCTCCTTATATGGGCATCTATTATGCTAAATACACTCCGGGTTGTTTAAATTAGAGCTATTAAATCCTGTTTATCAGCACTGTCGCTACTGCCAGTAATAGTAAAGTTTTTTTGGACTATATATTGAAGGCTTATTCACATTGCACTTGATCGCATATTGCGTAGCACTAAGAATTCAAACTCATTCTCACTTGTTCAATGAATTTGTCATTTTGAGACTCTCACACTCACAGCTCTTAAAATTTCCAAAAAAATGACTAAGTCATGTTATCATTATTACATCATCAACTTTGCTTTATGCAGTAACTATGCGCATAATAATAGTTATATCGATGCGCCCGTATAGTTTTCAAGATCGTTTTGTGGTATAGAAGGATAATGGTATTTTTTTAGGGGAAGTGTGCCCATGGGCACAGGTTGTGCCTAAGTATCCAGGTTGCCAATGAACATTAACTGAATACCTGTGACGAAAATTATGGCTTAAACTACCTAATATCCAATACACAAGCCTGAATGAATCATCATCCTTTACTTTGATAGTCCTTCTTTTCGTTCGTCTTGCTTAGTCGAGACGCCTCAGCGATCGGATTCAAAGATATTCTTCCTCATCTTCTGATTGTCGGAATAGCATATGAGGTGGATGGGCACCAAAAGTATGAGCCATGATTATACCCATGTAAAAAACTCTGAAGAAATCTCACCAGCCTGAATTGATGGATGTGGTTATAAATACGTTCGCAGAGACATCTCTCCGACACTTTGGTATTACATAAACTACGTAGAAAAAACGGTCTGAGACCGTTTTTCATAGCTTTTATATAGATAAATACAAATGGGCTTATTTCATGCCATCATAGCGTTGGCGCAGGGCGGCGGTGAGGGTTTCCATGCGATCCAAGAGTAGTTTCGCCTCAACCTTATCGGTATCACCCAAGAGCGCATCGGCAACTGGGCCAATTTTGTCGTCCATGGGCACATCGTCCAACCCCAAGAGCACGCGGCGCAAGCCTCGCGCTGATTTTGTGATGGGATCCAAGGGCATCCGCGGCGCGCGCTTTTGTTGTTCTGTGCCTGCCAGACGCCCTAAAAAGGCTTGCACATCCTGATAAGTACGCCCCTCATAATCGGCATAGTAGGCAACCGCTTTAGGCCAGAGCTTGCGGTCATGCGCCATGATCTCGCGCAAAACACGCTCAGGCATCTCGGCGCGATCGGCAATTTCAAGTTCTTTTTGCTCGAGTTCGAAAAACTTCATCAGGCGGCCGAAGTAAGTGCGTTCCATTTGCAGGGTTCTTTGCAGGAGCTCACGGGTTTCATCGCTAAGCCGCACATCGCTAATTTGTCGGAAATAACTCAGCTCATCCTGCCCCACTTGCGGCGAGATGCCGTTTTCTTCCAGCACCAGACGCGCTGCAGCGCGGGCTTTGCCGACCGGGGTGAGCGCCTTATACGCCATGTTTTCAGCAATTTGTTTTTCAAGCGTAGGCTGGTTGTCGATCAGCGCCAAAACATAGGGCTCTCCCTCGAAACCATCACGCACAGCTTTAATGGCGGTCGCCCAGAAGCGACGTTCACCGGTGAGCATTTTGAAAACGTCACGCCCATCCAGACTCAGCACCTGCCCAGTTACCGGTTTAATCTGCCCAGTGTCATGCAGCGATTCACCCAACGCGATGAGTTCGTCCAATTCACGCTTAATAAGCTTATCCGACTCAGCGAGTTTGAGCCATTTTTGCACAGTGATTTGCCAGGTCGTGCGACGTTCATAAAAGGGTT
>Ga0255343_1002974_pt1 | contig 18620 bp, 29 predicted proteins | sample wastewater_treat_4_FD_192413 | JGI IMG/M metagenome (GOLD analysis project Ga0255343, IMG submission 192413) | Wastewater microbial communities from Lulu Island WWTP, Vancouver, Canada - plant16 | ecosystem: Engineered > WWTP > Wastewater > Unclassified | place: Canada: Vancouver, British... | reverse complement strand
TGTTCTTACTGAAAGTTGTGGAATGATATGTACTCCAGATGGAAAGTGTTTCTTACCTGATTATTTTGATAAGTTAGTTGAATCTAAAATGATTCAGTTTTATAAAAGGTGGGTATAAATATGAAAAAGTTTAAAATTGCGTGTATGATAACAGAAAGTCAGTTTTTGACATCAGATGAAAAGGAACTACTTCTTTTAGAACTTATTAAAATTGATGATTTATCTCTTTTACATGAAGGAAAAACAGGAAAAGTACTAGTAGGATCTGCTGTTTTACTTTCTATGATAGCATTATATTCTAAATATATAGATCGCCAACAAATTTTAGATGCAGAATTTAGAAAATGTAGGGAATTATGTCTAAGTAAGTATGCATCTAAAATACGAAAAGCTGAAGAAGATGAAAAGTTAGAAGAATATATATATTTAAAGCATCTGTATGAAGAGTGTAGATTAGTGTGTTCAAATCAATGGTGGAAACGTAAAGATGAACTAAAGAAGAAAAAGAAAGAACTAAAGGAAAAAATTAAAGCTGAAAGATCAAAATTAAGGCGTAAAAAATTTGGAGTCTAAAGTTATGAGAATTTTGATAGAGTATCTTACTTATTTACAAGAACAACCAATCACCAAGTACGTTCTACTAACTGGTGCGGATAAAGTTCATCAAAGAGTTTTAAAGAATTGTTCTAGTAGATGTAGTACTGTATCAAGAGTTCTCAATACTAAATGTCAAATGAAATGTAAAGAATCAGCAGCTGAAGCTGCAATAGATTATCTAAATAGTAGAGCAAAAGCGTGTGAAGCATTGAATGATCCAGAATCTTGCAAAGAATATGTTGATAGGTTAATTTCTAGATATGAGGAAAATGCTAACAAACTAAGAGCAAAAATTTCATATTTAGAGACTTAGAAACAAACTTAATATAATTTTATTGTTTAGAAACAAACTTAAAACAAAAAAATCTTTTTAGAAACAAACTGGAAAGAGAATATGAGAATTATTGAGAATGATTCCATTTTTGATTTAGAACATAAAACAAAGAATGAGGAGTTCCTCTCCCTAGTTTTTTCAGAAATATTCTTTATATGTTCTGAGGATAAGGAACTTCAAGGTAACAAACGGGAAGAATTATCAGCTGTAATTAGAGAATTGGAAACTAGAATTTCAAAACAAAATGAAATTCTATCTAAAGCAGAGGGTTTAAAAGATAACATAAAAAGTAAATCTTCTTCTTTGGATGATGAAAATATGATTCTAAAAGAAAAACTTTTAGAAATGTTAGGAAGTGAATAATGAAAATAAATATAACCAATATTCCAGATGTAAATGCAGAAAATTTAGATTTAGCAAAGGTAGAGTTAGCAAATAAAGTAATTAGAAAGTTTTATCCGATTGTAGATAAAGTTTATAACGATAAACAATTAAAAATAAAAAAAATGAAAATAGTTATTCAAAAGAATAAAGTTAAGATAAATAGAGAAAAAAGCGAAGCAGAAAAACTTCTGTCTGAGTACAAGAGAAAAGAAAAGATTAAAACACTTTTAGAAAGAATTTCTAAACTTGTTTCTTCTGGACTTATTAACGAAGCAAATGCGAAAAGAGAAATGGCATCAATATTGAAGAGTATAGATAATCTTTCTGATGAAAAACTAAATTTATATTTAAATGAAACATTAAAAATTTTAGACAAAAGATTCTCACAAAAGTTATCTTAATTAATTAATTCCCGGGAGGAAATTAAAGATGAAAGAAATCTTGACAGAAGTTTACAGAACCGTAAAGAAGACTTCGGGTATCGATCCCTCGAAGCCTGGTAATCTAAAGCAAATTCTGGTTGATGATGCAGCTTTTAAGACTTATGTAACTGGTCTTGCTGAGTCAATCGAGAATAAAAGAGATCGAGAGACTTTCGTAGCACTGGCCGAGAATACAAGAATTAACCTTCTTGAAAACTCGATGTTCCAGATCAATCCATATGAAAGCTTAACTCTTCCTATTCTTCGCGTATTCTATCCAAAGCTCGTAGCCAAGGAAGCAATTACAGTTTCTCCTATGGATAAGCCAGAATGTGTAAAGGCATTCATTAGAGCTACATTCTCACCTTCAAATAGCTCTACTCAGTATCCAGCTCCTGTTGTAAATACTGATATTTCTGGTGGTCCAAGTATTGGTACTCCAGTTACTGCTACCATGGGTGTTCCACAGACTGCCTATGATGTTCTTGCCGTAGCTGGTATTGACAAAACTCAGGCTCACCTTGAAAGAGATTTCGAGATTACTGGAGTTAGTGCTGATGGTACTGCTTGGACTGATGTTTCTATCGTTCCAGCAGTTGAAGGGCATTTTTCTTCTAGCGTAGCTATTGGTGCTAGCACTGATGTTATTTCTGGTATGGTTGATTATCTCAATGGTACTGTTGCTATTTCTAGCGCAACTGATCTGGTAACTTATATTCGTTATCAGGTTACTTGTTCACTAGAAGAGAACAGAATCAATCCAAAAGTAACTCTGACTGTAGATAAGGTTAGACTCTATGCTAAAGACAGACAGATCTCAGCAAACTGGACCATTAACATGGAACAGGATATGAGAGCACTGTTTGATGTCTCTATGCAGGCTGAGCTTGTTAACCTACTTGGTCAGCAGATTGCTCTTGATATTGATCGTGAGATTGTTAACGCCCTTATTACTGGTAACCTCAGACTCAATGCTGTAACTCACCAGGGTTCATTCAATAGAACTCCTCCATCTGGTTACACCTGGGGAACCAAATATTGGCATGAAAACATTATTCCTGTTCTTAATACCCTTTCTGCCCAGATCTATACAGACACCAATATGGAAGCTGGAAATACAATTCTGGCTAACCCACTTGATGTCGCAATTCTGGAAGATCTTCAGGGATTCAACTACACCGGTACTTCAAGTGCCGATGGAGACCTTGGATATCGCTCAGCTACAGTTTCTGGTGGAAAGTGGAGAGTTCTTACCAGCGCAGTTGTAACTCAGGGTACAATGCTCGTAGTTTATAAACCAGCAGAAGAACTTCGCTGTGTATATCTCTATTGTCCATACGTTCCAGCAGTATTGCATCCATTCCCACTGGGCTATACCCCAGCACTAACCATTCTGAGTCGTTATGCGACCTCATTGGTTAGATCTAATGGTATTTGTACGCTCAGTATTGGTGCATAATTACTTTTTTAAATTTTGACGAAAAAAAAGACCCAGGAGAGAAATCTTCTGGGTCTTTTTCCGTTGTTAATCTATACATTTATCATTCTAAATTTTAAGTTTCCACAATCCCATATTATATTATATCCTTCTTTTAATCTTAAAACAAACTCTGAAACATTTTTTGGTTCATCTTTTCTTTTTCTTAAATTAAATCTATGGATTCTATTGAAATCTTTAACATACCAATAATTTAATCTAATTTTATTATCTGTAATAAAACCAAGTTTATGATACATATTTCCATTAGACCACCTTAAGTCAGCATATGTAAAGATTTCTTTCCATTTATAATTTAGTTTAAAAAATGATAGTAATTTACTGGCAATACCAGGAATATGATATTTATAATCTGAACAAAATCTACTTAACTCAAAAATATCTTCTTCATTTTTTGATCCTTTTGATATATTACCACGACTAAAAGTCATTACTGATATTAACTCATTATTATAAAATGCTCCTAGTTTGATAATTGATGCATCTTTTCCTTGTATATGGAATTTTTCTAGGAACTCGTTTTTGGTGGAAGAATCTATTTCTTTAACAATACAATTTCTTGCATGAATTCTATCAGAACTTGACTTTTGTATAATCTGACATATTCTATTCAAAACTATATCTTTTTTAAAAATCCATTCATCTTCAAATATAGTAATTAATCTATAGCCTTTTTCTAAACATAATTCTCTTTTCATAGAATGATATTTTTTAGGATCTTTTAAATTTTTTCTTGTTTCTCCTAACATTCTTTCATTATGATACCACAAACCAGAGTATTCAATTGCTACTTTTTCATCATGAATAATTACATCTAGTTCCCATGGATAAATAAAATTTCTGTTATTAAAAGATACATTATTAAACTTAAATGATAAAATAAATTCTTGAATTTCTTTCTCTGGTTTACTACTATTATAATTTCTTTTTGTACAGTTTGGACAAATAGCACCCTGCTGTAATAAATTCCATATTCTTTCAAATTCTGTTCCACATTTTTTACACCTAAATCTATGTAAATAATGTGCATGATTATAATCTTCTAATAGTTCTAAATCTAGTTCGTTAAGATATTCTTTTAATTTTGGTATAAATTTTATTCTATGAAGCTCCTTTATTTTATCTTTAACTTCTTCTGACTGTGTTGGCCATTCAAAACCATATTTTTCTAAGTTAGTTTTTCTAACTTTTTCTTTTACTTCTTCTTTTCTCATGGGATTGATATTATTTTTTTGAATCTTTTTTTGAACTTCTGGATTTTCAAATGGTGTATTATATCCTGTTTTTTCAAAATATTTTTTCGATGAAATTTTATAGAATTCTTCAACGCTACCATACTTTTCATTAATTGTTTCTTTTCTTTTTCTTTCTATTTCATTTAAATATTCAGGATCATTTTCAATCTTTTCTTTTCTTATATTTTTCTTTTTATCTTGAATAGTACTAAGAGAAGAAACATTCTCAACACCATATTTTTCAACTAATGCTTGTTTTCTTTTTTCATGTTTTATCAAACTATCTGGAGTAACTAATCCTTTCTTTTTGCATTCATTACATCTGACTTGGTTTGATGAGGCTAACCCAACTTCAACTATATTATCACAAAAATAACATTTTATAAATTTAGTTTTATTTCTATTTGGTATTTGTGGAGTTATTCCTTTGTCTTTGCATTCTTGACAAATTGTGTATTTTGATGTATATTTAGAAACAAGTATTATATTTGAACAAGTAAAACATTTCATTTCTTTTCTTCTTGTTTTCATACATCTAAGTTCCTCAGTTAGTTTATTATATGTTCCAAACAAGTAAAAAAAAGACCAAGGAATTATAATTCCTCGGTCTCCTTTTCGTTTACTTTACTAATCAATTAAGTACCATGTTATAAACCAAGAAAATAATCCCCAAAAGATTAGGATTGGCCACTCATTTTTCTCAAGAAAAAAACACATTGGAAGAAACAGAATTAGAAATATTAAAGCAGTTTGAATTCTGTCTTTCCAGCTCATTAATTTTAAGATATATAGAAATCTGGACACTTTTATACCTCACTCATTTTTCATAGACTGCAATAATCTTTCCTCCGTAGGTTGTCTTTCCAATAATCTTTCCTTGGTTTTGTCCTTTGAGAAGGATAACAATATCACCTGTTTGGTTATTTCTGATAATTCCATATCCAGCAGGTGGTTGGGGGAGTTTTTGATCTGGAGATGTGAGTTCTTTGATTTTGTTTATATATTCCTTCTCTTGTGATGTAAATGCAAGAGAAATTGTGGGAACCAGAAAAATTGAAATTAAAACTAGCAACATAATTTTTTTCATTTTATTATTTCTCCTTTTCAGTTTAAAAGTTTTATTTTTTTCTCTCTAATATTTTGAACTTCTTCTGTCTTCTGACATGAAAAGTTATAACAAAGTTTATGTAATTCATATAAGTGGTTTGGTGGTGAATCATGACAAAGAGATCCTAAGAGTGTATATAAAATAGCTTTTATGGATCTTTGAGTGGTATCTTTCTCATCAAGACTCTCTGAAAGTTCTCTTATTAATGAAACAGCTTTTTCTGTTTTTATCATAATTTTCCTTTCTAAAAAGTGGAACTGGTCGGCATATCTAGTGGACATGCTCACTATTTTGGACAGTCTGAATCATCTGAAGTATCGGCAATCCCCCATAAGGGCGGTTTAGCTATCATCAAATGTTATAAAGAGCAACGACCAGTTCCACAATTCTCAATTGATTTTTGATAATAATCCTTTAAACCCTTCTTCAAATAACTGACAAAAATATGCCAGAAAAATTAAAGAAGTTGCTGCTATTACTATAAGAACTGAAATTGGATTAAATGAAATACATGCAGCAATTATAATCGAGATTGAAATTATAAGAGGAATCATTTTTAAAATATAAGTCAATCTTTTCATTTTTTAAAATTGTCTCCTATTAATTTACTTAAGGTTTCAGATTTCCCAGTTATCTTCATCGAATGGTTTGTCTTTCTTAACCATGGAAACACAACCACCATCCATATAAAAAGTATAATTATCATATCTATTTCTGATGGTATGTTCTTTTCCTGACCAAAAATCTTTAATTCTCATGATTAAGTAGTCTTTTACTGCTTCGTTTTTCAACCACTCAATAGCATTTCTTTTAAAAAAGAATGTTTTGCTAAATCCATTTGAGTAGTAACTAACTTCTACTTGGTATCGTGTAAAATTCATAAGTTCTCCCATAGAAAATAAAAAATGGTGGGGGAGGACGGATTCGAACCATCAAGCCCGAAGGCGGCGGATTTACAGTCCGTTGAGCTCAACCATACTGCTCGACTCCCCCACACATTTTATTCTACTTTTTTCCTTTTGAAGTCTTCTATAACTTCCCTTGTTGCAATCATTCCTCCCCGGATAAATGCAGCTTCAATAATAAGTCTCTCACCTGCATCTGTTATTCCATTTTCCGAGCAGAATTTTGTTGCCTCCTGTCTCAGTATGTTTACAACTCTATCACTCGACATATTTAATTTATTCCTCCAAAAACTGTTTTGGAACTATAATCAAATTAAGTCCTCCTGAAGCTTTAGATGCCCCAGATGAACAGATTAGAGGAGCACCAACGATATCTGAAAATAGAAACATCTGATCTATCCATGATTCTCTTTGGAGTCCCCAAAATTCACCACCGCTTATAGTAACGGCGATTACATTTACATTCATCATACGATAGACTTCGGCAATTGCAGTATGAAGAACTTCTCTACATATTACAACACCTAATCGTATGTTATTGATATCAATTGCTCTTAACACAGGAGAAACTTTTGAGTTTTCTTCTGTAAAGATTGAAATTTTTTCTCTGTAACCATATACTTCTTTATTAGAACATACAGCTACTTGAGTATATCCTTCATAGTTTCTTCCCAAACCAACAATATTTATCGTATCTGGTTTGAGTCCCTGCATGAAAGAAAATAGTCTATCCTGAGATATATGGTACTCAGGGTAAACACAAATATTTTTCCATTTAACTGGAAAAGTACTAAACTCAAGAATTGATTGAAATTTCTTTTTCATTTACAATCCTTTTCTTCTATGAACCTCTGACATCTTACTCCAGTCGAGAAGGGATCTTCCAACTTTTGCATTACGTTGACCATCAAGCATTACTGCGTCCGCTGTGAAGTCAACAGTGAATTTGTTAACAATTGAACTTCCGATCCCCACCATATCATAGGGAGCATCTGCTCTGTTGAAGAGTTTGAGTTTTTCTTCATCAAACCCTCCAGATACGACTATCTTCAAATCCTTGAGTCCAAGTTCATCGAATGTTTCTCTGGCCATTTTCACCAAAGGATAATTGACACCAAATAATAGATGAGGACTCAAAGATTTGTCGATCAAGGATCCAGAGGTATCAAATCTAACACCAAACACTTTTCCTTTTCCAGATCCAATGACATGGTAGAGTTCATGACGATAATCTCGTAGAAGTCTTTTGCATTCATCAATATTATCATATCGTACGCGGGATCTTCCTCCCATCTGATATCTATGTAGAAATGCAGTGATAACTTTCAGAGAAGTCCCAATGCAATCATTGTCCCAGTCAACAAGAATAACTCTGTTGATAGATGGATCAATGATTTCATCAAACTTCAATGCTGCTTGTGCTGTGTCTCCCCAGTATGCTGCAATGAGAAGATGGGGAATAGTTCCGATTCCATTGTATCCCCAATATTCTCCATTGGCATCTGTGGACATAGCTTTTGCTCCACCAACTACACATGCAGCTCCATCAGGAGCCTGACTTGCATAATGCCTGAAGCGAGCAGGGAAGAACAACAGGGACTGGTTATCCTTCAGGTGTGATGTTGCTCTGCGAACGCTTGTAGCGACTGCAGACATCTGTGCAAGGACTCCAAGAGTGGGGGTCTCAAGATGAGCAAAATATTTTGGATTACCAATGATTCCAATTACTGGATCTTTTTCATCAACCAGATCTCCATCTTTCATTGCCCAGATGTCCATCTCGTCATAGGTGGAAATCCAGAGACTATTTAATAGTTCTCGCATTTCCCAGAATCTCTTCAGGTCTTTTGCATTGCAACTATAAAGATCTATAGATTGCATTTCATTGAAAACATCCCACGCTTGTAGTCTGTCTTCATAATAACCAATGCATTTTTCAAACATATCAATGCAATGGTCAATACCACAAACAACGATGTTATCTTTGCGAGGGAAATACTGATAATAGACCTTCTTATCATAATTGTCTTTCATCAATATTTCCTGAGTTCGTAAAAAATATTTGTCGGAATACCATCCTATCCTCAACGCATGGTAATTCATTTTTGGTGTGTTCATAACTACTCCTTAAAATTTAGAAAAAATAAGGGTGTCAGAAAGACCACCCTTATTATTGTTTTTGTGGATGAGTATTAGAACCGCTGGGCGCCTAGTACTATCCTCCACGGATATGGGCGCAGTTCTAAGCTACTCATCCATCTTGAGAGGATATCGGAAGGAAAACCACGCATTTCCTACTTGGCAATGACAATCGTCTAACTTGCCACCTTGGCTATACTGGCCAGGTAACCAAGGACTGGGGAAACGTGGCGGCATCCCTTTCCGATACCGTACGGTGGTACTGGATGAATTGACATATAGAGCAACATGGCATATGAGCTAGGCTCTTCGTTGCCACCTCAACCATTAAATTTGAGGATCCGGCCCCATAGTACAATTCTGTTCCAGTACCATATTATGAGAATGGAGATAGATCGGATTTTCACCGATAGGTAAACCATCTATAGTGCCTCGCCAGAGTCTGCTGGTCCCAGGATCTATATATCCACCACTAGTCTAGTTAGTCGCTAGCAACCCCTTTTCTCCATATTCTTTCTCTGCACCACTCTGGAAGACTGATGCTTTTCCATACCCTCTTACTCAGTATTATGGAATCCACTTATACCGAGTAGTCAAGATATGGTGGAAAGAAGTCTGGTCCAAAACCGGAACTAGGGTGGACCGTTTCAGCGCTAGCTTACTTCGGATTGTTGCGCACGAGGACTTTGGTGCGCAGGTATGTTAACCCCATACCACTATCTCCATTTCCCTTCAATTAGAAATCTCGATCAATGGGAATTGCTGAGAATCTGATCTTTCTCATACCCTCACCCTCAAGGTCACAGGTGAGTTGAAGATCAGCAACAGATATTCTTCCTGCTTCCAGAAACAGAACCTTAAAGAGCTTTACTTCGTTGCTCTCCACTTTGTCACGAAAGAGTCCGTGTCTGGTAGCCTTCACTTGCTGTGCCCAGATCTTGTAGTCGTAGTCGTTGATGATGAAAGTTCCATCCTTGACCACTTCAAAGTTTCTGGTCTTCCCATGATTGAAAACATTGATGTAGCAAGTGACCGACTTATCAATGTCTTTCACACAACGTTCAACCACGATCTCCCAACCGCTTCTCATCTGTGTATTCATTCCTCTGGAGACCTTGTACTTCGTCGCTTCCTTCTCCAGATTGTAGTTATACACAAACTTTTCTTCGACCGAGTACCTGTTGACATCTTCGTTGCGAACGTTCTTGTTTCCACCGCAACCATGCATAAGAGCAATGATGATTGCAATAGAAAACGCAACCATAACCCTTTCAAAAGTCCTTGCCTTTTCCATCTTTGTATCTCCTTGCCGAAAATGTGTTGTTTTTGTTAAAATTGATTTCCTACTTATTTATTAGATATTAATATATATAGAATTTAGATCTATATCTAAGAGATATAATTTATTATATCTCATAAAATATATATAGATACAAAAAAAGAACAAAAAAAGTTATCTATTCTATTTGAGGGATTTCCCCTCATTTAGAACAGATAACATAGTAGAAACTCGACTTGGAAGGGTTCGATCCGAATGATGATATTTTTCCTCCAGTAACATTGTCGGATACTTCTACCTTGCCAACCATAGAGAATCCTCCTTTAGTGTGAGATTGATGTTTGAGGTTTAAAGTTTGAACCCTGCCGCTTGTGTAAAAACCCGATCCAGGAAACATCATTTATGGAGAAAAAAATCATCTATCAAATCCTTCCCTTTTTACTTTTTAAATTGTTGGCAAGCACCGGAGCGAACTTGGTTTCCCTACGACAATGCACGCCCGCCCCGAGTGCTCCAACAAGGAGATAAAAGGAGATAAATTATGAGTAATGTAAAACCAACTTCTTCTTATTCACTAATTAATATATATAGTTATCTTTTATTACAATAAAAAATAATCTTCTAAATAGAGGAGAATCCCAACTGGGTATTCCTTTCCGTTCAGAGTAAGGAGGAGTCCAAACCTCTGAACCAGGATATACCCAGTTGGGAATTCTTTCAAATTCCAAAACCATGTTCTTTTGTCTCGATATTTCCAGATGTGTTTCCGACTTTAGCATTATGTTCATATCTTATTTCGTATAAAACTGTATTCCCCCTCATTCCTTTGGATTCTAGAATTCTCTTGTACCTTACGTCTTTGATTTTCTTCTTCATCGGAAAATTGTTATCTTTGTAAATCTTTTCAAGAACTTCTTGAATATAAGCGAATGGATTATTACCTTTTTTAGCAATGGCCTTTTTATCGAGCGGAATTTCAACAACAAGTGGCCGAATACTAGACATTTTCTCCCCCCTCAAGTTTATTAGTTTTCATACATTCAATATAAGGATATGAACTTGTACTGAAATATACTTTTTTTATTCCAACGTACTGAATATATTTCATGCAGTGTTGGCATGGTTTTGCCAATCGTAGTTGCTCTTTTTTATTTATACGAACGACTAAAAGGGATGTTCCTTTTAAATCAGTCATTGCATGAATAATTGCGTCTACTTCTGCATGAATACTTCCTTTCCATCGTTGGAATTTTGAATGAAGTTTTTTGACAGATCTCTGACAATGATTGTGACCAGTAGAAAGGATTTTCTTTTTATCGAAAATTATACAACCAACTCTCTGTTTATGGTCACCGTTTCTAGCTAACTTAATAGCCACTTCAACTAATTTAGATTCTATTGTAATCATTTTTCTTCCATTGTTACAGTCCCAGATACTGCAACTAGTTTTCCACCTCGGTAGAAAACTAAAAATCCATTTGACCAGTTTACATTATTATCATCTGTTATATATTCTTTGTTTCCTCCTTGTGGAATATAAACTGTTACTACAAATGTTCTTTTTGATTGTGTTGCTGTTTGTTTCTTAGGTTCCATTTTTGCACAAGAATATGCAAAACCAATTATAATAAAAACAATAAATATAAGAATTCCGCTTCTCAAAAATTCTTTCATGTTAACTCCTTTAAAAATTAAAGTGGGAGAATGACTACTACTAAAAGCTTTTCAGCTTACTACAAGCTCCATCACCACACACGGAAAAGAGAGCTCTCGCGACGTCGACCCTTTTTTCAGACCTCCAGTAGGTACTGGTTTGACCAGGTCTGCCGGTGTTTCACGTTAGATTTCATTCTCCCACTTGACGCGTCTAAAACCCTTCTACTCCAATTTCACTCAGAGCAAAAGCAACGAGTATACTAATGTGTCCACCAAGCCCCCAACCAACGTCACCAAACATATCAGCCAGTGAGTTGACTAATAGTTTAATCTCGTCTGGTTCTCCTTCGAGGTATTGCTTGGCAGATTCAAATTTGTAATTATGTAAACGACTGTGTAACGATTCGTTTATTTTGTGTTTTTTATCTACCATTATTTCCTCATTTTTATTGAGTAAAGTTTATTCCCTTGGAAAAACATGACTTTAGTTCCGTCTTTACATAGAGTCATTGATGAATTAATAGATGGATCTCTATATTCAATAACTTTCTTATTCGTCAGATGATGGGTAAATACTTCTAACGAATCGTCATCGTTAATTGATATACAGATTCCATTTTCAAGAGTAACAAAGTTTATGTTACTATAGTCAATGTTATCAATGATTCTAACATCATATTTGGAATATGTTTCATCAAATCTTAGAATGATTTTACTATAAACACTTCCTCTATGACCTGTAAGAATGCATACTCTATTATCATGTTTTCCGTCAATGATTCTATATCCATCCATTTCTGGAATTGGAATTACAACCATTGAATGGTTTTCAGGAATTGGAATTGATACATATGCTTTTCCAAGAACGTTCTGATAAATCATACCATCAAGAATCGCACTCGCCTTAGGCATGATTTTCCATGTTGTTCTGGAAGAAGTTAATGTTTTTCCATTTCCCTCCCAGATAGACATTTCAATGAAAGAATCTTCATATCTTGCATATAATGTATTATTAACAATCATAAATTCTGTAGCAGCAGTTGCTAAATTTATGATTTGCTTATTTTTGACATCATACAACTTTAAAAGATCATCTTCAATTTTAACGAAAATAGGATTTAACATTTGTGTAAACACAACACCAACATTTTTTGATATCCTATGTTTCGTATCATTGATAACCATATCTTTTTTAGTTGTAGCACATTTATATGTAAAGTAAGTTTTGAACTTAACAATTTCGTCATCATATGTCTTTTCTAGTTTGATTTCAAAATTGTTACTACTAATAACTAAGTCAACTTTAACCTGGACAACTTTTAGAAGACCAGCAACTTTAGGTGGTGGGTTTCTCTCTCCCTTTTCAAAGAGTCTTACATACCAATCCATAAAGTCTGCTGGAATATAACTAAAATCTCTTGTTGTTGCAGGACGAGTAACTTGAGGATTGAATACAGAAACATTTTTCTTCATTCTTTCCTCTAACTGTCCAGGTTTGAAATCTGGATGTTTTCCTTTGAATGGATGTATTCCAACAAATAGTTGAAATGAAACAACTGCAAAAGAAAACCAATCCGTATTTCTATTGAATCCCTTTGTATGCCAATCTCTTACACTTGGCATTATTGCAGTAGCTGGAAAACTAGGTGTTTGATAGGAATTTACATCAATGAAGTAAGGTGTTGTAAAAGTTTGTGTATCTACGAGATAATTGAACTCGTTTCCATCAACAATCAAACAACCTTTATCATGAATAAAAACAATAGTTTCCTGCATATTCTCAACTAGTTTTAAAACTGTATGAGCTTCAATGTTGTTTTTATTCCGAAAATCATTAGTAAATAGTTTACATAAAGCAACTGTCGCTTTAATGTAATCCATTGTAAATCCTACTATTTGATTTTTTTGTGTTAAAATTAAATCTTTCGGGATGAGAATGTTTGGTCTATTCAAGACATGTAGTTCCTGAATTTTTGCGTAGGGAATCATCTTCTTCAGATCGGTATAAATCTTTAGAATCTGATTCCCTACACCATACACCTTTCCCTCTCCTCCTTCGGAGATAAAGTCATTTTGGTTGACTTGAATATCCCCTTTTCCTTGGATGGTGTATTTCATTTCTAAACCTCAGAATAATTTTTCAAATTCTTTGTCTGTAATAACTAAACAATCTCCCAGTTCATAGGCAATTACTTTCTCCCAATATAATCTACCATGAACTATAAAATGAACAGCTATCGTTTTCTTTGATGTAGGAGATAACAACTCCTTTTGAGTTTGTTTGGAGCAAGTAATAGAAATGGGTTCTCCGGGCCACATTATCTTAGACATTGTTATTTTATCTATTCCCAGATCATGACAAAATTCCTCGCTATTTTTCCACCCCATTTCTTTTACTTCTTTTTGTGTGTATCCTTGTTTTAATGTGTGGAGTTTTAGCATTATCACCCCTTTATTAGTTGTGGTTTTGCTCCTTTATCCCAGTATTTCTTTCCTATTTCTATATCTGATATTTTCAATCCCGTCATAAATCCAGAGACATTTCTGAGATCAAATAAATGTGGATCTTCACCAACTATTTTCTTAATCTCGTCAACACCAGATACTTTAACTATTGATGGTTGAAATGTTATATGGTTTAAACATGCTGACATTGAAGCTTCGTGACTTCTATCATGCCATTCCATATACATTTTTTCATACGCATCAAGTCCACTTTTTTCAGAAACAAATGCTGAGATTATTCCCTTACGATCTGTGGTAATATAGTAATTACCATCAGATAAAATAATGGAGATATAGATATCATCCATTGAAAATTATCCCTCCAACTGAAACATCATCTGTATTGTGGATTTGATTTTTAGACATATCTTCCATTGCTCTTCTTATTCTTCTTTTGATAAACTCTCCGTTGAAATTTTTAAATGCAGTAAAGTGTTCTGCTACGTGTTTAACATCAACTCTTTCTGCATTTTCAAAATTAACAAAAGAAGAAATTCCATCAGAACATAGAAGTGCTCCGTTGAATACTTTACCAATATCACAATCTAAAACATTTTCTTTGTTATATAATGATGTAGACCTACAGAATGGATATTCCCGACCATCTGTAAAAGTAATTATTTGTCGTTGTGTTGCTCCATTTAAATCTTTAACAAAGTTTTCATATAACTTTCTTCTCTCAGGATCTATCCTATATGTTAAGTAATATGGAGCGTTTCCCTCAAAACTGAAGTTATATATAGTAATAGGATAATTATCCTTTAGAAAAACTATACATCCATCACCATATACTAAACATCTTAGGGATTTTTCTTCTTCAATGTAAAACATAATCATCAGAGTTGCATCCAAACTTTCATTTGGCAATCCCAAGTTTTTAATAGATCCTTTTGCAAAAGAAATTGTTGCATGACCAAAATCATCCCAATATTCTTGACGATTATTAGTATGAAGAACCTCAAATGGTTTTAGAACGTTTAGTGCTTCTTTGGCACTGTGAGCAAGGATTCTTGCCCCGACATCTGTAAATCTCGATGAGGAACACCCGTCACATAAAATGACATATGGAACTGGTGTTTCCCCATGAATTACATAGTCTTGGCAAGTCTTATTAACTTTACCATTTGTGAAATAAGAGTCTATTCTAAGCATAGGAACCTCAGATTTTGAAATAGGTAACAGCTGTAGTAACTGCCCAAAATCCTCCACATAAGAATGCAGATACGGCTCTGGCGGACATATCATTCCATTTGAATTTTTGAATATACTCAATTTTTGTAATTACTTTCTTATCGTCTCTTGTAACAATTTTCTTTGGCATGTGAAAAATATATGCATATATAACACAACATCCTGTAACTAAAAACCACATTCCCAGCATTAAAATAACATGAAGAATATCTTTACCAACTACTTTATAGACAATTAACCACATGGTTAATTTCCCAACAGGTGTTTCAGCAAACTTATTCACTTCAATATTTAGAGTTTTACAAACTTCCGCAAAAGTCTCAGCGATTGATTTTCCATATTCCTTAAAAAGATTAAGATTTTCTTTTGACACAGTCGCACTGGTTTCAGCAGCCCTTTTCTGTGCTTCGAGAACAGCATTTCGTGATTGAGGATCTAATTTTTCCAAATCAACGTTAACTCTTGTTTCCGCAAATGCAAATGATGCAAATACAAACACAAAAATAATAATTGCCGACAGTAACGATTTCATTTTTTCTCCTCCTTCAGCTTTTTAGCTCGATCTATTCTGTATCTTTCTTCAATTTTTTTGTATATTTTTATAAACTCTTCATAGAGTTCCTTATCTTCATCTTGAAATTTCTTAATTCTGTTTTTCTCTTCTTCGCATTCTGCTTCATCTATATATTGGTTGTATTCTCCTTCTTCAAATTGATCTGGAAATTTTTCTAATAAAAATTTATATGGTAAAATTATATCTGTTATTTTTGCTTTTTTGTACATGAGTTGAAATACTGGATCATGAATATAAATATGAAAATATTGAAACCATGACATTCTATCACACATCCAGTTAGTTATTCTCTCTAGAAGATAAATCCATAATGGAAATTCTTCTATTGATAAATGTCCTGTAAAATAAATATTGTTTCTATATACTCCCCAATCTCTTCTCATTTAATCTCCTTTTTAGAAAAAGAATAGACAGAGGTAAGGACTTAGATTCTATCTTTTACGTTGTACTATTGGTACTTACGTGTAGAATCTGCACCTCACACGGAACTTGTTGGCCATCGCATAGTTTCTTCCAGTTCCGGGAACTATCACCCTGCGGCTCTTATCTTTCGCCACTCTGTCTATTTAGATAATAGTGACCTTGGTAGGTAACAGGTAAGGACTTACAAGGTACTCATAATCAAAACTTCCCAATGCCCACCAGTACGAAAAATTCGTACCTTCTGCCAGAGTACCACCTCACACTATTATCTTATGTTAAGAACAACATTGCTATCCATGTAATGACAGCAATAGGAATTGACATTGCTCCAAATCCTGGAATTACACCGAGAATAAATCCATGCCACCACAATACTTTAGCATGCTTTCCAATAAAAAGCAGCCAACTATTGAGAGAATATGGCCATAGAAATGCTCCGATGATACCAGAGATAAGGATAAAGAAAAACCCTTGAATGGTGAAAATACCCATTGCCCATGCAAATAATTTTTTTGGTGTCATTGTCTTCCCACTCCTAGAACTGAAGAGGTTGAGAAGGAGCACCACTACCAAGAGCTTGACTCTGGGAAGAAATACTCTTGCTCACGAAAGCAGCAAGTTTCGCAAGGCGCTGGGGAGTTGCATCTCCAGCATCAACGAACTGAGTCAATCCTGCATCTTTTTGAAATAATGCCAACTTTGCATTGAAAGTTTGAGCATTGATTCCAACGAGAACAGTAATGAGAGACTCAATTGTTTCCTGGTTCTTCACTGTTTCGAGTTGGTTTTTGATTTTTGCTTTGGACGCAAATGTCGAATGGTTATCATCACCATCAGTAATGATATAGATGGCACCATTGACATTGAAATCCTGATCCATGAGACTCTTGGAATATGTGAGTGTTGCTCCAATCGACTCGTATGTTGCATCGAAAAGGTTTGTTGCCCCATCACACTCATGATTTGAAATCTGATATTGATTTTCATCAATGAGGGATAGAAGTTTGAATCCATGAAGTTCTTTCAACTTAACTACCGAGTTGAAGAACACAATTCTTACGAGAAGATTCTCAGCGCGAGGACTTTTCCTACACGCTTTAATGATGGACTTGAGACACTCTGTGAGTTCTTTCTCAAATCCTGCAACAGACCCTGTTATGTCTACGACGACGGTAACAAGGGTATATTCGGTGGCACCCAGATTCTCCGGTCGAACTGCAGAGAACTGGAAGCTACCACCACCAGGAATTGTGATGACTTGCATATCATCACTTGGCATAAGTTTTGGCATTTTTCTCCTCCCTGTAACCTGTTTCTATGAAGAAAAACATGTAATTGCAATTTGGACAACACGGAACCCCTCGCTCTCCATTTTCTGTTGAAACAGAAGAACCAGGTGTTTTGATATCAAAATTATTTGGAAAAACTTGTCTTCCAAATTTTGAAAAAACTTCTCCGCACTTGTTACACCTATACTTCTTCATGGTTTCTCCTTACGGATTGAACTTCGTGGATTCACAAACCTGCATTCCACGACCGGTCATCTCCTTGAGGAAGTCCTCTCCCATCTTTTCAAATCCTGGAACAGAACTGGTTGTGTCGGTAAGAAGAACCATCTTTTTGATATTTTCTTCACCGAAGTTGTTGGCGATATCTCTTACCGTGTTTGCCACACAGTGAGATAAAGCTTCTCCGGAAAGAGCGATAACTTGAGCTTTCTGGAGAATTTCAATGAGACGAATGTTGAGAGAAGTTCCCGGATCAGTCGCGTCAGGAACGTCTGCCTGAACTGCCGAGTAGTGCTCAGTCCAGAGATTCGATCCCTTGGTAACATAATCCACGATGCCAAATTCAGATTCTTCCCACTCTGTGACTGCTTTGTAAACATGGTCACAGACATTGTGTCCCCACGAACCAATGAGGCAGTGGGGAGGCCAGATACAGAGCATGTACCTCTTGTTGGTTTCCAGTGTGGTGACATAATCAATCGCGCGTTTCATGAATGCAGGATTGTATGTTCTCCACTTCCCACCAGTCACATCATCCTTCGAAATGAGAGTGAATGGTGCTGGGTGTTTTCCGGCCGAGTCTACCCAGAAAATCGGGTGAGCAATATCAACCAGATGATGGGAATCCAGAGTGATATGAATATCAGCAATCTGTTTCCCCAATCTCCTGATTAAATTTGCCAGTCTCGCCGCATCTTTGTCTGCCCCCGGAACGAATAATGCACCTTGGTGATGGCAAAAGTCGTTCTGAGGATCAATAATTAAAAACTCTACACTTTTCATAAAGACTCCTCCTACACTTTGAGTTGTGCTTCTTTAAGTTCGTTCAATGGTTTATATTTTACAATGAGTTCTAAATCCT
>Ga0255343_1002963_pt1 | contig 18706 bp, 10 predicted proteins | sample wastewater_treat_4_FD_192413 | JGI IMG/M metagenome (GOLD analysis project Ga0255343, IMG submission 192413) | Wastewater microbial communities from Lulu Island WWTP, Vancouver, Canada - plant16 | ecosystem: Engineered > WWTP > Wastewater > Unclassified | place: Canada: Vancouver, British... | reverse complement strand
GCGCGAGCGGTTGCGCGGGCTGCCCGGCGAGCAATTCCGCGTGCTTTACCTGAACCGGCGGGGCGCGCTGCTGGACGACGCGCTCATCGCCGAGGGCGTGGTGGATGCGGTGCGCCCGCCGCTGCGCGCCATCATCGCCCGCGCCTTGCAGGCAAACGCCAGCGCGCTCATCGCGGCGCACAACCATCCCTCCGGCGCGGCCGAGCCGAGCGAAGCCGACCGGTTACTCACCCAGGATCTCATCGCCGCTGCGCGGCCTGTGGGGCTGAAGGTGCTGGACCACGTCATTGTGGCGGAAGATGCGGTGTTCAGCTTTGCCGATAGCGGGCTGCTGGGCGAACTGGAACTGACCTGCCTCGCGCCCGGCGACGCACCAAGCGCGGGCAAATTTGCAAAAAGGAACGACTGATATGACCCCGGAAGAACGCGAGGAACTTATCCGCTTGCTGCAACAGGGCGAGGACCTCTCGCCGGAATGGGCGCGCATCTTGTTCCCGCCGGAGAAGCGCGAGTATGAACTGGTGTATCACAGTAAGGAGCGCGAGGAGGACATCCTGGCCAACACGCTGGCCGTGCCGCTGCAGCCGGTGCGCACCTTCGGCAAGAACGGCGACGGCTGGCACAATATGCTCATCTTCGGCGACAACCTGCAGGCAATGAAAAGCCTGCTGGAAATGAAGAAGGCGGGAAAACTCTGCAACGCTGACAGAATACCAGGGGTCCAACTAGTTTATGTTGATCCTCCATTCGCTACAAAACAGGAATTCTACGGCCCGACAGAGGAAAAAGCATACGCCGATAAGGTTGCGGGGGCACAGTTTATCGAATGGATCCGTCGCAGACTTCTACTCTGTCGCGAACTGCTGGCTGAGGATGCTTCCATCGTCATTCATCTCGACGACCGCAAAGTTCACGAAGTGAAAGTGATAATGGATGAGTTATTCGGCGGTGGCAACTTTCGCAACGCTGTCATCTGGCGACGAAGCAACGCCCACAATAAACTGAATCGTCAGTTTGGGCCAATTCACGACACCATCCTGTTTTACGCTCGCGGCAATTTTACTTTCACTCCAGGCAAGCGCCCTTTCATGCGAGGTTATATCGAAGGTCGCTTCGTCAACAAAGATCACCGGGGTATTTACCAAACGAATTACCTCACTGGTCCAGGAATTCGCTCAGGAGACAGCGGCAAGCAGTGGCGTGGTTTCGATCCGACGCTTAATGGACGTCATTGGGCGATTCCGCGACAGATTCGTGAACTTTGCACGGCCAACCTCGAAGGGTTGTCAACGCAGGAGCAGCTTGATGTCCTAGCCCACGAAGGACTGATTCATATTCCAAAAAAGGAAGGTGGGCAACCGATGTATAAACAATACATCACTGATGGCGTCCCCTACCAAGATTTGTGGTGTTATCAGTCAAATTCCCAAGGTGTGCTCTACGGGATAAAGGAATGTATTGATGAAGATGTGAAGTATTTGGAAGACGCACCTGAGGGTACTGGTTACCCAACACAAAAGCCGGAAGGGTTAATTGCGCGCTTCGTCCGATCTTTAACAAAAACAGGAGATCTCGTACTCGACGCCTTCACGGGTTCTGGAACAACAGCGGCAGTAGCGGAGAAAATGGGTAGGCGCTGGATTGCCATCGAGTGCGGCAAGCTGGCCATCTACACGATTCAGAAGCGGATGCTGAATCTGCGAAAGGAGATCGGGAACAAAGGTGCAGTCCTTCATCCCAAGCCGTTCACGCTCTACAATGCCGGACTTTACGACTTCTCCCAACTCAAGGCGCTGCCGTGGGAATCGTGGCGGTTCTTTGCGCTGCAACTCTTCCAATGCCGGGACGAGCCGCACAAGATCGGCGGCATCCCGTTGGACGGCTACCTGAAGGGCAGCAGCGTGCTGGTGTTTAATCATCAGAAGCAGCCGGGCATCCGGATTGACGAGGCAACCATCCACAGCCTGCACGAGGCGCTCGGCTCGCGCGTGGGCCGCCGGCTGTTCATCATCGCGCCGGCGCTTACGTTCGATTTCCAGCAGGATTATCTCGACCTCGACGGCGTGCGCTACTACGCGCTGCGGATTCCGTATTCGATCATCCACGAATTACACCAGCGGGAATTCACGGCCTTGAAGCAGCCGGCGGACGAGATGGCGGTGAATGACACGGTGGAGGCGGTGGGCTTCGACTTCATCCGCACGCCGGAGCTGGACTACGACTGCGGCGTGGCCAGGCGCAAGGGCGAGTTGCTGGCGGAGGCGTTCCTCCGCATCAAGACATTCAAGAGCGAGGCGGTGGTGCGCGAGCCGCTGCGCAGGAAGGGCAACCGCGAAACGCTTTCGATGGTGATGCTGGATTACGACTACGACGGCGAGGTGTTCGACCAGGACGCGGTGTTCTTCGCCGACGCGATTGAGAAGACCGGCTGGGAGGTGCGTTTCCCGGTTGAGTCCGTGGGGCGGCAGGTCATGGCGGTGTTCATTGACATCTACGGCAACGAGGCGCGCGAGGTCATTCCGGGCGCGAAGCTGGGGTATGTCGCGCCTGCTGCGTCGAAGACGAAAAAGAAGGGAGGCCGGAAATGAGCACGCGAGGAGACCGGAGAACATTCCGCAACGAAGACCTCGTCCTCAAGGTCACGACGGACATTGACCCGCAGGTGTGGGATGAATCGCGTTACGAAGCATTTCTGGATGAGCTTTGCGGCAGCCGTGAATACCAGAAAGAGGCGATCCGCACCACGCTGCGCTACCTGCGCGGCGGCAAATACGCCAACCTGCGCGAACTGGCGAAGGAGAACTTCGACGACAACGACGAGCTTCAGCAGCGATACGGCTCGTGGGCGGGCATGGAGAAGCACCTGCAACTGCCCGACCAGCTTTCGTGCTCGATTGATCAGGCGACCGGCACGGGCAAGAGCTATGTGCTCTACGGTTTGGCGATGATTCTTCTGGCCGAGGGAGCGGTGGATCGTGTGCTGGTGCTTTGCCCGTCGAACACGATTGAAGCCGGATTGTTGGGCAAGTTCCGGGAGCTGGCGGCGGACGCGAACCTGCGGGACGCGCTTCCGGCGGAGGCGCAGCTCCGGGCGCCCAAAATCATCAACGCTTCGGAGAGTATCGTGGACGGCTCGATCTGCGTGGAGAACTACCACGCGATTCTGGAGAACGTGAAGTCGTCCATCCGCGACAGCTTGAAGGGCAAAGGCGCGCGGGTGGCTGTGCTGAACGACGAGACGCATCACGTCGCCAACGCCGGCGGCGCGGAGGCCAAGAAGTGGAAGGCGTTTTTGCGGAACCCGGATTACGGCTTCCGCATGGTGGTGGGCGTGTCCGGCACGTGCTACGTGGACGACGAGTATTTCGCCGATGTGGTTCACCGTTACTCGCTGCGACAGGCGATTGAGGAGCGGTTCGTCAAGAAGGTGGAGTATGTCGCCGAGATGCCGGAGACCGACAACGCCGATGAAAGGTGGCAGCTCATCTACAAACGGCATGCGGCGTGGAAGAGGAAGCTCAAGACGCGAAAGATTCGTCCGCTGACCATCATCGTGACGCGCGACATCCGATTGTGCGAGCAGGTAGCGGAGGAGTTGAAGGAGTTTCTGGAGGAGTGGGAGGGCATTTCGGCGGAACAGGCGGCGGCCAAGGTGTTGCCCGTCACGTCATCGGCCAAGCACCAGCCAAACGTCGCCAAGCTCAAGCTGGTGGACCAGCCGGCGAGCAAGGTGGAGTGGATTGTGTCGGTCTCGATGCTCTCTGAAGGCTGGGACGTGAAGAACGTGTTCCAGATCGTTCCGCATGAAGAGCGGGCGTTCAACAGCAAGCTGCTCATCGCGCAGGTGTTGGGGCGCGGTCTGCGGCGGCCTGAGGGTTGGCAGGGCGAAGATCCAATGGTGACGGTCTTCAACCATGATGCCTGGTCGGGCCGGATCAGGCATCTGGTCAACGAGATTTTGGAAATCGAACGGCGGCTGACGTCGTGGGTGGATGCGGACTCGCGATGGAATTTCGAGTTGCATCATCTCGATTACACCCGCGACGAGGACACGAGCGAATACGCCAAAAAAGGTGAGTATCGGTTGCTGGAAGAAGGCTTTGTGGACCTGCCCGCGCAAGTGGAGGCGGAAGATGTGACGATTGAATTCGAGCGGGCGGTCACGGGCGAACACGTGAAATTCAAGACTGAAATCCAACACAAGACCTGGAGCGCGGAGGAAGTGGCGGAGCAGATGTTCCAGCGACTGAAGTCCATTGACGAGGAGTCGAAAGACGCGGACGACCCCAAAGACCGGACGGCCTACGCGAAGAAGTTCCCGTTGGCGAAGCGCGAGGCCATCGTGCGCGAGTCGTTGAAGCGGGCGAAGATCAAGCATGGGCGGATCACCGATGAGAACCGACAGAAATTCCTGCAGGCGCTGGGCACGCTGCGGCGCAAGGCGGCCAAGCGGGTGGTTTACAAACTATCCCCCAAGGCGCTGGTGACGCTGAATACGGGAGAGCGCCAGGCGGAGAGTTGCAGCGCGGCGGAATTGCGGCGTGGCACAAAGCGGGTGTTCTATCCTCCCGGCTGTGAAGCCACGCTGGAAGACGAGCAGAAAGAATTTTTCCGTGAGTTAGAGGATCCGGACGGTGACTTTGGTAATGGACGCGAGCCGGTTGCCAACGCCGCCGACTTCAAGACGCCGGCCAACCTCGTGATCGCCGATGCCACGCCGGAGCGGAAGTTCGTGCGGGAGCTCTGCAACCGGAATTACGCGGCGCACGTGGACGCCTGGCTCAAGAACACGCCGATGGGTTTCTACGCGATCGAATACGCTTGGAAGAAGGGTGAGCACCCCAAGCGCGGCGAGTTCAGCCCGGACTTTTTCATCAAACAGGGAGATTGGGTGTTTGTCGTGGAGATCAAGGACGACAGCGAAATCAGAGAGCCCTCGATGGAAAACATCAAGAAGCACGAATACGCCCGCGCCCATTTTGACCGGCTCAACCATTGGCTGGAGAAGGCAAAGCTGACCGCGCGCTACCAGTTCAATATGCTCTCACCCCAGGACTACGGAAAGTTTTTCACCAAACTACGGCAGCGCGACCTGGTTGGCTTCCGCTCGGAGTTGGATGTAGCAATAACCAGGCTCAGCCGGTAAAGCAGACGCTAGCACTCCCCGTGGGTTCAGTCCGTTGCGATTTGCGCGGCTTTGCGGTGAAAAATCTGCGTTTATCCGGGCAATCTGCGGTTAAACACGGTTTGCGTTGCTTTGTGGTCTTTTGCGGCGCTGAACTGCGAAACGGGCAAATGGCTCAATCACAACGGGCTCAGCAGGCCAATCCGGGCCCCGCCATCCATTCGCTCAATGATTCGACCGCTTCCTGCAGCGCGGGCAACGAAGACACGGGCCACAGCTCAATGCCCAGTTCATTGCAGAGCGGTTGCAGCACGGGTTGCAGGCGCGAGCCGCTGATAAAGAGTTTTTTCGGCAGGGTTTTGCCCATGAGCAGCGTCTTGACCAGGGCGCGGCCGGCGGCTTCGCCGGGAGTGAGCGCGCCGCTGGCCACCTCCATGCCGGCAATCAGGCCGCTTTGCTTTTCCACCAACAGGCTGAAGCGGCCAAAGCAGGGCCGCCCGTTTTCCACAAACGAGCCGCCTGGCAGCAGGGTGCAATCGAATTCGTAAGCCAGTTCCGGCGCGCGCCGGAGTCTCCGGAGTCGCTCCAAATCCGCGCCGCCGGCTTGAAACGGCTCCAGCGCGGTGGATGGCGGTGGCAGGAGCGGCCGCCAGTCCAAATCTCCGGGCGTCAGCGGACGGTCGGGCATGGCGGCGGGCAGAAACGGAATTTCCGTCGCGCCGCGTCCCTCGTAGAGATTGGGGTGCTCGGCAAACAGCCGGTAGAACGCGGTGAGACGCGGCAGATCGGCGAGGAGTTGGTCGGCCTCGGCCTGTTTGAGGTGCCACGGATGCCAGCCGGGTTCGGTGGAGCGAAATTGCGGCCAGCCCGGGCCTCGGCCGACCGGCTTGAACCCGGCGGTCTTGAGCAGGGCGAGGTCTTCTTTCCAAAGCTCGCGCTTGGGCACAAAGCCCAGTTTCAAACAATCCATGCCGTCCAAGTGGTTGAGGTTTTCGGGATCCAGCGAGTCGCTGAACATGGTGAGAATCCAGCGCAGGCCGCCGCGGCGGTAAAACACGGCGGCGAAGACTTCGCCCGCGTTGCCCAGAACGTGGCCGATGCGCGTTTCGCCGGTGACGGGATCAATCAAGCCGACGGAATCGTTGTCGCAGGCAAACGCCCAGGGTTTGAGCGCGGCGAACTCGGCGGCGGCGGCGAGCAAAGCGCGCCAGGTTTCCGGCGCGACCGGCGGGGGTGGAGCAAGTTTGGCAGGCACGGAGATCAAATTTTATTTGGCGCGCTGCCGGCTTTGACCGCCCGCTCAATGACAACCAACTCTTCTGCGCTAATCATAAAATTCAAACTGCCAGCTTTTTCGCGGCTGAATCGGCTGACGAAAAGGTGTCCCACCCGTTAGGAAAAATCCAGGCTCCAAAACAGGTCCCGGCTCGCTCAAAAGGCGCGCAATAGCTCCGATGCCTCCCGGGCGAGCAGTTCCAAGCTGCCGACCGCCGGGCGGAAACCGCCGTAGAACAGGTGGGCCACCTCGACTTCGTAGCCGCCTTCGGCGTAGGCGGCGCGGGTGGGGAGATAGCCGACGTCGCCGTTGGCGTAACCGACGACATAAACTCTCCGCCCGCTTTCGCGCCGCAACAGATCGGTGAATTCCGAGAACACCTCGGCATTCGCCCCCAGGAGGATGACTCCGTTCAGGCTGACGCCAAACAGCTCCGCCTCGTGATGGTCGCGGTCTTTCCCGGCGAGGTTTTGCAACCGCGTCTGCCGCCAGTGCTCAACCACCCGCCGATATTTATCCCCCCATTGCGCCAGCGGATCGGCATTGCGCAACGCCCGGTCGGCGAACTGGTTGATGCCCTCGGCATCCAGCACTTCCAGCGGCAGCGCGACCACCCGTTGGATCACTTGCAGCGTGGGATCGGCGCAGGGTTTGGCCTGGGACAACAACCCGGCGACCGCGTCGGCGATCTGCGCGCCCCAGGTTTGCACCTGCGCCGGCGGCACATTTTCCGCCGGAGGATTCAAATTGCCGCACGCGCCATTGGTCATCAGCACAATCGGGCGCCCGGGCAAGGTTTGGGCGAGCCGGTCCGCCGCCTGGCCCGAGAGGTCGCGGCTGATCTGCCGATTGGTCGGCCCCAGGGCCACCGGATGAATGGCGTAATTCAACAGCACCGCCGCAAAGGTGCCGTCCGCGCGACGGAACCCCAGCGAGGCCACCCGCGGATCGGTGTGAGCCGAGGCGCGTTTCCGCCGGTCCACCGCCAAGTCCACCTTGCCTTCGACGATCACGAGTTCGCACGGTTCGGTTTTGGCGAGCGCGGCGCGCGCCGCCTGCTGCAACCGGCCCAGTAGAAATTCCACGTAAGCGGGATCATACTCGCCCGCCTCGCGCAGATAAATCGTGCATGGCCCGGCGTGCGTGTGCGTGGCCGAGAGCATGACCTCCGCCTCCGCGAGCCCGAGTTCCTGCTTCGCCCACCGCCGAAACGTCTGCACAATGGGCCGGTCAAACCCGATCAGGTCGCAGTGAATCCAGAGCAGGCGCGTTCCGTTGCGGACCAGGTAAAGAGCCTGGGCGAACAGCGGATCCAACACGCCGGTTGAAGGTTGGATGCGCGCGGCGAACCCCGAAAGTTCCCCGCCGGGCTGGGGCGTAATTTCAATTTGCGATGTGCCGAGAATCATGACTGCACCTGGTTCAAAAGACTGCGATGTTCGTAAACCTTCGCGAAGGCGCGGACGATGTCGTCCATGTCCTTCCGCGAGCCGAGGAAAAGACTTTGCTCCAACCACGCCCCTTGCTCCGCGCACAGGCGCTCGCAGTTCGGGCAATGCACCTCGCCGAAGTTGAGCTTCTTGCGCGACCCGGGCAGATACGGGCCGAAGGCCTGGTTGAGAAACAACGGCTGCCGATACAGCGGAATCGGATACCCGCCGGACACCGGAATACCCTCCGCGGCCAGGGCCTTGAGGACGGCCGCGCGCGGCGCACCGAACGCCGACGCATCAATGCGGAACAGAAACAGATGATAACTGTGCCGCGCGGTGGCGGCGGTGCGTCGTTGGGGATAAACCCCCGGAATCTGCCGCAACCGGGCCGCGAGATATTGACCGTTGCGATCGCGCGTTTTCGTCTGGGCAATCAGCCGGTTCAACTGCGTGTTCAGCACCGCGCCTTGAAATTCGCCCAGCCGATAGTTCGCCGACATGACGTGGTGTTCATACCAAACCCCGCCGGGGATGCGACCGCAGTTGTGGATTGAGCGGCACGCCTCGGCCAAGCGCGCGTTGTTCGTCGTGATGATTCCGCCCTCGCCGCAGGTCAGATTTTTACTGGATTGGAAGGAAAACGATCCCAGATGCCCAATGCTGCCGGCGGGCTTCTTTTTGAAAAGCGCGCCGTGGGCGTGCGCGGCGTCTTCAATCACAATCAACTTGTGTTTCCGCGCCAGCGCCATGATCCGATCCATGTCGGCCGGTTGTCCGGCAAAATGAACCGGCATGATGGCGCGGGTGCGCGGGGTGATCGCCGCGGCCACGGCTCGCGGGTCGAGGTTGAACGTCTCCAGTTCAACGTCGGCAAAGACCGGCACCATGTTGGCTTCCACCACGGCCGTCGCCGTCGCGAGGAAGGTGTACGGCGGGACGATGACTTCATCCCCGGCCTGCAGTCCGGCGGCCATCAGGGCGATGCGCAAGGACACCGTGCCGTTGACGACCGCGATGGCGTGCTGGCAACCGTGCAGCGCGGCAAAACGCCGCTCGAACTCCGCCACTTCCGGGCCGTGCAGTTTGCCCCATTTCCCGCTGCGCAGCGCGCGCAGCAGGCGCCGCTCTTCCGGCGGGCCAAACACCGGCCAGGTCGGGAAAGGGCGCGGACGGATTTTGGGCCCGCCAAACAAAGCCAAGGCGGACCGGGTCGTTAGCTGTGATGTTTTCATAATTCAGGGTAGCGTTGATGTAATTGATCAGAAATAATTTTCACGTCCTGTTGCAATGTCTCGCGTTCGGGCAGGAAACGGTCGGGGAACGCCGTTTGCATCCGCGCCGCCAACTGGGTCAAATAATCCACATACGCACGCGCCGCCTGGCGGGAATGCGGCAGGGCGAGGATTTCCCCGAAGCGGTGGCGGACGGCGTTGAAACCGGTCGGGCGCTTCGGCGGAGACCAGATCAACATGCCGGCGTAGGCCTCCACCAGTTCGGCCAGAACCGCGCGTTGCTCCGGCTGCTCCGCCACATGCAGGATCGCCTGGCCGATGGAACGCAGCGGATCATAGGCCGCGGGGTTGTAGGCGTAATCCGCGCACGTGGCCAGCGGCAGGCGGTTGCCTTGATTTTGTTTGCGCAGCGGGTTGCCCATGTACCCGTCAATCACCTCGCCCAAGTCGGGATCGCGATCCACCACGGGACCGAGATGCATCGTGGGCTGGTCGTCGTTGACCGGGTAATTGTCCCACAAGAAAACGCGATGCCCGCCGATGCGCCGGAAGGTCTCCGCGGCTTTGCGGGAAACCGGGCCGACGACGGCATCGCCCGTCCAGAAGAGATAAACATCCGGGTCCAGTTCGCGGGCCAGCACTTCCAGATACGGTTGCTGATCCTTGCCGGTGCCGTCGCCCCAATAATAGGTGGGGCAAAAGATCATCTGCGCCTGGGCGTCCTGGGCGCGCAACCGGCGGAAAATCGTGTTCACCACGCGGGCGTGCGCCGAGGCGTCAATGCCCTTCGAGATGTCGTCGAGCGAGATATTGAACCATCGCACTCCCAGACTTTGCATCCAGGCGTAATGTTGATAGAGCGCCTCGAGGTCCGCTGGAGAATCAGGCGTGATGAACCGTTTACTGGCCAGGTTGGGGTTCATCCCAAAGCAAAATTCAATCTGGTGCGCCTGACAGGCGCGCACGACTTTTTCGTAGGCGGCTTTTTTGGCGGGCGGCAACGCTTCCCACCACCGGTTCGCCTCACCATCAGCCCAGTTCTGATGGTGTTCGATGTCGAACATCGAGATGTAACAGTTCATCAGGAAATTCATCTTGAACTTCGCCAGCCACGGAATTTCCTCGAGATACTGCTCCGGAAACCAACCCCAACCTTTCGTGCCGCGCCATTTGAAACCCGGCGATTGACCGGGCGGCAACGGCTCGGGAAACGGCCGCCGTTCGGTGGGCAGAACCACACAGAACCGCCGGTGCACATCACTGGGGATCACGTAGGGGTCCGGACCAATGGCGCAGAAGGCAACCTGGAACCAAGGCGGCGATCCGGCCCGCCCTTCTTTTTCCCGGCACTCAATCGTCAACGTGTTTTCCCCTGGCAACAAGGCCTGATCCGGAATCGGCCACTTGTGGTTGCCAAACCGGCTTGCTGAAAACGGATTGGGCCCTTCAAACACGATGGTGCGATTGAGGCGCACCGCAATAGCACACACCCCCGGCGCGTCATCGTCCCGCCCCCGCAGATGCACAAACTGCGGTCCGGCGGGGAGCGCAGGAATCTTGAATTTAACCTGCATTTGCGAGCGCGGCCCGGTGGCCTGGGCATAGATCGTGTTCACCTCTTCGCCGCCAAACGAGGTGCCCACCAAATCTTTGGCCCCGCCCTGAAACTCCGGCCCTTGGAACACAGCCAGGGCTTGGCCGGGATGGCGCGCGGCACGAACCGTGGACGGCAGGAGCATGGGCACTGCCGCCAACCCAAGGATGATCAAGCGTAAGCAATAGGTTTTCATGATACAGGATTTTGAGGATCGGACACCGAGACGGTTGGTTTGTTTTTCGAGGACTCCAACACCCGCCGCAACAGCCACACGGCGGCCACGAGACAGACCGGAATGGCGATCGCCAGTCGCGGCCAATCTCTGACGAAAACGGCATTCGTGGCGAGCACCAGACAAAACGCGGCCACGATGCCCAACAGACAATCGGCGAGCATCCGCCCCGCCGTGGGTTCGCCCCGGTCGGGCAACGGCACTTCGGCCTGGATCGGTTTCCAGAATCCGGGCGGACGACACCGCGCGTAGAATTGTTTGAGGACGGCCTTGGATTCCGGCGGCGTGAACAGGGTCACGATGAACAACACCGCAAAGCTCAAACCAAAGAGCAATCCCAATCCCTGCCAGATCGGGCGGCTCTGGAAATCGAGCACAAACCACACAAGGATGGAAAGCGGCAACCCCAGGATGACGGCGGCCAGCTCGCCCCAGACGTTGAACCGCCACCAGAAGAACCGGAACCACGACAGCGGCAGCAGGAAGATCACCATCGCCGAATTGATGAACAGGAACCAACTCACCATGTTGTCCACAAACAGAATCGTCACCGCCGAGGCGAAAATGAACAGGGACAACGTGGTCAGCCGGCTGACCCAGATGCGGTCGCGCGCTGCGCCAAACCGCGCCGGCAACAGGTCGTTCACCACGAAACTCCCGCCCCAGTTGAGCAGGGCGCTGAGCGCGCCCATGAAGGCGGCTACTTCCGCGGCCACCAGCAAGCCGATGAAACCATGCGGCAGTTTCGACGCATTGACCAGCTCGCCCCAGGCGTGGGCCGGATCCTTCAGCATCGCCGTGCCGGCGGGCGCCGCGCCAACCTCCTTGACCAAATCGGAAGTCCAGAACAAGGCCATCGCGACCACCCCGAGGCCGATCAATGGCAGCGTGCGAAACGAGAGGGCAAGAAACGCGTTGAAAAGCTGGCCGCCCATGGCGTGCCGTTCATCCCGGGCGGCCATGAACCGTTGCGCCGTCATCCCCTCCCCGGCGGTGGGCGAGCCGGCAAAGAACCAGCCTTGCAGAAACAACATCGCCACCGTCAACCAGCCAATGGCTTCGGTAGGCGGGGTTTGCGTGAGCCCTGTGGGGCGGATGGTCTGCACGCGCTGGAGCACATCGCCCCAACTGCCCTGGTGCATGACCGCCAGCACAAAAAAGACGGTGCAACCGGTGATCATGATGCCGAACTGCACCACATCGGCGTACACCACCCCGAGCAAACCGCCGAACATCGTGTAGATCACGGTGATGCCGCCGAAAATCAACAGGACCTGCCACGTGGTCAAGGGACACAGTGGCGCGATGGTTTTCGCGAAGAAGCCGGTGATGTAGGCAATGATGAGCACGGCGAAGCCAAAGCAACAGACAAACGCGTAGATCTTCCGCGCCATGACCGCGGGCGACCCGCCATAGCGCAGCGAAATCAATTCCGCCGTCGTCACGATTTGCATCCGGCGCCACATCCGCGCCCAGACGATGGCCACCAACGGCATCCACACAATCCAGCTCGTCCACCAAAGCCAGTTGCCCGAAAGCCCGTACACCAGCACGAGCATCACAAACGCGCCCGTGCCGGAGCTATAGGTGGCCGTGTTGGACAAACCAATGGCCCACCACGGCACATCCCGTCCGCCCGCAAAATAACCGGTCGCCCCTTTTTGCGACGAACGCCGCGCAAACCCCAGCCCCACCGCAAAGACCACGGCGCACGAGGCCGCCACCACCAGCCAGTCCAATAAATTCATAAGCGAATCATCTTGATTTCCCTTCCGTCACCGAAACATTACGTCCAGCGTGAGGGGTCCGTCCACGTTTTGCCAACGCAACATTTCTCCCGCCGACTCGATCTGCGCCGGGCGATCCGTCTTAATCCGCGCAATGGATCGGTGCTTCGGATGCCGCAGCCGCAGCGAAATTTCGCGGGGCGCCGGGCGCATCGGTGGCGTCAATTCCACCCGTATTGAACGAGCCCCGGCCTGCAGGCGATAACTCAGCGGCCCAAAGCGCGTGGGCGCTTCATTCACCGCGACCTGGTTGCCGGCCTGCAGCCATTGCCGGGGCATGGCTTCGCCCAAGCGCAGGTTATCCCCGTCTTCCCACAGCAACAGATGGCGCAACAGACGCAGTTGTTGCGTGTTCGAGTAAGTGTGCGGGAGCGTCCAATAGTTTTTCCCCGTCCGGATGGGCGTGCATTCGACCGCCGCCCAGGTGCCGCGGGACATCCCGTAAGCCATCGAGGCATACAGGCCCAAGAGCACCCGTTTGGGTTCGTTGCGTTCGAGGCAGGTCATCCAGTAACCGTACCCATAGGCGTGATCAATCATCTGATGAAACTGCGGCACCCCCAGCATCAGCCCGCCGCGCTGCTGGAGCGTGTGGATCAAGCCATCCGTTATCGGTTCGCGCGCGGCCAGAATTCCCGTCTCCAGCAACATCGGCGCGATGATGCCGTAATAGCCGTCCGCGCTGCCGTTGGATTCCTTCCACAACTCGCGCGTGTCGGGGATCATCGGCAGAATGGATTCGCCGCGGTCGGTGAACCGGGCGGCGTCCATGGAGGCGCGAATGTCTTTCCGGTACGCCTCGGCCTCACGTTTCAACCGGGCCGCCGGTTCCGACATCCCGATGGCGGCCAGGGCGTCCGCCGCGGCGTTCAGTCCCTTCCACAAATAACTGTTGGAAAAATAATCCGCCGCCGGATGCAACAAATCGGCGTACGGCTTGTAGCGGATGAAACCGCGGGCGACCGCCGGTTCCTGGTCCGCCTTTGCCAGGGCGTCCGCGCGCTGGCCGATGATCCAATCGCACATTTGCAACATCTTGGGCGCCACCCGCCGCAGCCAGTCGGCGTCGCGGGTGATCCAGTAATGCTCGCTCATCGTCCACAGCGCCGCGCCGGTGTCCGTATCCCCAAAGTGGACCGCCAGCAGACCGTTGGGCTGCATGAACGTGAGCAAGGAATCGAGATACTTTTCCGCCTCGCGTGGATAGCCGAGCAAGTCCAAGTTGTTGCAGAACAGCGCGGCGCTGTAACCGTACACCCGATCGTAGAACCCCGAACCATCGCAGACGTGAAAAACATCCCCGCGCTTATGCACGTTCAGGAAATTGTAGGCGTTCCATGCGCGGTAAGCGTCCCGCATCTCCGGCTCGGGAATCTCAAACCGGCTGCCCTGGGCCACCAACCGTTCCCAGTAGCCGAGGGTTTCTTTGAGCTTGGCGTCAAATTCCGTGAGCGGAACTTCGGTGGGAGGCGTTGCTTGAACCAGGAACGGGACGCGCACCGCAATTTCCTGATATCCGTGCGCCGGCACATTCAACATCCAGTTCAGCGGCGCGGGTGCGTTGGTGACGCCGTCAATGACCAGTTCCAATTTCAGATTGCGCGGCCCGGCGCCAGGATTCGTCGCGCGGAAACGGACGAAACCCGCCAACGGTTCGTCCGGCGAAAATCCCGGGCTGTACCCGAAGACCGTTTGTTGCAATTTCAATCCGTCCCGCCGTTCGCTGGAAATGACGATGGGCATCCAACCGTTCATCAACTGCTTCGCGCAACCCGCCGGTGCCGCGCCAAAGCGGGAATCGTTGACCCTGAAAAAGGCGACCGGTTTCCGGTAATTGGCGATGCTCTCGGTCAATTGCAGCGAGGCATCCGGCGCCACGCCGATGGTGAACGGGTGATCTTTGACCCCCACAGCTTCCCGCGACCACTGGAGCGCCGGGAAATGCCGGCGGATCGAAGCCAGCGACGGATCTGCCGCCGGTGCCAATTCCTGTTCGCCCAACAAATCCCGCTCCCGTTCCACCAACATCCGGCGCTCGGCGGCACTGGCCGCGGCGGCTTTGGCGGGCAGGACCGCCACACGCAACTCGCGGTAAGCGGTTTCATTCACCGCCGTCGTCGTGGGCGCGGTCATCCACGGCGACGGAGGATGGAAGAGTTTGCCCTCGGGATCCTGCCCCAAGCCGAGCAGCTGGGGCGCGCCGTGAAAACGCTCCGGACGGGGGCTGACGTGCAGACACTTGAATTTCCGACCGTCCACGCTGGCGAAGTAACGGATGCAATCCCGCGCCAACTCCACGGCCAAAGTACGCCATTCGCCCGCGGGCACGGGATCCAAAGCATAATCATGCGGATACGTGCCCAACGCTTCCCGCACATTGATCCGGCCGGAAGCCGGGTGATTGATCCCGAATTGAATGAAATTGGCGTTGTCCCAGGCGAGATACAAAGCTGCCGGCGCCTCCGCGCTGCCGGCTTTGAGTCGGACTGACACCCGTACTGAATCCTGCCCGAATGGCCGCTTCAAATGCGCCCGGGTGTTGGCCTGCGCCCGCAGGTTCAGCGCGCCATCGGCGATCTGGACCGCGTTTCCTGGGGCTAAAAGCGAACTCCACGCCGCATCCAGAGCCGGGGCCGTGAACATTTCCGCAAACGGCACTTCCAAGCGCGCCGCCGCGTCCTGGCCCGGCGCAGTCGGCGCTACCGTTGCCAAACCTAGTGTTAATAAAGCAATTGTGAAGGAGGGGTATCTCATTTTATTTCGTGGATTCAATGGGGCGCAGCGTCGCCCGTTTTAAGTGCAGGTTGGTCAATCCCGCGGACCCGGGCCGCACGGTCAACGTGCCCACCCCAGGGCCGGGTAATAAGGAGCCAAAATCAAGCGTCTGCCAATGTCCCGCGCCGCCGGTGTCCGGCACCTCGGTCCGCAACACCTCGTTGCGGCTTTCCGCTGCGCTCTGAACCGTCACCTCCAGCGTTTCCCCGGCGGTGCGCTCCGGCGTCGCGACCATGATGCCGACGTTGTAGGGTTGATCGGTTTCCGGTTGGAACTGCCATTGCACCGCCCAATCGTTCCCCCGGCAATGCCACCAGCCGGCGTAATTCGCCTCCATGAAAGTGACGTCGCCCTGCCGGTCCGACCTGGCGATCCGCAACTCGATCAGTCCGCCGCGGCCGGCGCGCACCGGCGACCGATGCACCGCGGTGGCGAGCCAGACCCCAACCAAGCCGATGCCAAACACCAGCAAAGCGACGCCGCCCAGTTCCGCGGCGCTGCGCAGCCAGATATGGGTCTTCGGGTGCTCGGGAGGATTCATTTCACGCGCGCAGGAAAATTCGTTTTCGGTAGAGGAAACACAGCAGCAACCATTGCACGCCGATCATGCCGCACAACGCGGTCAGAAGCGGTTGCGCGGGGGCGGGAAAAAGGGCGATGAATCCGTGGTAAATCCGGTGCGTGACCTGTTTCAGATCCACAATGACCGGTAGGAAGTAGATAAAAATTGAGTTCATGCCGATCACGACAAAGAAAAAGGCCCAACGGCGGAATTGCCACACGTCAATCACCAGATAAAACAGCGCGAGAAAGATCAGACTCCACCCGCCCGCGGCCAGCACCAGCGGCGGCGTCCACATCTTGGTGTTGATGGGCATGCTCAAGGACCAGAGTTGTCCCAATAACCGGCACAGGACGCCGGCGCTGAGCAGGCCGATGACCTTCGTCCGCCCGGATCGCGCGGATAACAGCCAATGCCCGGCGAGGGTGCCCAGGAGAACGGTGGCCACGGTCGGGATCGTCGCGAACAATCCTTCGCGCTCATACAACTCGCCATACAACACGCCCGGCATGAGCGCCCGGTCAATGTAGCCGGCGAGATTGCCATCCGGCGTCATCAAGCCTCGTCCCATGCCCGGCACCGGAATCAACGTCATCGCCGCCCAATAACCAAGCAGGATACCCGCAACCCAGAGGCCCTGCTGGCGGGGCGTGGTATGCATCGCAATCAATCCCGCGAAAAAATACGACCAGCCGATGTGCGCCAGGACGCCGCCAAACCGCATCTGCTGCCAGTCCAAGTGTTGCAGCGCTCCGTAGTAGGCGAGGTTCAAACATTGCAGCAACAGCAACCGGCGCAGCAACCGTCCGTAAAGCACGACCTTGCGCTCGCCGCGCGCCCGCCGGCGGGTCAAGGCCAGGGGAATCGTCACGCCGGAGATGAAAATGAACGTCGGCATGATCACGTCCCACCAGTGAAATCCGCTCCACACGGGATGATGCATCTCCCGCTGGGCGGCTGCGGTCAACGGCGGCCAGTTGATCCAGGCCACGAGCGCCTGAAGAATACCATACCCCCCGATCAGCCAGAACATGGCAAAACCGCGCAGCGCATCCACCGACATCAACCGGGCGGAAACCGTCTTCTCCAGTTTGACGGGGGGCGGCACGCTCATCAGGGGCATGGCGGATTGCCAGATCGTCTCCGCTCGATTTTACGCCGGGGCGTCCGCCAGATTTTGTGAGCACGGGAGATCATCTCGTGGCGACCTTCATTTGACCGGCTCGCCGAAGGGGCGGACGGCGGCGATGATCTCCTCGGTCAGGTAGTTGTCAGCAAACAGGCAGAAGCCGCGATACCCCTGCTGTTGCACCACGCGCAACTGACGCGCCACCACCGCGGCGTTTTGGGGCACGACGATTTGTCCTCCCCCCACCGTTTCCGACACGTAAAGCTGCAGACCAGGATGGATGCGGGCTAATGTGCCGGGCGGCGCGGCGGCGGTTTGCCCCTGGAGAATCTCCACCAGTTCCTCCGGGTCGGGGGTGTAATTCATGGGGAACACCTCGTCGTTGAGCCCTTCCGCCAGCCAGCGTCGGGCATCGCGGTAACACGCGTAAAATTCCCAGGGCGACGGCCCGCCGGAGGAGGAAATCACAAGCCGCGGATTCTTGGCTTTGGCCGCAACCCCCAGATCGCGCACGAGGGCCGTGACCCGATCCGCGCGCCACGCAATCCACTCCGCCCGTTTGGCGGCAAGCGGGTTCGGCGCGGTCACGCCGGCTTCCGTTTCGCACCACGTCAGGATCTGCCGGGCAATCCGTGCCACTTCGGGCGACGTGCTTTTCATCAGATGAAAGGCCAGCGTGATGACCCGGCCCTGCCCGACCGCATTCAACACGACCCCCGGCGTGCCATCGGCCAAAGTGGCAATGACTTGCGCGCCCTGCAGCTGGACGCCGTAAAGCGTATCCGACGTAAACGGTTGCCCGCACAACAAATTCCCCAGCGGATGGTGGCCAGCAGCGGTCAGGGTGATGCGGCTTTTCCCAATCCAGCGGGCGGATTGGATGCCGGCCAACTGGCGCAGCGCGGGCCATTTGACCAGCGCCGGGGCGGGCACATCGGTCCAAAGAATGGTGCCGCCGCGCGTGACAAAATGTGCCAGGGCCGCGACCATGGCCTCCGGAACGTCGTAATAGGAACTGATCACCAGCAATCCGGGCGCGCGGAGGCGCTCAATATTTTCCGGCGATGCGGAAAGGAAGGCGTGGCCAAACCCGGCCTGGTCCAGCGTGCGTTCAATCGCCGTGGTTTCCCAAACCTTCCCGGCGTGAATCTCCGGTTGCAGCACGCGCACCGGGAACGGCTCCTCCGCCGGCGGCACCAGGCGCTCGGGATGATCGAGGAAGTTTCGGGGATCAAAACCTTTCTCCGCCTGAAACGCCTGGCAGGCGGCCGTGGAGTAATCGAAGGCGCTGCCCGGATACCGGATGTAGTCGAGGTGAATGCCGTCAATATCGTAAGCCAGCAGGTCTTGCAGCACCGCCAGCAAATACGGATTGACCTCGGGATGCCCGGGCGCGAGGAAATTCTGGCTGAACGGCTGGCCGACCAGGGAGCGCACGGTCCAATCCGGATGCAACGATGCCGCGGAACCCGCGCCCTCGTAATAAACGCAACACCAGGGCTGCAATTTGATCCCGGCAGCCCGGCATTTCCGCGCCAGATACGCGAGGGGATCAAAC
>Ga0255343_1002944_pt1 | contig 18808 bp, 7 predicted proteins | sample wastewater_treat_4_FD_192413 | JGI IMG/M metagenome (GOLD analysis project Ga0255343, IMG submission 192413) | Wastewater microbial communities from Lulu Island WWTP, Vancouver, Canada - plant16 | ecosystem: Engineered > WWTP > Wastewater > Unclassified | place: Canada: Vancouver, British... | reverse complement strand
TTTTCAGTTGAATTGATTAAGGTTTCATTAATTAAATAACTTGTATATCTATATTTATTGTTCTTTATTTGATTTTTACCGTCTAAAGAAAGCATGGAATCTCCAATAAACGATAATGAATATAAAGCACTAACTACTTTAACCTTATCAGTTTGTTTAGAATTTTTATAAAATTCACTATATTTACTAATTGTATTGTTTAAAGCTTCTCCAATTTCGGTTTTATTAAATATTTCCTTAAGCCAAAAAGATAGAATTTCGTAATTTATTTCACTTGAAGGATCTAACTCCGAAATATCAATACTATTACCCCCAAATATAAGTCCAGTTTTTGATAAAACATCGATAGACAAATTATTGTTACCTTCTTGCCATAATGATGGTGCCTGTACAGAAAAGAAAAAAGTATTACTGGAAACATCTAATGCTGAAGCACCATCAAAAACAATTTCATCTTTAACTTCTTCTGTATCAGCTAAACTGTTTTTGTTAATATCCTTCGTCCAATAGGTCTTAAATAATGATTTTGCATCACCTTTTAAATTAAAACAGGCGATTAAAGGGTTAGTATCGACAAGATAATTATTTATTGATGATTTAGATAAACAACAGTCTGATTTGTAAATCCATTTTGAAGATTGAATGCCATCTGACTCATATAATCTATAACAATTATATGATTTATCAATATCCTTTATAATATTTTCACAGAAGTCAGCGTTATCTATTTTTGATTCGTATTTATTAGAAACCATGTGTTCAAATTGTTGAAAACTCGCAGCAAATAAAGCACTATTATTTTTTTCCCCTATATAAGAGCTAATTGCTCTCTTAAAATAATTTTCTATTGTTTCTTGAGACGAGAACGGCAATCTCCCAATTCTTACCTCAGGCTTTAATTGAATTCTATCATCATCTATTTCTCCGTATATTCCATCACCATCAAAATCCCATTTGGAGCTGAAGTCTGAAAAGAATAAGTCAGAGTAAATGTATGGTACTTTTAATAATTTGCTATTTAGTCCATCAGGATATAACTTCATATAAGGAATTTGCGAACCTACTAATAAAAAATAGTGAGCCCCTTTTAAGTCATAGGAATCTTTTATAAAATCCTTCAGTAACTTACACTTTTCCAATTCATTATCGGAGGATTTAAATAATTCAGATATAGGAAAGCTTAAAACTGTTTTTCCTAATTCTTCTATAAGAAAATTTCTCCAGCTCTTTGTAGATTCTAAATATTGATCTTCAGATATTATTATGTATTCAGCCTTATCTTCGGAATAAATAGGCTTTATTTCACAGAATGAAAATAAACTTGTAAAAAAAATTAAATATGCAATTAATAAAGAAATTTGTTTTTTTCTCATTATTTATATCTCCCTTTTAAGTTTTAAGATAATTTTAATTGATTGATCTTCTGGATTCCAATTTACATACGCCCCAAATGTCTCTGAAATAAATCTTAAAGGAACTAATACTCTGTTATTTACTATTGTTGGTGGAGCATCCAATTTTACAATTTCCGCTTTTTTATTTAATTGTGGCAAATATTCTATTCTTGAGAAATTATTACCCACCCAAAGGTGAATTATTATATCTTTAAAATAAATTTGTACTTCATTCGTTGGATGCCCAATCCAGTTAACTTTAGCTTGCATAGTCTCACTAATAAATCTAATTGGAACAAAAGTTCTATTTTTTATAAGCTTAGGGGGAGCATCTAACTCGTAAAGAGTACCATTGACTCTTGCAAATTTATTACCAATTTGTAGTTCAATAGTAATTTTTTGTTCAGTAAAGTTAACTTTTACTCTTAATTTTTTATTTCCGCCATTACTCAGAATATCAATTGAATCTTCATAAATGCCCTCATTTATTGTAGTCTCTGCATTGATACTTAGGAAAAGTGTTGTATTTTGACTTTTATATAGGATAAATTCATCTTGAGATAAAATTAACCAATTTTCAGAATTAATTATTTTTATTTTGAGAGGTTCTTCCCCATCATTCCATATGTTAATGGATGAATTACTCATGGAACCGATTTCAACATCTCCAAAATCAATGTTATCAGTTGAAATCATTAATTTAGGTGGAAAATGGAGCCTATTAATTAATACTGTTACTTCATAGTTTCCAATGTTTGAAGCTAAAACTATTTTCTCTTTGTATTTTCCGACATCAAGTATTAATGGATTAAATTTACATTTAACTTTAAGTATTTTGCCTTTAGATATTCTAAACTCTCTTTCACTAACTTCAATCCAGCTTGTAGTGGTTTCTATTTCTCCTTCTAAAATACCATCACCTTCATTTTTAATTGTTAATTCCTTTTCAATAATTTCACCAGACTTGATATCTCCTAAATCAATAACTGTTGGAGAAACTGTAAGATATGGTTGATTCACTTTGACTCTCATTCGAACAGTAATTGTTTCATTTCCACCATTTGAGTCTATTTTTATTTCCCCTGAATAATACTGCTCATCTAAGCCTTCGGTATTTATGGTTACAACAATAAATATAGCCTGCAATTGGTCTATAGAAAAATTATTATCTGACAGCATTAACCATCTTTTATTTGATTTTAAATTTCCGCTCAATTCAGAATAGCCAATATTAGAGATTTCAATTTTTTTAGCATAGGTTTTATCTTTTGCAACAACTCCAAAATCGATTTCTTTTTCACTTACCTTTAATAACGGTTTTCTTTCAACTACTTTTACCTTCACATTATATGAGAGCTTCGAAGGTATTCCTGTAGTATAAACATGAAATTGACCATTATAATCTTGTGCTGATAATTTAGAGGTATTTACTGTTACCTTTATATTTATGCTTTCTTCAGGCTTTAAAGTAAATTTTTCTGGGTCCAGCACAATCCAGAAATTATCAGAAATTAAATACCCTTCTATAGTGTTTGTATTTGTTATGTCTGCAACAAAACCTATAGTTCTTGTTGCAGAATCTCCTTTCAAAATAGTTCCGAAATCTAACTCTGTATCGTTCTCTGCTTTGGCAATTGGTATAAAATTAGTATTCATAAATATTTGGAATATTATGATAAACACAAGAACAAAAATTAGAATTAATTTATTGCTAAATCTTTTTAATTTCATTATTCATTTGAAGTATCTAAATATATTTCAACTACTTGCTCCTCAGAATTCCAGTCAACTTTTGCTCCAAATGTTTCTCCAATAAATCTAATTGGAACAAGTAGCCTGTTATTCACCAATATTGGAGATGTATCTAATTTCAAATACTTTGGTTTTAAGTCAGGATCTGATGGATATTCAATTCTTGCAACTGTATTATTTAACCATAAATGAATTATGAATTTATTCTTATAATTTATCTGAGCTTCATTAGTTGGACTGGGAATCCATTTTACCTCAGCATCAAACGACTCTGATATAAAACGTAACGGCACCATAGTACGATTTTTATATAATATGGGCTTTGTATCTAAAATCACTTCTCTTTCTGTTTCATCTTTTGTTATTTTGGCTTTGTTGTTTCCAACCTTTAATATTATTATTATCGGAGGGACATATTTAATCTTCTCCTTTAATTCTTCAAAATTGCCAGCATAATCTTCTGCAAATATCACTAAATCATTGATTCCTTTAATTAAATTCAGCTCTACTATGAGATTTTCACTTATTGAATCATTAAATTCTTTATATTTATTACTATTAAGAAATACATTAACACGCTTTATGCCTGAAAGTCTATCAGCAACTAAAAATTTATAAGGATAATATTTGTTAGATGTATTAATAAAGCCTGCTTTAACGGGATTTTGAGATATTATCTGTGGTTTTTCATCATCATAAAAAATTGTTATATTTTTTGTTACTGAATTTCCTTTATAGTCTTCAGCGTAAATCAAAAACTTATTTTCACCAATTTGCAAATTAGCTTCGTATGTGAAATAGTTTTCGTCATTTAAATCAATGATGTTGTTATTCAGTTTTACTCTAAAAACACCTGATTCATTATCATAGACCTTTACTTCTATATTATGTGTTTCTTTATTTGTATAAAATAACTCCTGAGATGGATTAACTAATTCGATGATTGGGGGGTTCTTATCTTCAATTTCAAATGTAATTTCTATCTGCTTTACTTCTTCATTTTTTGCTTTATCAATAGCTTTAACTTCTATGATATTCTTTCCTATCTTTAAACCCTTATATGTATATTCAAAATATCCATCTTCTCTTTCTTTGTCGAAAGGAATTGACTTATTATTTATTAGTATTTTATCCACGCCTGATTCATGGTCCATTGCCTTTCCTACAATCTGAATAGAATTTTTATTAACTTTGAGGTAATTAGTAGGATTAGATATTTCCAAATTCGGGGGTGTCTGGTCTAAATAAGCATAAAAATTTAGTTCAGAAGTGTTTAAGCTCACGTCTTTTGCTTCAATAACAAAGTCATTTTGTCCTAACTTAAGGTTTTGAGTATACGAGAAATCGCCACTTTGCTCATCAAAATCAATATCCTTACCGTTTATCTTTAAATATTCTATTCCGAATTCATCAATTACCTTTCCTTCTAATAATAATTTATCTTCATTTGTAAAGATAGGTAATGAATCATAATTTTCAATTTTTATTTCTGGTGGTATTTTGTCCATTAATTTCTTTGATTTAATGCATTCATAAACTCCATTACTTGTAGCAGCTATTAACCGATTTTCAGAAACCGGATGATTTAAAATCTTATTTATGGGAAATTGGTTCTGAAAAATTCTTAACCCTTTTTCTAATCCACTGTCATAATTGTGCCAGTGATATCCACTATCCTTAGTATAAAAAGCTCCTTCATTTGTACCCCCAAAAATAATTCCAGGGTCATCTTTATCAATACAAATGGAATTAAAAACCATTCCTCCTCTAAATATATTTGTAGCTTCCCATAAATCTCCGCCGTTAGTTGATTTAATAAATCCACCATCATTTATTATCTTTATCCCGGCATAAACAATATTGCTTTCTTTCTCATAAATCTTTATGTCATTTACATACACATTGACCCCTAAAACTTCATATATATGTAACCAGCTTTTACCTTGATTAACAGTTTTATAGATACCATTAGCATCTGTGCCCGTATAAGTAACTTCTGTATCCTCTGGATCAATTGTTAAAACTGTTATGCCATTTGTAGGTCTTCCATCTTTTTCTGTTTTTGTTTCTAAACTCAAATTTTGCCAGCTTTTACCACCATCTTTAGATTGGAAAATACCACTCGCATAAGTTCCAACATATATAACATCCGAATTTTGAGGATCAATTGATAAACAGTTAATTTTTGTATATTTAAGGTTGCCATTTTTAAACCACTTTACGCCACCATCATTTGATTCATATAATCCATTACCAAAAGAACCGACATAAATGTGATTGGTATTTTCAGGATCTAAAGCGATACAAGATAATACAACATCTGGCAAACCTTCTATGTAACAATTCCAATTAGCACCACTATTATTAGTTATATACACACAACCATCTGAAACAGCGATCCATTTAGACAAATCACCACTGTCAATTGTAATATCGTAAACCTCAACAGCGTTTAATCCATTATTTATTAAATTCCAGCTATCACCATTATTTGTGGATTTTACGCACCCTCTTCCTAGCAAGCCTAATAAAATTGTATTTTTCTCCTTGGCACTTGTTGCTATACAAGATACTCTACTTGAATATTCAAAAGATTCCACTTTTGTTAAATCAGAGGATTTAATACTATATTTGTATAATCCGTCATTATCTGTTCCAACTAATACTTCATCATAATTACTTTCTGAAGAAGTAGCGCAATTAATAAGCAATGATTTATCTAATTTCGATACTTTTTCCCAGGGTTCTTTGTCATCGATAATTTTATCCTCTTTATAATGGTATCTCCAAATACCAGATTCTTTTAGGAAAGCATAAAGTATGTCTGAATTGCCTTTATCAAATATTAGTGAAACAACCTGATCTTTAGGTAAACTATTAGAAATATTTTTCCAGGTATTACCACCATCTTGTGAAATTGATACACCTCTATCAAATGTACCTACATAAATTATATTTTGTTTTTTAGGATTAAAAGCAATAGTTAGAATTTCGTTATATGCAACATTGTTATCAATTATTCGATAAAACTTGAATTTCTCGTTTTTACTATATGATTTAAATAATCCATTTTTTGTCCCTATGAAGATAGTGCCATCTTTATAAATTTTTATAAAATTTATCCTATTAAATTCAACATTTGCTTTTTCCCATTTAACGCCATGATCTTTAGTATAATAAAATTGGTTGTATGTTCCTGCATAGATATAACTATTGTCACTTATATCTATTGCAACTGATAGAACTCTTTTATCTTCAAGATTTTTACCTATAGATATCCAATCCTGACCAAAATTAGTTGTCTCAAAAACACCATGTTTGTTTGCGCCTGCTATGTAATGTCCTTCAATGCTATTATCCATAACCAAAGAAGTAATGACCCCACCAGTTAATCCATTGTTCAGCGGATACCAAACATCTTCTTCTTTTTGAGCCTTCACATAGTTGGTGTTAATATAAGAATTAAAAGTAAACATTAGAACTAAAATTATTAAGAAAGAAATTGATTTAACTTTCATCGTAAATCTATAAACTCCTTATTTTAATTTAAAAGTAAAAACATTTTTTCCAATCTTAATTTGATCATTATTTTCTAAAATTTTACTTTTTATCTTCTTGCCGTTAACAAAAACACCATTGCGGCTATTTAAATCATTTATAACAAATTTGTTACTTTTATTGATTATTTCAGCATGCATACGGCTTACTTCTAAATTGTCTAATTTAATATTACAGTCTGGCATTCTACCAATTGTAAATGGTGTTCTTCTTATCGGTATAATTGTATCTTCATCGGTTAAAAGTGAAGCCTCTTTAGGTTTTTGTATTGAAGTTATTATTAATATAACAATAGCAAATACTAAAATAAGCCCGAAAAAAACAATTAGTATATTTTTTATAGGTAAATTTACTAAATTAGTTAATAGAGATGAACCATACCCAGATTTAACTTCATTTAATTCTCCATGAGTAAAGATATCTGTCGTTAGGGATTGATTCCATGAATTTTCTTTATCAACAGTTAATAGAGCAAAAGCTCTATAATCCGATGGATTCGAAAGTCTATATGATGAAGTGTTTTTCGTTTTTGGTATAGAGATAATTTTTGGTGTTTTATATTTTGGATTAAATTCATATAAATTATATCTTGAAATACCAGACAAAATCTGTTCAGATGCATCCCACTTTAAATTTATCCTCTGATTTTCAAAAGAAAAATTAACTTTTGATACATTTGGAGGTGAAACATACTCTTTATCAGTAGCTCCATCAGCATTTAAATCTCTCTTAATTTTAACACCATTTGCTAAAGCTGATAAATTAATAGTGAATATATCCAGTTGACCTTTTTTCACAGGAACTTTTTTAGCCTCATAAAAAAAGTTTTTCTTATTAACGCTTCCGAAGGCTGATAAAGTATAAAGACCTTTACCAGTTCCTAATACATTTATATCATAGCTTCCTTTTGGATTAATTACCGTAAATGAATTCGTTTCAAAATCATAAAATGCATCCTTTATTTTCTTTTCTGGTGATATTAAGCCAAAACTATCAAATTTATGTCCTTTTTCATCCGAGATAATTAATGTTGCTGGACTTCTAAGAAATATTGCAAAGTAATCGTATATTGGACTTACTTTACTGTCTTTTAAATCAATCCAGTAATCCTTCATCTTTTCAACATAGCCATATCTTTGTATATCTTTAACCATTTGAAAGACTTCTTTTTTTGTTCTTAAACCGGAGTGGTCAGACCAGAGGAAATAATATTGATCAGCTTCTGTTAAATATACACTATCAGCTCTTATAAATCCATCTGAACCTTCTCCTTTTGAGTATTTCTCTAACAATAGATCTAAAGATACTGATATCATATTTTTTAGAGCATCAAATTCTAAAGGTGCTATTCCTGCGATTGTCACATAATGTACATCTGGATTTAACAATTCTCTTTTTTTATCCTCTTTTCCTGGATATTTTTTCCCGTAATTAAGAATATTAAGAAATATACTATTTGTAATTAACTCTTGTTCAGAAAAAATACCTATATATTTTTTCTTTAAAATTATACTAATTAAATCTATTTGTAATTTAGGCAAATCTAAAAGTCCAATAGGTTTATAATCAGACAATGATTTTAATTTGTTTAGCCCTTCATAATAATTATCCAATACATTTTTTAAAACACCGTGATTAGGTGTTCCAAGCATTATTAACCTTCTTGCAGGCACAGGCTTACTTTGATCATACAGCTTTAATCCAAAATCGCCACATTCGATATATGTTCTTGCCACTAAGCCTCCCATACTATGGGCAATGATATCAATATTTTTGACTTTTTCTCTTTCAATAATCATAGAGACTTCGTCTGCAAGATTTTTAGCATATTTTGTAATAGATTGATGAGTTCCAATTGATGATAGGAGTTTTTCGGATTGACAATAATTACTTATGTATATTACTTTGTTTTTTAAACTATTAAAACTTTTATTCTTAACTTTCATAACCTTGTTTATATCCATTTTCCAAAACATATGCTTTTCGCCATATTTCGCATTTGTGTCATCAATAAAAACAAAATCTGTAAATTTTTCTACTTCTTCTTTTCCAAGTAATAATGAATTACTGTCAGGATCTATGCTAAAATAAGAAACATAATCTTTCCAATAATCAACGGGCGAAAATGATCCTATTGGATTCCAGCCATGAACAAGTAATATAGGAACGTTTATTCCTTCTTTAGGTAAATTGTAGTCTCTATCGCCATAAATCCATTCATTGGTTTCTTTGTCAAGGTTAGCAACTCTAACATTTACTCCTTCACCCTTTTTTCCTTCTGCTTCTGACATATAAACAATCTCATATTGATTATTTAAAATTCTCGATATTCTTTGATACAATTCTTTGATTTCATTTAAAGATGGAGTTTTATAGAAACGTCCTCGAGTATTTGATGATATTGTTTTCAGTAAATCCTCATCAATTGAACCAAATTGAGGGTTGTAACCAAGGTATCCTATTGAGTATATTGGGGCTTTACAACTCAAAGATCCATTTATAGCTTTTTCTCTTGATCCAGCGACATTCATAGTATCGACACCATCAGAGAAAATTATTATAGCATCGCTTTCCTTCGTCTGTTTTGAAATGTTGTAGGATAAATTCAGAACATTGTGAAGATTTGTTGCTCCTCCTGCATATATTTTTGAAATTGTAGAGATTAATTCTGTTTTATCTGAAATAAAGCCACCATAAATATCATTTATGTATTGATTGAATAGAATTAATTGAACCTTCCAATTATCTGGCATTAAGTTAACAAATTCTATAGCTGCACTTTTCAATTCCTCTATGGGCTCACCCTGCATACTACCGCTAATATCTAATAGCATAATAATGGATAAGGGTTTTGTGCCTTTTAAAGAACGAACTGAAATAATTTTTCTTTTTATTCCATTTTCATAAACCTTGAAATCATTAATAGTTAAATTCTCAACTGGTTCGTTATTCTCATCTACAACCGAGACTGTCACTTTTACTGTAGGATAATTGGTTGTTATAACTTCACTGATTGCTACTTTTGAATTATTTACAATAACGGTTGTTACCGCTGATGCAGTAAACAAAAAAGTTTGAAGTATAAAAAAAATGATGAATAAGAAAACAAATGCCTTTTTTAGAATTTTATTCATATAGTTTCCTCCAGAGTCAAAGTAATAGTCTGGGTTTTAGAATTCCAATCTACTTTTGCCCCTAATTCTTCTCCAATAAATCTTAAAGGTACCAATGTTCTACCGTTTATGATTATTGGAGGTGTTTCTAAAGTAACTACCTTTGATGGTATTTCTAATTCAGGAGGATATTCTATTTTAGCTTTTATACTATTAATCCATAAGTGAATGAATTTATCTTTGTATCTTATTTGTACTTCATTGGTTGGGTGCGGAATAAAATCAACTTTAGCCCCAAAAGCTTCTGCTATAAATCTTATAGGAACAAGAGTTCTTCCATTTCTAATTATAGGAGGAGAATCTAAAATATGAGGCTCATCGTTAATGAAAGCAACTCTATCGCCTATTGTGAGTGTAATGATAATAATTTTCCTTACTTTATAAGTAATAGTTATCAATTTAGAAGTTTCATTTCCTACATTATCAGTTGCTTTTATATAGAATGGATTCATCCCTTCTGTTAGGTTCACTTTTTTTTCAAATTTACCATCGATAGATAAATCTACTCTTACATTGTTAATAAGGACTTCTGAAACTCCGGAATCCTGGTCTATAGCATAACCTGAAATTGTTATTATAGGCGTATAGACTATTTCGTTTTCACCCAGACTTAATATTGTTAAAATTGGAGGGTCGATATCTCTTAAAATTAAGATTTCAACCTTTGTTGATAAATCTACATTATTTGTTGCAACTATAGTAAATTTATTATTTCCAATATTAAGACTTAATGAATTTGATTCAAAATATCCATCATCATCAAATTCAACCTCTTTACCATTAATTGTGATTTTCTTAATTCCACTTTCTTCATCAATTGCTCTCCCAGATAAAGTAATAAATTCATCTTTAGTTATAAATTTATTATTCAAATCTAATTTTGGTTTTAGTATTTGAATATCAGGAGGAGTTGTATCAATTTCTTCTCTGATAACATTTATTTCAACCTTTGTTGATAAATCTACATTATTTGTTGCAACTATAGTAAATTTATTATTTCCAATATTAAGACTTAATGAATTTGATTCAAAATATCCATCATCATCAAATTCAACCTCTTTACCATTAATTGTGATTTTCTTAATTCCACTTTCTTCATCAATTGCTCTCCCAGATATGGAAATTGAATTATCCTTTGTTTTAAAGTTATTTTCAGGATAATCAATAATTAACTCTGGAGGTGTATCATCAATAATGTTAACCGAAACAGGGATATTTTTATCACCTCCATTAGTTATTATTTCAATTTCTCCATTACTTTCTCCATAATTAAGCTCATCAGTATCAATACTAATTGTGATATATTGAGAATTCTTTGTAATTTTATCCGGTTCAATATTAATCCATCTTTCACGAGTTGTAATCTCACCACTTAAATCTCCACTTCCTGAATTCCAGACTTTAATCCTTTTCTCTAATTTGTCACCTTTTTTTGCATCTCCAAAATCAATTTCATCATCACTCACTTCAAGTATTGGTTTCTCAATTTCATAACAGTAAATAGATTCCTTTCCTGAAAAAATAACGAAATTACTATAAGCAGCTATTTGAACTATAATATCGTTGTTAATTGTATCTTCCCAGAGAATTTTTCCGTCTTCTGTATTTAAGATTTTTATGAAAGTTTTATTCTTTGTAACAGGAATTTCTTCCCATTCATATCCGGCACAGATTATATAGCCATCTGTTATGCACATAGCAGAACCATCGCCATCATCAAAACAATTTTTTCTCCAATTTAGTTTCCCTTTTGATTTGTCTATGCTATAGATGTAGCCATCCCGACATTTTATATAAATGTTATTATTATCTTGCATCGGAGAACAAGACCAGTTAATACAATTTGTCTGTTTAAAAGACCAATTTCTTTTCTTATCTATAGAATAAGATTCTACATACAAATCAGCCTTTCCATCTTCAGGGTTAATATATGTCCATGATACATAAATATTTTTATCATCAGAAGATACAGATGGAAGAGAGTAATTTTTATATGAATTATCAATTTTCCATTCTATCTCACCAGATTCATTCGAAATAAGATATATTATTGCATCATTTCCGCTGGCTATAATATTTTTATCATTATCTCCTTTTATTGAGTCATTAGGCACAATAATGTAATCACTAACTTTGCAGGGAGGAGTATCACACATGTTAATATTATACCATGATGAATTTAACTCAGCCTCCCAGATTTCATCACCGCTTTCTTTATCAATACAAATTATTTCTCCTTTTTCTGATTCCCATTGCGATTCGTCAATCGAATCAGCATAAAAGGTCTGGCAAAAAATATATTCTTCACTTAAAACCAAAGAGCCAAAAATTGCTCCATCTATAGGTGTTTCCCAGATTTCTTCGCCATCATTAGCAGATATGCAGTACACTGTTGAATTTCTGTTTGAATTCCAGCGATTACTCCATCCATCAGTTGTAGCGAAATAAATTGTATCATTATTCTGGTCCATAGATACGCCAGTAAAACACAACCTTCCAGAAACATTAGTATCCCATTTCTCCATACCACTTTTTATATCAAATGCTTGAATTAATGTTTTCCTGGTATTTGATGAAGGTTCAGGCATACTTGCAGTAAAAACTGTTCCATTTAAAATTGCAACTTTTCCACTTAATTCTCCCGGAAAATCACCTTCGGAATAATGTAGTGACCATTTATATTTTAGCGAAGAAGACATTTCACAATCAGAATAACCTGTATTTTTGTTATCATGAAGGTATGATAACCATGGATCGTTTCCAAGAGAATCATTATCATTAACGGAAGCCTCTAAAAACGGATTTATATTCATAAAAAATAAAAGTAATAATATTGTGACTATCTTATGAAATATCCTTAATTTGCTCACGCTTTTCTCCTTCATACAAATAGTATTAACTCCCTTATTTTACTAAATTTACATTTATGATAATTCCATCTCTATCAACATTAATATAACTTTCATACCTTTTGTAACCATCTTTCCATATCCAGATTTTATGCATACCTTTTTTAACGTTAAATGTTGCAGGAGTACTCGAACCAGCATAAACTTCATCAATGTATATTCTTGCATCAGGTGGTGAACTATTGAACTTAACACTATATTCATCTTTTATTCCTGAAGGCGGCTTAATCACGATGGGTTTTTCTTGTTCTATAGTCTTAAATGTCCACACGAAAGAAGAAGGACCGTAACCATATTTATTACCTGCAACTACTTGCCAGGAATATGTTCTACTATAACTCAATATCCCATAAGGTAAAATAAATTTATTAGATTGAATTTTCTGGTTGTTCCTGTTAAATAATATTTTACCTGTTACGTTATCTTTAATAATTAATTCGTAAAATGTTGCTTTTTCAACATTTGTCCATTGAAAGGTTGGATTAAGCGCTACATTATTACTTTTGTTAGTAGGTGATTCAAGTGTAGGAATCCCTATATCAAGCACAAGAACAATTTTTTTAGTTATCTTCTGATTATTGTCAGGAATATTTATCTCAAAGATGCTTGAATCTTTATATCCCTCTTTTGACAACTTTACATTATATGTCCCACTCTTTTCAATACATTCTATAGGAGTATCACCTATGTAAACATCATTCAAGTATACAAGTGCATCTGGTGGTTCTGACTCTATCCTTGCTATACCATATTTAGAGCGTTTGGTTTTTATTTCTATAGGTTTCTCTCTCTCTTTTTTTTCTTTGTAAGATACTTTTTCAGTGATGAGGTTTAAAGTAAAATGAAGGCTTTTTCTCTCCCCTGCTTTAATAGTAATTTTTTGAATTTCTCCATAATATCCAGTTTTAGTTAATTTTAAAATATGATCTCCAGGAGATAATTCTATGTACTCTTTATTTGCATTAGGTTTTAATTCTGTAGAAAAGCCCTTAAAAACATCGTCAATATAGATATTTGCTCCCTCTGGAGTGGTTGCAACAAACAAATAGCCGTAATTTTTGGAAGCAACTACTTTAGGAAGTGGTTTTAATGAGCAAGAAATAGATGTGGTATTTTTACTTTTTACTTCAACAAAAGTTCCATAATCTTGATAGCCATCCTTCTTAAGAGTTATATTGTGTAATCCAACTTCTAATTTATTGATCAAAAATGGAGACTTCTTTTCATAAAGCTTCCCATCAATATATATATTTGCTTCAGCAGGCTCTGTCTTTAAATTTAATGCTCCATATTTGTTTGAATTAATACCAACCAACCAAAAAATGATAACAACAAAACATACTACTATGGATGCACCAATAGAAGGTATTAAAATTTTAGATAAATTTTTATTATTACTCTTTGAAGGAGTTTTATACAGATTATTTGTTGATGTTTTGTAAGCTTGTTCAATTGGTTTTGTTGAAACTTTTTTATTTCTTAGTGCGTAAGCTACTTCTTCAGGAGTTTGAGGGCGTTTGTCAGGATTGGGATTCAAAGATCTGAGTATAACATTTGAAATCCAAGGTGGTATATCTGGATTAATAGCAGACGGAGATGCTGGAATTGTATTTAACTCTCTATCCATTATTTCAGCTGAAGTATTTCCAGGAAAGGGGTGTTTCCCTGTAATCATTTCATAAAAAATTACTGCTAATGAAAATAAGTCTGTTGTATGATTTATATTGTTTTGATATTTAGCAGGAGCTAATTGTTCAGGAGATGCATAACGCGGTGTATATATAAGGGTAGTCTGTGTAATATTGGAACTCTCTATTTTAGCTATACCAAAATCCATAACTTTTACTGACATTGTCTTAGTGTCTATCATTATATTTTCAGGTTTAATATCTCTGTGAGCCTGAATACCTTTATGATAAGCATAAGATAGTGCTGATAAAATTTGTAATATGATTGATAGAGCATGCTTCCATTCAAAAATACCATATTGTTTAAGATATTGTCTAATATTTATGCCCTGAACATATTCCATTACAATAAAATAGTAATTATCTATTTTTCCGTAACTATAAACTTTTACAATATTTGGGTGATCAAGAGTTATCCCAATTTTCACTTCTTTCTCGAATCTATTTAAGAAATCTTTATCTTGAGCCCTCCTGTAATCCATTATTTTTACAGCAAATGTTTCACCTGTTTGAATGTCTCTTGCCATATAGACAGTAGCCATGCCTCCAAAACCTATTAGGTCTATTAGTTTATATCGTTTGTTAATAATAGATCCGATTTGAATCATTGTATTATCCTATTTCTTGATATAATGTTTGTATAAAACAAATTACTTATTTTACTCTTTCTCACTTTTCTCCTTATTGTCTCTTCAGAGTAATATTATTAAATTTTGTTTGTGGCTTTTCCCCAAATTTGATTTTGAAATCTTTATCCACCTCATATGGGCCTCTCTCTAAATGTAATCTATATTCTCCTTCGGTTAGATTAGGGAATTCTTTAGAATAAGTTTCTTTAGTTATTGTTTTTGGAGGAGTTGATAGATCTTGCCATTCCCCTTTTTCATTTTTCTTTCTTAGGTATAAAAGTGCTGTAAGGTTTTCACTAATGTCAGTTTCTTTACTAAATGTAAGCTCAATTGTAACATTAATTTTAAAGTTAGATTTAGCTATTGTAAGTGGAGTATCTTTACCTTTTGTTATTGTTATTTCGTTTTCATAAAACCAACCAGATGGAGTTAATTCGATTCTAAATTTATACTTACCTGGATTAAGTTTATCAATGGTAAAGCTTTTATCTTTATTGGTTGGAGTAAAATTTGCTTTTTCTACTTTTCCATCAATAAGTACTTTTAAGGTTTTATTAAATAATGTATTATTAAAGTTAAGAACTAATTTCCCAGTTTCTGGAGGTTGTGGTTTAGTTTTGCTCCCTCCTATATTAGATGATGATGGTGGTGGTGTTATAGTAGTAGTAGGTTTCTCTACAGTAGTAAAAGTTCTTTTATCTCCTTTGATGTTAATTTGAAACTTTCCATTAATTGAATGCTTTACAACTTCAATATTCCAGATATAAGTTTTATTGTAATCTAATTTCTCATTAGGCGAAAGTAAATAGGAAAATTCTTGAGTAGAAGAGTCTTTCTTAAGTTCTTTCGCTTTAAACTCTTTTCCATCAAGAAGAGGTTTTTCTTCACCTTCTTCTCTAACATATAACTTAAATGCATCTATACTATCTTCATCTTTAGCTTTCCACTTAAATGTGGGAGTTAATGAAACATTTTTTTGGTTGGGTGCTGGTTCAATTAGTTCTGGCTTTTCTAAGGGTGGTGTTGTGAATTTCCATTCATTAGATTCATTATTAGTTAATTCTTTTCCTTTTGAATTAACTGGTACTACATACCAACAGTATGTAAAGCCTTTGAATAGTTTATCGCTGGGAATGGTATATGTAATAACCTGTTCTTTACTATCATTGTTATTTTTATTATCTTTGATTTCTTTACTATTATCTTTATTCTGCTCTGTTTTAGGTTTTACAGTATCAAATAATTTATCTTTTCCAAATATGGAATCTTCTACTTCTTTACCTTCTTTATCTTCACCTTTATCTAATTGACAAACATATAGGTGATACTTATCTGCTATAGGTAATCCTTTCCAGGATAATTTAAGTCCATTTTTCTTAAAATTAGTAAATTCTTCAGGAGTTATTTCTTTATTATTTAATGGTTCAACTAATTCTACATTGGTTTTAGGAGGATAAATTATGTTCTTAATATAAGGAAATCCAAAATAACCAGCTAATATTATTGCAGCAATAACAGATGGTATTAAAATATATGGAAGGAGAGAAGGCGTTAGTTTGTTAGGTTCTTTTGCAATTTTATAAGGTTTTTTGAGTTGATATCCATAGTCAACACCTCTCCTAAAATGACCTTTTTGACTTATATCGCCATTTTTTAAATCAATTGCCATTTCTTCGGGAGTTTGATATCTGTCCTCAGGGTAAAACGATAAAGCTTTTTCACAAATTCTTGAGATGCCATGAGGAATAGAATTAATTAAAACAGACGGAGGGACAGGTGACGAGTACTGACTTTTTGCAATTTCAGAACTTGTTTCACCCAGAAATGGTTTTTTCCCGGTTAACATCTCATAAAACAAAACACCAACTGCGAATAAATCAGTTCTACCATCAACTGTATTTTGAAACTTAGATGGCATAAACTGCTCAGGAGCGAAATAATGTGGACTGTAAAATGTTTCTCCTTTTGTGATATTTCTGTCTTCTACTTTAGCAACACCAAAATCTGTTATTTTAACTTTTCCAGTTTTTCTATCAAATATAACATTTTCTGGTTTTAAATCTCTATGTGCTTTTATTCCTTTATGATATGCATACGATAATGCTGAAAGTATTTGAAGCGATATATTAATAGCTTGCTTGTAATCAATTTTACCTTTTTTGCGAATTAATTGTCTGAGGTTAAAGCCATCAACATACTCCATAATTAAATAATACTGGTCTTTTTCTTTGCCATAGTTATATATCTTAACTATATTTGGATGGTTTAAATTCATTCCTATATTTGCCTCTAAGATAAATCGTTCACCATAATGAGGTATTTTTGAAAGTTCAGGATTAGCAGCTTTGATAGCTATCTTTTCTCCGGAAACAAGTTCAATAGCAGAGAAAATAGTCCCCATTCCTCCAATTCCAATTACATTTAATATTTTATATTTATTTCCCACTACAGAGCCAACTTTTATCATATTATGCTCCTCCTTAGTTTTTAAGTGGAATATTCTATTTTTATTTCCTTGGTATTAGATTCCCAATTTACATTTGCTCCTAACTCTTCTCCAATGAATCTTAAAGGAACAAGAGTTCTTCCATTTTCTATAGATGGTGGAACGTCAAGCTCACCACTTTTTAAGGGTTCATTACTCTCATGCAGCCATTTAAAATAATCTTTCTTATCAACATATAAATAGATTGTAAACCCCTTCTCTACTGAAATAATTGTTATTTTTCTATTTTGTCCATCATAATTTACCTTAGCACCAAAAGCTTCAGCTATAAATCTTACAGGAACAAGAGTTCTTCCATTTTTAATGGTTGGTGACGTTTCTAAATCATAAGTTTTTAATCCTTTAATAGGGTCATAAATCTGATAAGGTGTCCAATCTTTGTCTATTGGCTTTCTTTTATTGTCCTGTATATCTACCTGCTTGTCAGGCTTTATTTCTTCTACTTTTGTATTTCCAACAGTTAATTTAATCCATATTTTGGGTGAATAGCAAATATTTATTTTTACATCATCAGATTCAGATAATTCGTTTCCTGATTCATCTGTGCGTTTACATTTGAATTTAATTTCAATCTTTTTTGGATCATTGTAATTGATAAATATAAATGGTTTTAATTTATCATTTAAGCCATTATTGTAAAATGTAAATTTAAATGAATTGTTCTCACTGTTTCTTTCCCACCAAAGGTACCAATATTGTAAATCATCTTTAAGTTTAAACTCATTTTCATTTATATATAAACTTGTTTCATCTTTACTATCTTTAATTTCACCAGAAATCACCAAATATGGAACAGTGATGTTATCGTAATTTGAATTAAGAACCTTGAGATTATCAGTATTGATAACATTGAGCTCTCCGCTTTTTTTAGGCACATATGAAAATATACATTTCTTAAAATTGTATTTTATCTCTTTTATCTCTAATGCAATTTTTTCAGAAGAAAAAGTTGATATGAGTGGATATATTTGTATATTGACCATTAACAATAATGTAAGAATGATTAATAAAATTTTAAATCTTTTCACTTTATTGCAATCCCTCCTTTTCTTTATTTTTCTCCTTATTATTTCTTCAGAGTAATATCAAATTTTGTTTGAGGCTTTTCTCCAAATTTGATTTTGAAATCTTTATCCACCTCATATGGGCCTCTCTCTAAATGTAATCTATATTCTCCTTCGGTTAGATTAGGGAATTCT
>Ga0255343_1002940_pt1 | contig 18847 bp, 26 predicted proteins | sample wastewater_treat_4_FD_192413 | JGI IMG/M metagenome (GOLD analysis project Ga0255343, IMG submission 192413) | Wastewater microbial communities from Lulu Island WWTP, Vancouver, Canada - plant16 | ecosystem: Engineered > WWTP > Wastewater > Unclassified | place: Canada: Vancouver, British... | reverse complement strand
GAATGGAAAAATACAATTATTCCAATATATTCTTATAAAAACCTCATATCTGGATATGAATGGGTTGACCAGTGGTACCAAATCAAATTAAATACAGCACGTGCAACATTCGGGCAGGAAATGTCCACAAAAAATAGCCAGGGAATATATTTTAATACAACGATCAGTATTAATATTCCTAAAGCTGAAAACCAGAAATGGAAAGATCTGGTTGACTTCCTAAATTGTAACAAATATATTATTGTATTCCGTGATGGAAATGGTACGTATTTCACATCAGGTTATAAATGGGGTATGCAGGTTAGAAGTTATCAATTATCAGAAAACCAGTATATAATTAGTTTTCAGGAATTATCAAATAATTTACCTACATTAATTGATGATGAATATGTAATTAATTATATTATACCTCCTCCAGTAACGCCATCAATTTCAGTAACTCCATCAATTACACCGTCACAAGTTTTTCCAATGACGAATGTAAATGGATGTTATAGATTTGAAGAAACTAGTGGTACAATATATGACTGTACAACAAATAATAATGATTTTAGTGCCTATGGTATAACATATGGTGAAGTTGGTAAAATAAACAATTGTATTTTTATTCCTGATGTTGATACTCCTTTCATAGTTTCTGGCGGAACAGGACTTTTCTTTACAACTATCTCGATTTCGTGTTGGGTTAAATTTAGTGGAGAAACATATGATGTTTCAGGTAGTGACAGATGCATACTACAACTCGGAGAGAATTTTAATTATGCTTTTACCTTTTATTATATTGGAGCAAATAGAGCGTTGGAAATTCAAGGCTCTACTGGCGGACCCGTCACATCAGATCAAATTGATATTCAAGATGGTAATTGGCACCATATCGGAGTTACTTATGATTACTCAACAAGAAATACAGTTTTTTACTGTGATGGAGTCTCAGTAGGTGGAGGTATATCAACATCATATGCGGATTATACTTCAAGTACAATGATGTTTTTAGGTTCAATAGAATATTCGATTCCTAGAACCTCAATGAGAGGCTGGATAGATGAGTTAGGAGTCTGGAATAGAGTATTGACCGCAACAGAAATGAGCGCTTTATATAATGGTGGAACTGGCGTTATTTGTTGTGGACCAGATCCTTCACCATCAATAACACCAAGTATATCAACCTTACCGTAATATGGCTATAGATATTTTATCAAATTGTCACTTCGACGCTACAAGAGTTTCAAAATTATATCTGGGAGTTGCGCTTTCAACTGGAGGAACAATTAATTTTCCAGTGAATTATCATACATTATCAGGTAGTTCGGATTCCATAATTAAATATGAAAGCTGGGATGCAACAAATGTAGTACAAATAGGTCAGCAAAATATTCAATTTGAGGAGGTATATTGGGCTGGAGAGAATATCACCTTCACTGAGGAGCTGATAATCGACCAGAGAGGAAGGAATTACGTAAAAACATTAACATTTGAACTATCAGGTATAGATCAAACATTAGTAGATCAGCTAGAAGCTTTAGGACTTGACCATGAAGGTATGTTATGCCCGCCAAAAACATTAGCAATTTTAATTGATGAAAACGAAAATGAGTTGATCGCTGGATATGACTTTCCTTTTAGGCTTGAAAGTATAACAACTGGTATAAATGGTGATCAGAATAGTATTACTTTAACTTATATTAGTAATAGCCATTCAAGAGCAAGAAATGTTGGAATGTCAACTCCATTACCTAGCCCAAGTCCTAGCATAACACCTAGCATTAGTGTTACTCCTACTGTTACTCCAAGTATAAGTGTTACGCCTTTGCCGTGTTTTGAATGTGGTACAGGATTTAATAATATCGTATATGATATTGATATTCAATCAGATGGTAAAATATTAGTAGGTGGATCATTTGATCAATATTCTGGTCAATCTGTTACTGCTTTAGTAAGATTAGAAGATACTGGAGCATTAAATACTAATTTTGATTTCACAACAAGTTATACATCAAATATAGCGACTATTATATCAGAAAGTGATGGAAAAATAATAGTTGGCGGCATGTTTAATAAATATAGTGGTTTAACTGTGGCTGGTTTAATTAGATTAACATCAACTGATGAATTGGATACTACATTTGCATCAGATCATAATATTACAATTATTAAAATATCAAAACAAACAGATGGAAAAATATTAATTGGAGGTTTATTTAGTGCTGGTACATATTCAGGCATTACATTAGGATCAGCAATTGCTAGATTAGATACTAATGGATATTATGATACAACTTTAAATACTGGCACAGGTTTTTATAGGATAAACAATCCAAGATTATGGGATATATGTGAATTAAAAGATGGGAATATATTATGTGCTGGCACATTTACATCATATTCAGGAATTTCAGCATCAGGTATAGTATTATTAGATACAAATGGTACATTGATTAATACATTTGGTACTGGCACAACTTTCAGCCGTTTTGCTCGACAATCAACTTATGATAATAAAATATATATTGAAGCTCCAGGATCATTTTCAGGCATAACATGTGGAGGAATAATTAGATTAACAACTGGATATACTATTGATGAAACATATAATTATAGTGGAATATTTGCTGGAGGATCAATAGTTGATATACTTTTTGATGATGATGGATCTATTATTCCAGTTGGACACTTTACATCATATAGTGGAATTACAGCAAATAGAATTATTAAATTAAATAATGATGGTACTATTAATAATACATTTAATTCAGGTACTGGTTTTGATTCATATACAGATACTATTGCAAAATTAAATAATGGAAATTATATAATTGGTGGTAATTTCTGGTCATATAATGGATATGGATCGGAAAAAATAGCAGTGATTTTACCTGATGGCACATATTATGGATGTGAAAAAATTCCACCTTCAGTATCGCCAACGCCTAGTGTTTCAAAAACTCCAAGTAAAACTCCAAGTACAACTCCAAGTATAAGTATTAGTATTACTCCGAGTCCAACACCAAGTTCATAAAATAACGTATCAAAAAATAAAATAATAGTTATATTAATATAAGAAATAAAACATGGAAAGAAAATTAGACCTGACACTATCAAGCGAGTATGACTTGGAATTTGACAAGTGCAGGACGCTAGACAGAACATTATACTGTTGGTATTATACAGGATCAACAGGTTGTGGTGAAAAAGAATTCGATTTCACTTTTTATAGTGGAGCCACAATGTATATAAAAAATTCAAGTGGAACTATTGTAATGCAATTTAGTACTACAGATGGTAGTATTGAATTGGGTTTAGGTGGGCAATTAACGTTTAAAAAAACGGATGAAGAAATGTGTAGAATTCGTGCAGGATGTTATGTATACGATCTATATTTGAGTAGTTCAACATATCCAAAAAGAGCTTTTCTTAGAGGTAAAGTAATAATCAATGAATCTTATACTACATAACAATGAATTGCACGGATAAAATATATGTAAAACCAGATTGCATAAGCATAATTTATACAGGAGTTACATCTTCTGGCACAAGTGGTACTTCTGGAACTAGTGGTACTTCAGGTATTGATGGTACATCAGGATCAAGTGGTACATCAGGTATTGATGGCACAAGTGGAAGTTCAGGATCTTCAGGTAGTTCAGGATCTTCTGGTATCGATGGATCATCAGGTATTGATGGTACATCAGGAACTTCAGGCACATCAGGTTCAGATGGAACTTCAGGTTCAAGTGGCAGTTCTGGAACATCAGGTATTGATGGATCTTCTGGTACATCAGGTATTGATGGTACTTCAGGATCATCAGGATCTTCAGGCTCAAGTGGTAGTTCTGGAACATCAGGTATTGATGGATCTTCTGGAACATCAGGTATTGATGGATCTTCTGGTACATCAGGTATTGATGGTACTTCAGGATCATCAGGATCTTCAGGCTCAAGTGGTAGTTCTGGAACATCAGGTATTGATGGATCTTCTGGAACATCAGGTATTGATGGATCTTCTGGTACATCAGGTATTGATGGTACATCAGGAACTTCAGGTACAAGTGGTATTGATGGCACATCAGGAACTTCAGGCACAAGTGGAACTTCATTTATAATGCCAGATGGACTAATTGATGGTGCTGTATTATATATGGATAATAACGATCAGGTTACAGGTAGTACAATGACTACATTAGGAACACACAATCGTTATAATCCATTTTATATGACTACAAGTTCTGAATGGGGTCCAAATTATTATCCAAATAATGTGTTATGGCTAAAAACACAAAGAATGGCTATCGGTGATGGACAATTTGGAGCCATTGGTGGTACATTTTCAGGTGGAAATCTTATTGTTGGAACAGGTAATTTAAATATTGGAAATAATGCTGGTAATTCATTTATGGCTGGTCGTTCCAACCAAATAACTATTAATGGTAGTACACAATGTAGTATAGTATTAGGTGAAAATAGTACAAGTGGATATGGTAACGATTATATGATTGGATACGGGCTTTATGAAAATAATAATAATATTGGTACTACATATACTGGTAAATATAATAAGTCCGTCACTGGAACAACAAACCATACATTCATCGTTGGAGCAGGAACATCAAATACGAATCGTAAAAATGCGATAGAAGTATTAAATGATGATCAAATTTATTTAGGTGCTTCAACAACTGGAACAACATATATTAATGGAAATTTAATTATTTCAGGAAATACAACTGTTAAAAGTGTACCAATAGTAAGCGTAACAGGAACAACATCGGTTGACGCAACACATTTAGGAAAAATTATGGAAGCCGATGGAACATTTACAATAACACTTCCTGATGGATTACCAATTGGAAGTAAATTGGATATAATGAATGTTGGATCAGGTACAATAACAATTGCCGCAGCAACAACATTACAAAGTGATGGAACAAAACTTGAAACGCAATTCACAGGATGTTCTTGTTATCATCGTGGAAGTAATGTATGGATCTGCGTTGGTCGCTTAACTGTTTAATATATGAGTTTATATTTCGGTATTGTACAACAAGTAGCTGGTATGGCTCCAACGCCAAGTGTTACACCAAGTATAACACCAAGTATTAGTGTTACACCAAGTATAACACCAAGTATTAGTATAACACCAAGTATAACACCAAGTATTAGTGTTACACCAAGTGTTTCTCCAAGCGTACCATCAATAAAATATGCTGATTATTTAATTGTTGCTGGTGGAGGTGGTGGTGCTTCCTTTGGTGGTGGAGGTGGTGCTGGTGGTTTTATTTACGCTACAGGACAAACTATAACATCTGATTCTTATTCAATTGTAGTTGGTTCAGGTGGTACTGGAGCAACATTATCATATTCAGGACAAATTGGTCAAAATGGTAGTAATAGTTCATTTTCTGGTATTACTGCTTATGGTGGTGGCGGCGGTGCTTGTATAAATTCATCTCCATTTAATGGTATTGATGGTGCTGATGGTGGATCTGGTGGTGGAGCTTCAGGTTCGGAAACAGCTTATAAAGCAGTTGGCGGTGATGGTTATTCTGGTCAAGGAAATAGTGGTGGTGATGCTGCTTCTCATCCGTATGCTTCTGGTGGTGGTGGTGGTGCTGGCGAAGCTGGTCACGATACTGTTGCTCAAAAAGGTGGTAATGGTGGTGATGGTTTACCTTGTAGTATAACTGGATCTGAAGTTTATTATGCTGGTGGTGGAGGTGGCGCTGCACATACAGATATTGCTGGTTCAGGTGGTCTTGGTGGCGGTGGTAATGGTAAATCCGCTAATACTGGCGCCGCTGCAGGTGATGATGGTATAGCAAATACTGGTGGTGGCGGTGGTGCTGGTTCATATAATAATTATAAAGGTGGTACAGGCGGTTCAGGTGTTGTTATTGTAAGATTATTAACATCCGATTGGTCATCAATAAGTGGTGGAACACAAACAACTGATGGATCTTATACCGTTTGTAAATTTACATCAAGTGGAACGTTAACATTATCATAAAATTAAAGATATGGAAAAAGAAATTAAAATTTTTCAAGAAATGATCAAACAAGGAAAAGCACATCCAGGTGATGTAGATTATTATTATTCAATTGTAGGAGGAAATAATCCTGATGCAAGCTTTGATGAAAAAGTTAACACAATTTTAGATTATGCCCAAACCAAGACCATATGAAAGGAAAGACGACTTTATTAGTAGATGCATCGGCGTCCTTATCAACGAAGGCAAACCACAAGACCAAGCTGCCGCCATATGTAATTCCATGTGGACAGAAAATAAAATGTCAGCCTACGAAAAAACAATAAAACAATATGCACCTAAAAAATAACACATTGGAACGACTTTCAACTATCCTGCCTGTTGGTGGCGGAACATCAGCAGGAATATTCGTATCATTCGTTTTTCCTTCTCCTGAACAGATCGTTAGCACGATCATTCTTGGAGCAATAGGAGCAATCGTAGGATATCTGGTAAAATTATTACTTGACAAAATATTCAAAAAGAACGAAAATAAAAAATCATAGTTATATTAATATAAAATAAACATATGTCAGAAAATCTAAACTTTAAAACGATAAATCTAAAACCCCAGAATTTTCTTAAGGTCATTAATCCCGGTCAAATTGAAAAAACAACGGAAGGGATTTTATCATTTAATACTGGAATATATGGAAATAGGATGGATAATGCTTTTCCACAATTGCTCATTGATCTCTATTTTAATGGATCACCAGTACATCAGTCACTTGTTAATCTCAAGAAAAATCTAATAATTGGTAACAATCTTACAGCGTTAAATGAGGAAGATCAACCAAAATTGGATCCATTCCTCTCCCGGAGAAACAAATCCGGTGATAATTTAAAAACAATTTATGGAAGAATATCATCAGATTTTTCATTATTTAATGCTGCTGTATTACAAATAATTTTCAATCGGGAAGGTGATATTGCTGATGTATATGCAGTCCCAGTACAGGATTTTAGATTGGGTGAAAATAACAAATATGGTCAAATAGAATATGGATATATATCAAAAAACTGGGCGAGAATAACAAACGAATACCAGCCATATAACAGAAAAGAATTCGTTAAAATAAGAATGTTCGATCCCACATTATGGAAAAAATTCCCAACACAATTGATGTATATTCGTGATTATGGCTACAATTATTACGCAATGCCATCATATACATCTGTTATTAACTGGATAATCATTGACAGGGCGATTTCCGATTTCCATAAAAATAATATAAAATCATCATTTCTCCTTAATATGATGATCACACAGGTCAAAGGTGGAATGACCGAAGAACAAATGGATGAAAAAGTCCGGGAAATGGAGAATTTTTATTCTGGTGAAAGTGCAAAGAAAATTCTTTTTGCTTTTATTGATAATATTGCGGACAAACCTGTCATTGATGTGATCTCCGGCCACGAACAAGATAAGTTATTTGAAATATTATCCAAGCAAACAGCCCAGAATATTGTCACCGGTCATAATGCTCAACCAGCTCTTGCTGGATTATCGGAAATTGGTGCCGATCTCGGTGGTGATGCAAATAAGCTTTATACATCAATAAAGGTATTTATGGAATTCGTAACAAATCCGATGCAAAGAATCCTTGTTGATGCAATAAATAGAATTTTGGAATATAATAGATTACCGCTTGTTACCGTAATAACCGAGCCACCGAAATTAACACCACCAATTGCGTCTCCAGATGATCTAACCAGAGAAGAACGTCGGGCCATATTATATGGGTTGCCACCCGATGATAATAAAATTGAAAGCCCAGAAATTCCAAGCTAGATATGAAAAGTACAATTGTTAATGCAGCAAAATTAAAAGAATTTACATCAATCAGCGACAATATTGATTGCAATCTTCTTGAGCCTTATCTCCAGATATCCCAAGAAATGTATATTTCTCCGATTCTGGGAGAAGATCTTTATTCTGATATAGTAGATAGGTATGATAATAATACGTTGACTGGAGACTGTTATAATACCCTCTACGAAGATTATTTGATTCCGGCAATCGGATATACTGCATTCTATTCTGCAGCCCCATTTATCGCTTATAAAATGCAACGTGGCGGATTATTGAAACACAAAACGGACAATTCCGAAACAATATCCGTTGAAGAATTCACAAAATATTCCGAAAGACTGGAAAATATCAAAAATTTTTATATGAGACGTCTGGAAAAATATCTATGTGATAATAGATCATGCTTCCCTAACTATAATAGCCCAAAAAATGTTAGAGCTACTGGTGTTGGTGGTATTTTTACAGGATTTCCAAAAACCAGACGTAACAATGATTTTTGGACAAATATTTTAGATGATTGTTGCTAATTTTTTACTAGTATTTTAATTGTTTACGATAATTTTGAAAGGTATTTTTAAGTTGTCCTAACAAATCCTTAAATAATTGACATTTTTCATATTTTTCAGAATCTAAATAAGTTAAAATTAAATGTTCAAAAATATCCCTAAAATTATTTTCCATCACCAACATCATTTGATCATAATAATCTGATTTTTTATAATCAATATCGAAAATAATATTGTCAAAATGTGAGAACATTTTTTTTAACATCATTTCACATATTTCCAATTTTTCCTCACCAGATAGCTCCAGATAATGTTCGGCTACCTTATCCAAATCATCTTCTAATTCTTTTTCTTTTTTTCTTCTATCCATTTATCAGTTCTTGCTATGGTTATCTTCGTTTCATTATTTGGCTTAACTAACGCATTTTCAGCAAATATATCAGTAAGCCTAAATAATTCCCTCAATGTGGGTTGAATCCCATGTACTTTACAAAATTCTAAAGCTATCTTTACTGACGATTGCCTTACAATTTGAATGTCTTTCACCCAGATTTTACGCTCCTCTTTCACTTCCATGACATTTTTTATTTTATAAAATTTTAACTAATATTAAATATTTTCTTAATAATTTTTATTACATTTTTTTTATAAATATTTTATCTCCTTTTCTATTTTTTTGATTTTATTTTTTATTTCCATTTTTTCCCAAAAATCAAAAATCCTTTATTTACCCCTTTATTTTCGTTTTAAGACATTTTCTTTTTCGGTAAGGTCTTTCTATGGAAAACATATTATCGTTAAAACTAACTATGTTTCCGTCGTTCTGGGTGGATTTTTGATGCCATGGTATCTCTCTGCTGGTAGAAATCATGATTTTTTATCATTTTTTTAATTGCTGGGCCCTTCTTATCGCCACTGGTTTTCTATTTTTCAACAAGTCATCAAATGAAATTTTCATATCCAGAAAATCTTTTAACTGGTCAAAGCTCACAAAGCAGGCTGACTGCTTTGTCCTATATGAAAATATTTGGGTTTCCAGATATGGGGGATCTCCAACTACTTTGTACACATCAAAAGTATATCCATCAATATGTATTTCATCTTGCAAGAATGTTAGCAATTTATGCTGGCTTTCTGACTGGTTTTCATTTGATCTCTTTGCTTCCACAATTCTCAAAATACATTTAGTGTAGTCCCACTGTATGCAGTCAATATCACCAGTAGTCATGTCAGTGCGACAATTCATATTAACAAATGGAAGAATATCACCCTTGTAGTAGTTGATAGTATCTTTTGCTATGAGATACATTTCATATTTTTCTTTTCCTCTCAAATCATTTCTATTCATTTTTTGCCAGCCTCCCCTCAATAATTTTTTTATATTTTTCTTCTTCTATTTCAACGCCAATACATCTTCTTCTCATTCTTTGAGCAGCAACCAATGTGGTACCAGTTCCGGCAAATGGTTCAAAAATCAGGTCACCGGGATTTGAAAATTTATCAATTAGATATTCAAAATTGCCCAGTGACTGACCCCAGTTTTCTTCGTGTGTTTCCCTTTTATTGTAATTAAATGGGGTAATAATATAAACTTTATCTTCCATAATTTTAGATATTCTGGAAAATGGTGGCTTTTGGTAGATTAACACTGGCTTCCACGTGGCAAGAATATTTCGTCCAAAAGCTATTGGCTTGTTAGTGAAGTCCAATTTGAACATCCAATAATATATCAATTTATTAGGGATTCGGAATATTTTGTCAAGATGTTGATGACCAGAATATGCTACCAAAAATTTTGATGGCTTCAAAATACGATAAGCTTCCTCAAATAAATCTTCCCAAAGCGGGATATATTCTTCTGCATATGGCGGATCAGTGATGATAGCATCAATACTATTGTCAAAAATATTTTTCTTGGAATATTCATAAAAATCATCGTAAACTACCTGTATATTATCATTCGGGATATATTTTTCTGATGCTTTTTCTAATATCAATTTATTTTTTTCGTAATTTATTTTTCTTTTCAGCTTCATTACCGGTAATTTTTCCTTAGCATATTTTATCTGCTGGTCTTCTGGCAATGGAGCGATTAAAGCCATTTGGGAAAAATTAAGATCTTCCTTACGTAGGGAAGATGAAATATTTTCCGCAACGTATTTGTAATTTTGAATAGTTTTTTTTGAATACCCAGTAATTGCTGATATTTCATCATAAGTTGTTGAGGATGTGTAATATCCTTTTTTTTCCCCAAATCTGGCCCAGTCACCAATCCAGATCTGGACAGATCCTTCTATTAAATTTAATTTGCTACCGATTTCCACCCATTCTTCTTTGGTGGTATCTTCGGCAATGATTAATTTATTTTTAGCAAAAGTACATTTTTCTGATTCAGTAACTTCATTCATTTTCTTTTTTCATTTTATATTCTTGATACACTTGAGCTGCTCTGGCAATATTTGATGGTTTTTTCCAGATTTTATTTTTATTTTCACTCGAGCTAGTTATTATTTTCTCAATTGAGATAATTTTTATTTCCAATTCATCTATTCTAGCTTGAAGATCTTTGATTGTTACTTTTCCCATTTTTTATATTTTTTTAAAATTTACAAAAATTATTTATCATTTCCAAAAATAGTTGGAATTATTTTATATTATTTTTCCATTTTTCTCCCAGCGTTCTATGGCCCAATTTATTTGGAAATCTATTTGTTCTTTTGGTGATAATTTTTCATATATTTCTTTTTCATTTTTTTTATAATATTTTACCATCATGAGATCGGAACCAAATTTAATATCGTTGAATTCTTTTAAAAATTCTTCTGTATAATTTTTCTCCAGAATCTTGGTTCCAACCGGACGTGACGACACATCACAGAAGTGTGATGAGTCACGTCCGTTACTAGTATCATTACTAGTAACATCTGTCCCAGTAATATTACCCTCAACGTTGGAATTCGATTTTTTCGGCCCAGTATTACTGGTTCCAGTACCTGGTCCAGTAACTAGTTCTAGATTCTGGTCCAGTATACTGGGGGTTTTTCCCCCCGACCCTTTTGAGGGGTCGGGAAAAACCCATCTAGTATCTCCAGATCTAGTACCTGGTCCAGTATCTGGTCCAGATCTAGTACCTGGTCCAGTATCTGGTCCAGATCTAGTACCTGGTCCAGTAACTAGTTCTAGATTCTGGTCCAGTATACTGGGGGTTTTTCCCCCCGACCCTTTTGAGGGGTCGGGAAAAACCCCGTTATGTTGATCTATATTATGTATGAGGGTTGATTTCCGTACGTATGGATTTCGACCTTTCCGTGGAAGAATGGGGTTTTCCGATATTATCATATTTTTATCAAATAATCCCAAACTATCTTCTTCGGAAGGTTCGTTTTCGACCCTTCCATGGAAATTCAGGGGTTCTTCGGAAGGTTCGTTTTCGACCCTTCCATGGAAATTCAGGGGTTCTTCGGAAGGTTCGTTTTCGACCCTTCCATGGAAATTCAGGGGTTCTTCGGAAGGTTCGTTTTCGACCCTTCCATGGAAATTCAGGGGTTCATGTGGATTTTCGTAGATTTTTATATTATAGCCGTCAACTAGTCTATTTTTATGTGTTCTGGTAACCGAAATGTATCCTAGATTTTTCAAATTATTCCAAGCTTTTCTGAAACTTCCAAATGTGATATTCATTTCAGTCCAAATTTTATTTTTATGTATTTTCCAGTCATCTGGCAAGGTGAGGAAATATATTATCAAATATTTTTCATCTGGTGTCAGATCTTTTGACCTGATAAAATCTGTAAATACTGTAATATATCTATTAGTTTTTGTTTTTTTGATTTTGAAAATCGTTTTCGTGTCCATTTTTCTCATTGTTTTTTAGGTTTTCATACAAGAATTCGACATAACATTCTAAAGCACATCTCATGATTTCTGACAAGCTCGTGTTGTAAATCTCGACTAGTTTTTTTAAATCAGCTGATAATTCTTCGCTGATAGTACTGTTTACCCTGATTGGATAAAATTCTCTTTTTTGATAAGGGATCTTTTTCATTTTTTTATTAAAATTAAGTTATTAATATTTTACCCATAAATACGGAAGAAATAATAAAAGTTACAAAAATCATAAAAATATTTCTAATTTAGACAATGTCTAAATAAGGATTGATAAAAAAACAAATGTCCCACCAAATAAATGATGGGACATTTTCTATTGTTGCTGTATGTGTCGTTATTTGAGCGACACTTAGTGAGCATTAAAATCATTCCCAATTAAATGACAATCTCACTTTTTCTCCGTACAGCCGGATTAATAATTCCAAAACAGACAACGAAATACGCGACAAATATATGGCAAGTTTTTGAGACTGCCAAATTTTTTCGACATTTTTTTTGGCTAAAATGACATTTTTTTGTATTTTTTAATAAAAAAAGAATATTTATCGAAAAGAAAAGGAAGACCGGGAAAAAATGGCTAAGATCAAAAAATAACGATATAATAAAAAACAACCGGTCTTCCTGGATAATATAAAAACCAACAGATGCAAATATAACAAAAAAAATGAAAATTTACAAAAGATTTGGACGAAATTAATGAAAAAGTAACTAAGATATGTACCAAATGTAAGATTGAAAAAGAACTGGATAATTTTTTCGATCACAAAACAGGTAAATATGGAAAAACAGCTGTATGTAAAGAATGCACAAGAAAATCACGCCAGAAGGGTTTTAAGGGGTATTACAACGATGAAGAAAAAGAAATGACATATTCCTTCCTCACATCATTAGGATGGTCCAGAAACGAAGAAAATGACATCTGGTACAAACCAGAAGGATGGAAGGATGAAAATGGAAACTGGACATACCCGGAAAAAATACAAACAAATCTTGAAATAATAAAAAAAGAAGAAGAAGAAATAAAAAAACAAATCCAACTAGAAAAAGATAGAATAATCCAAGAACGAAGAGCAGAAAAACAACGAATAAAAGAAGAATTAAAAAAACAGATAAAAATCCAAAGAGAAAAAGAAAAAGAAGAACAAAGATTATTGAAAGAAAAAGAAAAAATAGATAGACAAAAAATTCTGGAACAACAGAAAATTGAAAGAGAAAAACAAAAAGAAATAAAAGAAAAAGAAAAAATAGATAGACAAAAAATTCTGGAAGAACAGAGAACCCAAAGAGAAATAAAAGAAAATTTTATAAAAATCGATAGAGAACTAACTAAAATTAAAAAACAAAAACAGAAAATAATCGACCAAAGAGAATTTGAAATTTATAAAGAAAAACAGGAGATTTTGTTAATAAATGAAAGAATTGAAAAAATAGAAAAAATGATGAAAGAAGAAATATTACCATTCGAAGAAGAAGAAAAAGCGTTGAGGAAAAAAAGAGGATATCTAATCAGATCAGAAAGAATCAAAGTGAGAAATACAGGAAAGGAAAATCAATATTTAAAAGATGTCCCGGAAATAAGAAAATTAAATATAATCGAACAAGACAGATCAAAACCAAGAATTACAAGAATTTTGAAAAAAACATTTCCACTAGAAGTTGAGGAAAAAATAAGAAGCTTATATTTTAATGATAAAAAAATGACAATGAAAGCACTGGCCGATATGTACCAGTGTAGCTTTAGTAGAATAAATTTCATTATTAATTATAAAAATGACGCCAACAGAAATAAATAATAGAATATCTGGAAAAATTGTTGATTTTAAAAAGTATAAAAACACCAGACAATGTGTAAGAATTATCGATTTCAAAAGATGCAAGACATACCAGCCAGAAATAACCGGATGGATAAAAGTTAATCCAGACCTGACACAAAAAGAAGTCGATATCGAAACATTTCGTTCCAAAAGAAAAATAAGAGAAAGAATAAAAAATCTGGCAAAGCAAACACAATTATTCCACCCAGAATCAATTGTTGAAATAAAAATAGGCCAAATAAATGATGTAAATAAAAGAACGGGAAGAATATTCGTTACAATTAATATCGTCATTTATAATATATCTCAAATATATGACAAATCAATCCCAAATATGATATTACAACCATTTTTGAAAGATATTGTTGATTATGATCTTGACCAAAATGTGTTTCAATGGATAATAAAACCAAAGAGAATAAGGAAAAAATAAATGACCGACCACACAAAGGAAATATTGTCTTTTAACCAATTCTTTTCCGATAATTACAAATACCTAAAAGATTTTTGTAAATCTATTAATCCAGCACATAACTACGAAGATACCCTACACCATTGCTATCTTAAAGCTTATGACAAAATATCAAGAACAGGATATGATGGAGATGATTACCTAAACTATTTTAGGGTAATATTGATGAACAATTATAAAGGTGATTATAAAAAAGAAAGAAAATACCAAATGATTAATATTAGTGATCCGGATTTTATATCTTATATTGATAATAGATTATTGTTTCTGGAAGAACAAGATGAGCAGGATCAACAATTATATAATAGAAATGTTTTTATCAATTCGATTATTTTTGATTATCTGGACAAATATTGCTCACAAAAAGAAATTTTTATTTTTAAATCATATTTTCTCCTACATCATAAAAAATTAACATATAAAAAACTGGCTGAAATTACCGGATATAGCCTCAATTCTGTGGCAAATATTATAAAAAAAATAAAAAAACAACTGAGAAGAGACATAATAAGTTATATTAATAGTGGGGTTACAATGGACGAACTAATAAATGATGTAAAAATATTACTGGAAACAAAAAACGTTAATCGTTACTGGTCAGAATATTGCAATATGTACAATAAAATAACCGGAAATAACTGGATGGGTTGCAAATGTAAAAGCCAGAATCTATATTCCTGGCTCAATAACTGGTATAATAAAAATAAAGAAAATGAAAATTGATACAGAAAATATAAAAAAAATATTAAAATTCTGGGAAACATCAGACCAAGGAAAGAAAAAATCAATCGACGGTCATAAACTAGATGAGATCTATAGAATAATTTTCGGAAAAGAAAGAGCGAATGTCGATCCGGGAACAAAAATCAGACTGGTCAGAGAATATATTAATATACATTATGACGAAATGATAAATCAAGCCGGAGAACCACCAGTAACCCCAACACCAACAACACCTGGAAAAGAATTAATAGTCGACGAAAAACAGAACGGAAATAAAATAACAACATATTCAAAAATAAGGAGATTATAATAAAATGGAAACAATTAAAAAAAATGATCTTAGATATATCTTAAATGTCTATGACCAATTAAAAAATGATATGAAAATATCAAACCGGGTAGAAAAAGCTTATAATAAACTACCAGAAAATCTAAAATCAAATATGATAACACCACAGGGAAAAATTCTGGCAATTAATAGATTCGTTCTATTTAATTATAATAAAATTTTAGAAAAATTAGGAAATGACAATTGAAGAATTACTGGATATGACCCAAGTATATGAAAAAATCCTGACCGGATATACACATTGCCGAGATATCAATCGCGTACACAAATATATCCCAGGACATGATAAGCTTAAATCAAAAAAACAAAAAATAAAAGAAATTAAAATATTTTGGGAAAAACTGGCTGATCGGGCAATTGCAACAATGCTCGTAAATAAACAAATGGATAGATATGGCGAAGAAACAAAACAGATTGACAAAATTCCAAAGAAGGAAAATGATTAACGAAGCATCTGTCATGATTCTGAAAAACAAATCAAAAGATATGGTCATGACAATGTTTATACAAAAATATGGTTATTCTCCAAATACAGCAGAAGACCTATATTGCGAAGCACAACGATTCGCTGCTAGAAAATTTACCGACCAAGAAGTCGATCTTGCAAAAAGACAAATTTATGATCTTACACAAGAAATTATGCATGATGACGAGGAATTAAGCCTGTCAAAATTAAAAGCTGCAGAACTACTGGGAAAATTAATGAAAGCATTCCAACCAGATGTTGCAATACAACAAAACACATTGAACCTGAACCTCAGTCAGTTAACAACAGAAGAATTAATAAAAATTTTGGGAGAAAATAACGAATAATAACAGTATATGGGGTTAACTGGTGAACAAATAAGAATTTTACGCAGCCAAGTTGAAGCCGAATTATGTAAAAGAAGATTTTTCGAATTTTTTAAACGGGCGGTTATGGTTCTGGAACCTTCTACCAAATGGAGCTTTAACTGGCATATAGAATATGTGTGTAATATTTTACAAGAAGAAGTTGAGAGAATTATACGCGGAGATAAAAAAACAAAAGATCTTATATTCTCATTACCATTTAGAAGTTCAAAATCCCTTATAATATCTGTATGCCTACCAACCTGGTGCCTCATCAAAGACCCGACATTAACAATCCTAAATGTATCAGCAACAGCAGATCTGGCAACAAAATTTTCCCATAAAGCAAAAATGATAATAACCTCCAACTGGTTCGAAGATCGTTTTTCTGATATTTTTACCCTGAGACAAGATAGCAAAGCCAAATCAAATTTTATTACAGATAAAGGCGGGGGAATCCAAGCTTTTGGAATTACCGGAACAATTATCGGAAGCGGCGGTGATCTTATCCTTATCGATGACCCGTCAAGCCCGGATGCAAATAATTCCCCAAATAGTTTTAAAATGGTGGTAAATACATATCTGGATGTTCTGTATTCTCGGCTAAATAACCCCGACGTCGGTCTACGCGTACTGGTACAACAAAGATTGAATGTGAATGATCTTACCGGATATCTTCTTAATACACAACCAGACAAATATCGTCATGTATGCATCCCGGCAGAATTAACGGATGATGTATATCCAAAAGATCTGGCAATGTATTATACAGATGGATTATTCTGGCCGGATAGATTTAGTAGAGAGGTTCTGGATGATTTTAAACAAGTATTGAGGGGATCAGCATATGCATCACAATTGATGATGAGGCCACAATTACTGGAAGGTGATCTGATAAAAAGAAGCTGGTTCCCAATTATAAAATTATCAGAGGTGATAAAATATAATATAGAATGGAATCTGGTGTGTGATACAGCATATACAACATCAACAAAAAATGACCCCTCAGCTCTGATGATATGTGGAACGTACCAGAATAATCTATATATAAGAAAAGTTATCCAAAGATGGCTACAATTTTATGAGCTTATTGAAGAAATAAAAGAATTACAAAAAATATATAATATCAAAAGAATTTATGTTGAAAGCAAAGCTTCGGGAATATCGATCCTGCAAGAATTAAAGAGACAAACCGGATTTAATATATTACCACTAGACCCTATCGGAGATAAGGTCGCCAGGGTCACCAGTATACAACCACAACTGGAATCTGGTAGGGTAATACTGGTAGAAGATGATACAAATGAAGCATTTTTAAATGAGGTAGCATCATTCCCGGCTGGAAGAGATGACCAAGTGGATGTGTTATGTTATAGCGTCCAACAATTTTTAAATAAAAGTAACGCTCCAGTGTTGAAATATTATACAAGAAAATATTAATGATAAAAAAATGAAAAATATACAATTTAAAAATGAAGATTATCAAGTCCCACAAAGTTGGGATGAGGTTACATTGAAAATGATAATGGAATCTGATAGATTAAATGAAATTGTACCTGAAATACCCCTGCTAACAATTGTCTCAGCATATACTGGTATTCCATTGAAAAAAATAACATCAGCATCAGCACATGAACTGGAACCATTACTGGATGATATGGATTTTTTATATACACCATATTCTGCAACACCAATTAATTATTTTAGATTTAATGATGAAACATATATTACCAAAGAAAATATTTTAGATGAACCATTTTCAACATGGGTTAGCATCCAGACAATATTATACAATTATAAAGATGATCCGGTAAAGGGTCTGGCAAGGATGATTGCCGTATTATGTAAAAAAGAAAATGAGACCATTGATGATTTTGATTTAAATGATCGGGCAAGATTATTTGAAAATCTACCAATAACAATTGCCAAGAATATTGAAAGTTTTTTTTTAAACAGTCAGAAAATGTTGTCAATCAGTTTGGATTTATTTTCAAATCAAGAAAAACTAAAGGAGGGAATATTGCAGCAATGCCAAGAATTAAAAGATATAATGAAGAAATACGTGGAGCAGAATGGTGGGTCATGGCTTATGAGATTGCGGATTGGGTTCTACCAAATCTATCTGTGGTACTTAACACACCTACTGGAGAGGTATTTCAGTTCTATACCTACAGAGAGCTCAAAAAAGAAATGGAAACAGATGTTGAAGAAATTTTATATAAAGAAGCCCAGAAAAAAATGAAATAAAAAAAGGGGGATAATTAACACCCCCCAATTTTTTTTGAAAAAAGTAATATTATTTACGTTACTAGTGAACTACCCATTTGCTAAAGACAAATGGGCTTCGCGCTTCACAGCAACTTGCTTACTGTTCCGAAGAGTTAGAAGTCTTACTGTCGCTCCACACGTGTACTCGCAAGTCCCTTACGAG
>Ga0255343_1002926_pt1 | contig 18911 bp, 5 predicted proteins | sample wastewater_treat_4_FD_192413 | JGI IMG/M metagenome (GOLD analysis project Ga0255343, IMG submission 192413) | Wastewater microbial communities from Lulu Island WWTP, Vancouver, Canada - plant16 | ecosystem: Engineered > WWTP > Wastewater > Unclassified | place: Canada: Vancouver, British... | reverse complement strand
TGCCCATTGAGTATGAGGCTGCCGAGGGGGCTGAGGTGTTTTTGGTAAATAACTCCGGGGAAAAGTTGGGCGAAGGTGTTATCGAAAAAATATTGAGAAAGCCCAATAAAACGAACATAGCAAGGGTAAAAAGCCTTGATGTACACAATGATGAATTGACCAAGGTGCGCGGATTTATTGTGAAGAGTGATTATCCGGAGCCACTCAATCTGAGCCCCATTGAATACAAAACCGAGGAGAAAACCTACGTGTGCCACTGCGACGATGTGACCCTGGACGAGATACTGAAGACCATTGGGAACAGGAAATTTATCTCGGCCGACGAGATAAAGCATACCACACGTTTAGGCATGGGAGCATGCCGTGGAAAGCGATGCATCAGGCGTTTGAAGACAGCGCTGATACCCATGGGCATTCAAATTGTTGGCGATGCCACGCCTCGCGGTCCGCTGAACAACCAGGTGAGTATGGGTGAACTCTACCCCAAGGATGTGGCCGAAACCTACATTACGGGTATCAATGGCAAACCCGTCCGCGTTGAGAAGGTACAAACGCTGGTGGCAGGCGGTGGTATTGGCGGAAGTGCTCTGTTCAGGTATATGGCCGAGGCAGGGTTAAATCCGGTACTAATTAATTTTGGTAGGGGAGCCAGCTGGCGCAACATTGCCGGAGGCCGCACAGCGTTTTCTCTCCCTGAGATATCGCAAATCGCTGCGTCCAATCACCAAATATTCAAAGAGTTACACTCCATTAGCAACATTGACTATCGCCCCATAAACTACGTAAACTTTGCCCACGACAATGCAACCTATCAGGCGTTGGACGCTTCCCGTGCATGGAGCGATGCCTACATGGTGGAACCCAAGGATTTTTGTCGCGAAATATCGCCCTACTTCAACTGCAATCTCAAAACCTATAAGGCTGCACTGATAACCCGCGATTGCTGGCAGGCAACCCCCGGAAAAGTGGTTGATTTGCTTCGTAAACTGGGCATTAATCACGGTGGCAGAGTGCTGGAGGATTGCGAGCTTATCAGCGTACAGCGCAATGGGAAAGGGTTTGTGGCCTTGGTTCGCGATCACGACAAGAGCTACATTGAGCTGCATGCCGAGACATTTGTGAATGCCCTGGGCCCCGAAGGGGACAGATTTGCTCGTCAACTGGGCATCAACACGGGTATATATCCCGTAAAACATCAGGCTTTCATTACCCGCCGTTTGCCATTCATGGGCGTCAACGGGGAGCCGCTGGGAATGCTTATCGACCGCAGAAACTACAAGGGCTTTGTGGCCGTTTACGGACAGCAACTGGCTGAAACGGGGCAGATAATCGGTTGCGCTTCGCCCGCTGTTGATCCCATGGAGGCTGATAAGAACCTGAAAATCAATTCGCAGGAATTCATCGAGATTGTCTCCGAGGTGTTCTCAGGCTGGATACCCGAGCTGAGTGCCGTGGGCTTTCAGGCCATTTGGGCAGGGTACTACGTGGAGCCGCGCATGTTTATCGACCCCGAGCATGGGCTGTTTACCGGGCTTCGGGGGCAGGGCTTCATGCTGAGCATGGGATTGGCCAAGCTGTACGTAGATGCACTGATGGGTAAACCTGTGCCCGAATATTTCGCACGGCTAAGCCTCTCGGGCGACGGACTTCCCGAAAAGGCTTTCAAATAGTCAATATCTATTGGCTATCACTCTTGCTTTAGATATTTGGCAATAAGTGCCAACAATTTTGCGCTATCAATGGGTTTCGAGATATAGTCGTCGCAACCTGCTGCAAGTGCTTTTTCCCTATCGCTGGTAAATGCGTATGCGGTTTGAGCAATCACAGGGAGGTCGTTCCTAATCTCCTTGATATATTTTGTTGCCTTGTAGCCATCTAAATCGGGCATTTTAATATCCATAAGCACCAAATCAATATCCGGTCTTTCCTTTACAGTATCTATAACCTCGCGCCCGTTGGTGGCCCTTACAATAAAATAATCCTTGCCTGCCAGAACCTCTCTTATGAATAGAAAATTTGCTTCATCATCCTCGGCCACAAGGATATTTTTCCCAATCTTTACCTTTGAAACCGAAAGATTTTCAACCTTTTCAAGTTTCTCTCCCCCTGACGCCACTCGTTTGTATGGAATTGTAAAGTAAAAGGTTGAGCCTTTGCCCACTTTCGATGTGAGCCATATATTTCCACCCATTTTTTCGATAAATGCCTTCGAAATGGAAAGACCAAGTCCGGTCCCACCAGCTTGAGTTGAAAAACTGGTTTCAACCTGCCTGAAACGATCGAAAATAATCGTTCGGTTCTCTTCGGCAATACCTATTCCCGTATCCTCAATAAAAAACTCTATGAGATTGTCCTTCAAAACATAACCATATTTAACATGTCCGGTTTTGGTGAATTTAAAAGCGTTTCCTACCAGATTTGACACAATTTGCTTAATACGATTGCCATCGGTAATAATACGGCTATGAGAATCGGGCAAACCAAAGGAATAGCTGAACTCAATGTTTGCATCCTTCGCCTTTTGGCTAAAAAGCAGGAAAATTTCGTGCAATGCACTGTTGATATTGACCTCCACCTCATTGATGATAATCTGGTTTGCCTCAATCTTCGATATATCAATCAGGTCGTCAATTATTGAAAGCAGCTGTTTCCCACAACCTTCGATAACGCTTACGTATTGGCGAACATCAACTTCAGGAATATTAGGATTGGTTAATAGCTGTGAGAATCCAAGAATACCATTCATGGGGGTTCGCACTTCATGGCTCATATTGGCCAAAAATGCCGATTTCAGCCTATCGCTCTCCTCGGCTTTTTGTTTTGCCTGAGATAACTCCTCATTAATCAAACGATATTCAACGTTTTGTGCTTCAATTTCCTGATTTTTAATCATCAACTCTCTTTCAAACTTTTTCCTGTCGCTGATATCGCGATAAATACCATATACCGCGATTTGCCCTCCTTTAAACTTGATGGGTTTCCCTAAAATTGAAACGTAAATTAATTTTCCATCCTTTCGTTTTCGTTGGGTTTCTCTTATCACAATATCGCCACCTGCCACTTTGTATGTAAGGCGAAGGCTTTCGTCTTTCAGCTCTGCAGGTACAATAAGCGAGTTGATACTTGCTCCCACTACCTCCTCCATTGAGAAACCATACATCCTACAGAATTCCTCATTGCAACGGAGCACAACATCCTTGGAACCGAGGATTACGATTCCCTCCGGTGAACTTTCGAATAGCTGTTCAAAGTAAGCTCGTTCAAGTTGAATGGTTTCCTCAGCATTTCGTCGTTCGGTTATATTTCTAACAATTGCTATGGCTTTGTTGTCGTCAACTTTTGCCATTCGGGCTTCAAAAATGGTATTTTTACCATGAAACGGAATTTCATATTCATAAACTTGAGTTTGGCCTGTTTCGAAAAGCAAAGCGAGATGCTTCGTTGTGAGGGAAGCGATCGGCTCTTCCATAGCATCATTAACATTTTTACCGATAAACTCCTCCGGAAGCATTATAAGCATCTCTCTATGAGGGTAATATATATCTTGAAATACCCCTTCGCGATTGAAAATAAACAGCAAATCGGGTATGGCTGTGAGCAAAGCCTGATTATAGGTATTTAGCTCAATAAGTTTATCTTTAGCCTCTTTGCTGCTGGTAATATCTTCGTAGGTTCCAAGAATTCCTTGAATAACTCCTTCAGGGGAGCGTAAGGGGACCTTACTGGTCCTTAGCCAAATGGTATCCCCTTTAGGAGTTGTTTGTGGCTCCTCGAAACCAATCTTCGGGAATCCCGATTTAATAACAGCCATATCGTCAGCTCGATACAAATCAGCCTGCTCCTTCCAAGGCATTTGAAAATCATTTTTCCCTATCAGTTCCTTGGGGTGTCGATACCCTGCATCCTTCGCAAACGATTTATTACAGCCCAAAAAGTTCAGATTTAGATCTTTCCAGAAAACACGGACAGGAATAGTATCGAGTATCGATAACAATAACCCCCTCGACTTTTTCAATTCGTCTTCAGCCAGTTTTCTTTCTGTAATGTCCGATAGCGCTCCCAATACCCGAATGGGCTTCCCCTGCTTATCCCTTGCAACAACCTTCCCCCTGTTGCTCATCCACTTATAATCGTTGGTCTTGGTTTTATATCTAACTTCGAGGCTAAACTCGTTGAGCCCTTCGGCCATTGACTTTTGAGCTACTGTTCTGGCCCACCTGATGTCATCCGGGTGTAGCAGTTTTGTTAAATTTTCAATATTTGTTTCAAATTCTCCCGGTTCGTAACCCAGCATGGTGTACAACCGGTCGCTGAAAAATATTTTGTTGGTATCGGTACTCAAGTCCCATATGGCATCGTTGGTGGCATCGAAAACTAGCCTGAGCCTCTCCTCGCTCTCCCTGAGCGACTCTTCCATCAGCTTCCGCTCGGTAATATCCAACTCCACACCATCCCACACAACGTGGCCGTTGGGCAATTTCCGCGGGGCTGAATTTATTGAGACCCACCGAATTCTGCCACTATCCTCAACCAAACGAAACTCAACTCTGTAAGGCTTCATCTGCTCAAAGGCCTCGCGCTCTAACCTTGCAATAAGTTCTATATCATCCTTATGGATATGGTCATATAAAACTCTGTGGTCTTGAAGGACTTGCTCAGGAGAAACGCCATGAATCTTTTCAAGTCCTGCACTTAGGTATGTAAACTTTCTTTCCTTGCCTTCCTTCCCAAAATCGAGTTGGAAAATTACTCCCGATTGTAGATTGTCACTGATGTTGCTAAGGGTAAGCTCTTTCTCCTGTAGGGCTTCCTCCATCAACTTCTGCTTTGTAATCTCGCGCGAAACCCCAAATGTGCCGATAATAGTGCCATTCTCATCGCGCAGGGGGGCTTTGCTTGACGAAACGTAGGTAACACTGCCATCGGGCCACGTTTCTTTCTCCTCTAGGCCAATTATTGGAATCCCTGTTCGAATAATATTCTGTTCCATATCGTATGCCCACTGAGCGTGTTCGTGAGAGAAAAAATCGAAATCGGATTTTCCCACCACCTCATCGGGTGACGAAAGGCCAAATCGGCGGACGACCTCGTTATTTACCCTAATAAATTTCGAATTCAAATCCTTAAAATAGATCTGATCCGAAATATTCTCCATGAGTGAGTTAATAAGGAACAACTCCTTCTTCAGAGCTTGCTTCGCCTCATGGCGCCATGTCACATCGCGAACGATAGCCTGAACAGCCGGCCCCTGCTTTAAATCAACTCTGTTCAAGCTGACTTCGGCGTGGAATGGAGTTCCATCGTACTTTTTATGTACCCATTCGAAGAATTGGGACGTGCCGGCAAAGGCTGCATCAATCTTTTCTTGCGACTTCTCGACCGATAAACGCCCATCGGGCTGATATTTGGGAGAAAAATCGGATGGAGGATGCCCAATGATTTGCTCCTTATTGCAACCGAATATTTTTTCTGTTTGGGTATTGCATTCGATGAAGATTTCCTGATTCATCAGAAAAATGGCATCGTTGGCCATATCGAAAAGGGTTTTAAACTTCATCTCGCTTTCCACAATCTCGTTCTCAATCCTTTTACGATCTTCAATATTTCTAAACTCTGATATCCGTATCGTTTTCCCTTGATGTGTTATTTGTTTACCATGAATTTCCAGGGCGTAAGTACTGCCATCCTTTCTAACACCCGTAACTTCATAGGGCTCTTCATAGCCCGATTCGATGTGACCTGTTACAGTGTCCCTATGGTCGAGAACAATAAGCAGCAGCACGTCCATGCCAATCAGCTCATGATGTTCGTACCCTGTCATCCTCCCCATCTCACTGTTAGCTTCGACGATAATACCCTTATCATGAATAATAATACCCCCAAATGAAGCTTCAGCCAGAGTGATATATCGTTGTTGGTTTTCCCGGAGCGATTGCTCCAGTTCGTCAGTATCCGGAATCCGGTGTAGTGATATCAACACAGAAAGAATTTCGTTGTTCTCGCTCAACCTATGTACACTCTCACTGAGGGAATATCCATGCCACTTGCCATCTTGATGCTTCAACCTGATTTTGCAGGTCAATTCCCGGGTTTCGTCTTGTTTCAACAGGAGTTCGCTTTCCAACTTGGCCAATTTTTTCTTGTCATCCGGATGTAGAAATTCAACAAAATCCACGGGTTCAATTATTTTGGAAGCACCATACCCTAAAAACTCTTTTACATCCCGATTTGTGTATTCAACCACTTTGCTGGTTAAATTTTTAATGATCAACAAGAAGGGCATTTTCTCAAAAATGTCCGTTGGTAGAGGATTGCTATTTGAGTCCATAGCCTTAAGTTTGATGAATAGAGGTTAAAGATAGTCCAAAAAAGGTTTTTTAAAAATTGATTTTGATCACCAAAAAAAAGAACATTTAGGAAAATGAGTACATGATCAATACGTAGTCTAATCACTGCTGGGCAGAGTAAAGTAGAACGTACTGCCCTTGTGGGGCATACTCTCAACCCAAATCTTCCCACCGTGCTTTTCAATAAATTCTTTGCAAAGAATTAATCCCAACCCTGTACTCGGCTCTTGTTCTGTTCCCGGACGCGAAACCTTTTTATTTATTTTAAAAAGGTTTTCAGTGATTTCTTCAGGCATTCCGATACCATTGTCCTGTATGGAAATCTGCACAAAACCATGGTCGTCCTTATGGGATGCCAACTTTATGCTTCCCCCTTTGGGGGTAAATTTAATGGCGTTGGATAAAAGATTTCTGAATATAGTTTTAACAATTTCCCTGTCCGCAAGAACATCGATATTGGCATCAATATCATTGCTTATGGAATGATTTTTTTGCGATGCCTGATGAGTCAATATGCTGATTACCGAATCGGCCGCCGATTTCAGCCTGATCTTCTCCGCGTAAAACCGTTTTCCTCCCCTCTTAATCAATGCCCAATTCAGCAAATTTTCCAACAACTCGTATAAATTCTTAGCTGTGAAAAGAAGAGTTTTGGCTATATCCTCAATATCCTCCTTAGGCATTTCCAAAATTCCTTCGCTCATCATCTCGGTAAGCCCGATGAATCCTTGAAACGGACCCTTAAGATCGTGAGCAATGATGGAGAAAAATTTATCCTTCTCGGCATTGACCTTCTGTAAAGCCTCATTCTGCTTTTTTATCTTTTCTTCATTCTTTTTCCTGTCGTTAATATTGAGGGTTAGGCCTATCAATCTTATGGGTTTCTCATCGGGATCTCTTTCTACCACACGCCCGTAGTTAGAAAACCAATGGTAATCTCCGGTTCTGTCCTGTAATCTGAAATCGGCTGTGTAAAGGGTTGACCGACCCACAATATGATTGGTCAGGCTTTGCTTTAATCCCGGGAGATCATCGGGGTGAACCAACTGGTAAAATTTGTCGATGGTTGGGGGAATTTCATTCCGTTTATACCCCAGATCGAAAAATATCTTCTCACCACCCGTTCTTTCGCCGGTAATAAAATTATTCTCCCATGGATCGAGACCCACAGCCAATACGGCCAATTCAAACAGTTCCCGAGCGGCATGTACATCGTTGCCTGCCTGTTTTTGTTCGGGAGAACGGCGACTTTTTCTCCATGCCAAAAGAGCTAACAGGAGCAGGAGCACTGATGATGCCAGGATAACAAGCGCAACAATATTCTCTTTCATAAATCGTGATAAATTAAAGAGCCACTATTTAATCAACTTGATCTCAGAGAGTAAAACTACAGCCCTCCTTGTCACAAAGGCAACAATATTTTGAACAATTTATAGGTTTTTTATCTTTTTTCAAAGATTTCGTCCTTATTTTTAAATCTCTCCTCTGGGTTAAATTTGAATATCGGGTTTAACATTCAGCCTCCTCTACTTGAAACAAAATAGAAAGGGGGTTGTACCCCTTTGTTGGTCAACCCCCTCACACATATTGCCTACCAATGCTTAACCTTTCGCTAAGCCGCTAATCCTCTCCAGCAGTGCTTTAATTTTTGCCTCGGCATCGGACTGCTTACGGCGTTCGGCAGCTACCACTTGCTCAGGAGCACCATTTATAAACTTTTCGTTACCCAATTTTTTCAAAACGCTGGCAAGAAAGCCCTGATAGTAATTGAGTTCGTTATTCAACTTTTCAATCTCTTCATCCACGTTGATAAGACCTGCCAACGGAACGAAAAATTCGGTGGTTTGAACCATGAAGCTCATGGCACCATCAACCTTTTCGGTTACGTACTCCACCTTGTCAAGTCCGGCCAATTTTGAAATTACGCTCTCCAACCCCTCGTTCAATTTGATATTTCCCTTAACTAAAAGGGATACGGTATTTTTATTGGGAATGCTTTTTTCCTGTCTAATGGAACGGACACTGGTGATGATTTCTTTGGCAGTTTCGAACTGCTCCAGTAGTTTTTTATCGAATTTCCCTGTCTTTGGTAAAGAACAATTCATAATGCTTTGCCCACCCTTTCTCTCGTATATATGTTGCCACAGTTCCTCGGTAATAAATGGCATAAAAGGATGCAAAAGTACAATGAGCCGTTCGAACAGGGAGATTACCGCACGGTATGTAGCCCCATCAATGGGCTGCTGGTATGCCGGTTTAACCATTTCGAGGAGCCATGATGAGAATTCGTCCCAAAAGAGTTTATAGACATTCATCAAAGCATCGGATATACGATATTTGTCAAAGTCGGCATTCAGCTGCGCGATGGCCTTGTTCAGCACATTTTCGAACCACTCAATGGATGCTTTGGCCACCAAGGGCTGAGCGATGGAGTCGCCAACTGTCCAGCCTTGCACCAGTCGGAATGCGTTCCAGATTTTATTGCAGAAATTCCTACCCTGCTCGGGAAGGCTCTCGTCAAAAAGCAGATCGTTTCCTGCGGGTGAGCATAGCAACATGCCCACGCGCATTCCGTCAGCACCATACTTGGCCATCAGGTCAAGCGGATCAGGGCTGTTGCCCAACTGTTTGCTCATCTTGCGACGCTGCGAATCGCGAACCATACCTGTGAGGTAAACGCTGTTGAATGGCCTTTTGCCAGTGTATTCATACCCTGCAATGATCATGCGCGCTACCCAGAAGAAGAGAATATCGGGAGCGGTAACCAAGTCGTTGGTTGGGTAATAGTATTGGATATCCGGATTGTCAGGTTTTTTAATTCCGTCGAAAACCGAAATGGGCCACAGCCACGAGCTGAACCACGTATCTAACACATCCTCATCCTGCTTCAGCTGATCAAGATTAAGCTGCCGGTTGCCCGTTTTTTCCCGGGCCAGCTTCAATGCCTCCTCCTCGTTTTCGGCCACCACAAATCCTCCATCGGGGAGATACCATGCCGGGATGCGGTGTCCCCACCATAGCTGGCGCGAAAGACACCAGTCCTTCACATTCTCCATCCAATGCCGGTAGGTGTTGATGTACTTATGGGGATGCAGCTTGATTTCGCCATTGAGCACTGCCTCCAGGGCTGGTTTGGAAATTTCTTGCATTTTAAGAAACCACTGCATGGAGAGTTTTGGCTCAATAACTGCATCGGTGCGTTCGCTGTATCCAACCTTATTTGTGTAATCCTCAATTTTGGCAATGTGCCCTGCAGCTTCCAAATCCTTCACAATGGCTTTCCTCACCTCAAACCTGTCCATGCCGATGTAGAGTTGAGCTGCGGGGCTCATGGTGCCGTCGTCGTTGAAAATATCAACCGACTCAAGGTTATGCTTGTCACCCAGCATGTAGTCGTTGATATCGTGAGCAGGAGTAACCTTCAGCGCTCCCGTCCCAAACTCCATGTCAACGTATTCATCGTAAATAATGGGAACGCTGCGATTGATGAGCGGAACCAACACCCGCTTCCCCTTTAGATGGGTGTAGCGTGGATCTTTGGGGTTGACGCAGAGGGCAGTATCACCAAGGATGGTTTCGGGGCGGGTGGTGGCAATCACCACAAAGCCATCCTCACCGTCCATAGGGTACTTCAGGTGATATAGCTTACTTTTCACCTCGCGGTAGATCACCTCCTCGTCCGAGACGGCAGTTTTGGCCTGGGGATCCCAGTTAACCATCCGCACGCCACGGTAGATTTGACCCTTATTGTATAAATCAACAAAAACGTGGATAACGCTTGCCGACAGCTTCTCATCCATGGTAAAAGCCGTGCGTTCCCAATCGCATGCAGCACCCATTTTCTTCAGCTGTTCGAGAATGATACCACCATGCTTCTCCTTCCACTCCCAGGCATGTGCAAGGAACTCATCGCGGGTGAGCTTGTTTTTATCAATCCCCTCAGCCTTCAGTTTGGCCACAACCTTGGCCTCGGTGGCAATGGATGCATGGTCAGTTCCCGGAACCCAACAGGTATTCTTCCCCTGCATGCGGGCACGGCGGATGAGCACGTCCTGAATGGTATTGTTGAGCATATGACCCATGTGCAACACTCCTGTGACATTGGGAGGGGGAATCACTATGCAGTATGGCTCCCGATGGTCGGGAACGGATCGGAAAAGGTTGTTGTCGAGCCAGTATTTATACCATTTGTCCTCAACCAGGGCTGGATTATACTTCGTTGGGATTTCCATTGCTAAAAATGAGTTTATCAGTAAAAACGGCTGACAAAGTTAAGAAATTTGGCATATTTGCACCTCGAATCCTTTTTGATAAATCAAAAAATTGGTATTACCCAATTAAAAATGTAACACTTACAGTTGAAAACTAAATGAAACCAACAAGCGCATGGCTTATTCTGATCATTGCAGGGCTATTTGAAACGGGATGGGCTATTGGACTGAAATACTCCGATGGTTTTACAAAATTTTGGCCATCCATAGCCACGGGTGTGTCAATGGCCATTAGCGTTTGGCTATTGGCAGTTTCACTTAAATCACTTCCTGTCGGCTCGGCATATGCCGTGTGGACCGGTATTGGGGCGGTAGGAACAGCCATACTCGGGATATTCCTTTTTAATGAATCGAAAGAATTGCTCAAACTATTTTTTATCCTGATGATAATCGGTGGGATAGTGGGATTGCGCTTTGTTGCAAAGTAACAATTCTCAAAAAGGAATGGTACATATAGAACCCTCCTATAAAAAAAGAAACTTTTTTTTATTTGTCTATGGTGTCACAATATGCACCATAGCCCGTTTATTGAATCTGATCCATTGTTATAACTCTCAATGTATGTAAACGACAGCCTATAATTTACCGGCCAACTGTCACAAATCATTATCTTTTTTTTCTCTAACTATCAAAATATTCGGCATCACCTTGCCTTTTCAATCCTTTTTACGGATATTTGTATAGAAACTAAATAATACTACCATGAATATTACTAACCTTGCGCGTTGGTATGGCTTGGTACTCAGCGCGTCACTTATTCTGAACATTCAAGCTGCCAGGAGTCAGGAGTTTGATGTATTGTTTTACGAAGGATTTGAGAACGCCGGAGCTATTCCTTCGGGATGGACTCAGCTCTTTGTGTATGGTAGCCGCACCTGGCGTTTCGAAAACGGTGGATATGCGCCACCGAGTGCCCCCACTTTCCGACATCCTCCCATGGCCCACACTGGTCAGTATAACGCTCTTTTTCAAGACCAGAGCATTGGCCCAACCCGAAAATTAGTAACTCCTAACATCAACCTGGTTCCTAATGGTGCTCCAACCATTAAACCCACCTTAACCTTTTGGCATGCCCAGGACTCATGGGCAGGTGCAACCGACGAGCTAAAGGTATATTACCGTAGGACAAGCAGTTCGAGTTGGGTACTACTTGACCATTACACTCAGACAACGTCAAACTGGGAGTTGAGAGAAATATTGCTGCCCGATGATGCAAAAACTGAAACTTGCCAGCTTGCCTTCGAAGGCAAATCGAATTGGGGCTGGGGAGTGTGCATCGATGATGTGAAAATTGAAGAGAGAGGTAGGATTGACCGCAAAGTGGAATCGTTTAGCGTAGCACAGAAAGCTTCCGCATTGCCCTCAGGATCAACTATTAATATTTTTGGCAATCTGCTTATTCTGGTTACAGGTAACCATTTGGACATACCCATCAACTCAATTAAAATAAACTATACCGGAACCAATATAGAAGATATTGACCAGATAAGTTTGTATCACACTCGTGACTCAACCTTTTCGGTTAAAACCAAGATTACAACGGATATCAGCATCAACGGGAATGAAATTACCTTTTCGCCCTCTTTCAATTTGAAAACAGGGAACAACTACATTTGGTTTGCTTTTGATATTAGCGACGAAGCTGAGCACGGCAACATTGTGGATTTTAGCATAGATGCCAATTCGGTTCTACTTGGCGACAACTCGTTCCCTGCATCTCCAAGTAATCCCAGTGCCTTTGCCACCATTCATGAATCGCTCTTTTTCACTAACTTCAGCACCGATGAGGGGTGGGTAAGAACCAATCTCTGGCAAATTGGCATACCCCAGGGTTTGGGCATCTTTGACCCTGATTACGCATTTTCGGGAAGCAACGTTCTGGCAACAAATCTAAGCGGGAATTATCCTCCCGAAATTTCCCCTGAAACCAGAGAAACTGCCGTAACACAACCTGTAAACGCAAAATATTACAAGAATCTCAACCTTAACTTCAGACGCTGGCTAAATATCGACTACTTCGATAAAACGAGCATTAGGATTTCCAACAACGACGGGATAACATGGAATACCATTTATCAGAATAACACCAGCGTGCTGGATAGGAATTGGCAACCCATAAAAATTAATATCAGCCCGTGGAGTACTAGAAAAGCTAACATTCAGATCATGTTCTCCATGGATACTACCAACTATTCTACCGAGTATGGTGGTTGGAATATCGATAATTTTGCCATTACCGGCGAATTTATCCACAGCGATGTGGGGGTCAAAGGGAAAATATTGCCTGTGCAGCAATGCGGCCTCTCCAATCAAGAACCCGTTTCGGTAATTGTAAAAAACTATGGCGGCCGTAAAGTTAATGTTCCCTTCGAGGTGGGTTACTCCATCAACGGGGGGGCTACTTATACCAAAGAATGGTTTACCGACGCCATTGCCAGCGAGGTGGATGATGATGGCGATGATGAAATGGAATTCACCTTTACTACTCCTGCCGACCTTTCAGTTCCAGGGTTAAAAAATCTGGTATTCAGAACATTCCTAAATGGCGATCAGGATGCTTCCAACGATTCGTACAGCACAACGCTTTACGTTTTTCCCACGGTGGCATACCCCTATCAGGCCTCTTTCGAGTCCACATCTTCTTACTGGTATCCAACGGGTACCAATAGCAGCTGGCAATGGGGAACGCCATCTGGCACTGTCAACAACAAGGCATCGCACGGCACAAAGGTATGGGCTACCGGATTGGCTCAGAATTACAAGAACAACGAACTTTCGTATCTGGAAAGCCCCTGTTTTGACCTAACCACTGCTGAATACCCAGTATTTTCATTCGACTATATAATGCACATTGAACCGGGCATCGACGGAATGGCCATACAATACTCGGTTGACGGTGGCCCCTGGGTTTGGCTTCCTGCTCATGACGACTATGCCTTCAACTGGTACGATACCGGAAATGTTGTAGCACTTAATTCCGCAGGATGGAGCCAAAACAAAACCAACTACGTTACTGCCAAAACACTACTCCCCAATGACGTTATAGGATCGAGCAGTGTGAAATTTAGATTCGTTTTCGCTTCCAACCCGAATAATACGTACGAAGGAGTAGCCCTTGATATGATAAAGGTTTACGAACTACCCTACGATATTGGTATCACCGAGCTTATCAGTCCTGTCAGCGACTGCGAAATTGGATTAAATGTTCCCCTTGAGCTTAAACTTGAATGCTTTGGTATTCGCCCCATACCGGAGGGTACAGAAATACCTTTAAAAGCACAGGCCAACTCAGGCAATCTGAAGTCTGAAATCATAGCGCTCCCGTACGAGTTAAGCCTATCCAATCCATCGCTTGACTACACTACAGTAAACAAATTCAACCTATTCAATGCAGGCGAACATAGTATTTTGGCTTATACAGACCTTGCTGCTGATGACGACAGAAGCAATGATACCCTTAAGGTGGAGGTTTCAGTACTAGGCATGCCTAGCTTTTCTATAGGCCCCGACATTGGCACCATGGAGCCCGATTCCATAACTCTGGATGCTGGAGAAGGCTATGCAACCTATGCATGGTTTAAGTGGAATGAGGTGGATACTTGGGATCCGGTTGGAACCGACCAAACCTACGATATCGAAGAGAATGGATGGGGAATGTATAAAATTGAAATCACCAATAGTTTCTCCTGCTTTGCCAAGGATAGTTTAACCATTGCACAATCGGATAAAGATGTGGGTGTTCTCTCCATCAACAACCTGACTGATGAATGTTTGCACTCCGATCCCATTAGTCCATCGGTAACCCTTAAGTTCTATGGTTATGCTCCCTTCGATGGCATCGAAAGTTTTCCTGTAGTTACTGAAGTTGACGGCGTTGTGGAACTCACCGAAGAGTTTACACCTCCCCTAAACTGGGGTGATGAGGAGTCCAACGAAGAGGCTATTTTCACCTTTACCGGAACCATCGATCTGAGCGAAGCGAAGGATTACAATATCTCCATATATACCGGCTATGGTTTGGATCTCAATAGGCATAACGATACCACAAGTGTGCAGGTATCTACCTGGGGATTGCCCAACGTGACTGCTTTGGTTAAGAAAATAGAATCAGAATACATATCAGCAGATACGATTGTGACAACCAGTGCTGACACTCTAACTTTTAAAGCATCCGATGGATTTGCATCCTACCTATGGGAACGACAACTTCCGGGGCAGGCCTCCTGGTCGCCTTTGGCCAGTGGACAAACGCTAAACCTGAGTACTGTTTCCAACAATTTAATATCATCACGGTACAGGGTTACCGTGTCGGCATACCACGGCTGCGGTAACGATTCCGATACCATTTTTGTCAATGCCAGTGATCTGGCCATAGAGGCCATACTAAGTCCCGATGCTACGCTTTGCCACTCAGACAATGCCACTCCGCTTAGCATTGTTATCAAAAACAAGGGGCGTGATACGTACCCCATCGGAACGGCAATAGAAGCCTTTGTTTCAACCCCGATAAACGATCAATCGGAGACGATAATTCTTACCAATCCCTTTACGCCGGGAGAAGAGATGATTTACCAATTCCCGCAAATGGAACTTCTACCCATTGGCGATAATTACATCAGCTATTCCGTTGGCATTGACAACGATCCGATTCCCGAAAACAATACCCTGGATCTTTTAACCACGGTTAATCCATCGCCAAGCGTTTCGATTACCCCATCGGTTCTTTACAAGATATTTGGGCCTTCTGAATCGTACGAAATTGAGCCTGAATACTCCGAGGATGTTACCAGCTTCCTATGGCAAGACAATAGCGTTGATACAATATATATCATATACGGTTCTCCCGCCTTTGAGAACTATACTGTTATTGTTGAGAATGCCTATGGTTGTACAGATACAGCCAATCTGAGGGTAATCGCCAATGATCTCGCCATTTCACAAATCTCCTCACCCAAAAGCGATTGTATCTTAAGCGATGATACTCCCGTTACCTTTACCATTTTCAATAATGGTAATACTACCTATCCTACAGGCCATGAAATAAATGTTGAATTATTGGTGGACGGCTCTCCATTTGCTAATGAAACCATAGTACTCCCCAGCGATCTGGTTTCCAAGGCTTCAATGACTTTCTCCCTAGTACAATCACTTGATTTATCGTCAGTTGAAAGTGCCACCATACAGATTAACATTTCATCCGCATTGGAAGAGGTTTACTATACCAATAACAGCATGAACAAGACGGTAGTTCCATTGGGTTATCCCATAATTACTCTTGGCCCCGATCGCGAAGTACATGCATGGGAAGAGATTCTTGACCCCGGATATTACAATGGCTATCTATGGCAGGATGGAAGCACCGAAAGAACTTTCACCGCTACAGAATCGGGGACATACAGTGTTACTGTAACCGATTTCTCTGGATGCCAAGGTGATGCCGAGGTAACGCTGACCTTCTTTGTCGATGACCTTGGTGTAACTGATTTGTTACAACCCATTTCGGCTTGCGAACTCACCAATAGTGAGATTGTAGAGTTTACTGTGAAAAACATGGGCACCCACACCTTTACAGCGGGGACTCCGATTGACATTGGATTTTCGCACGATGGTCAGGATCATACCGAAACCATTTACCTTGATGAAGACCTTGCACCGGATGAGGAATTGACGGTAACCTGCTCCGAAACGGTTAACCTTTCGGAACGAAAGGTACACGACATCACCATTTGGGTAGAAGTTGACAACGATATGGTATCGGCAAATAACACTGGAACCTACCAGGTGAACGCATATCCCGATGTGGACTTCTCATTTAACATTGCCGATGGATTTTACTCAAATCAGCCATATATCCTCGATGCAGGTGAAGGCTATGATTCTTATCTGTGGCAAGACGGTTCCACCGATCAAACCTTTTTGGTTACTGAAACCGGACTATACAGCGTTACCGTTACCAACGAGTATGGTTGCGTAGGGTATGATGAAGTATTTATAACCATTCTTATACCCGATTACAGCATTACCACAATTACTGTGCCCGTTTCAGCTTGCCAACACAGTGCCGCCGAACAGGTTACCGCATACATCGGAAATGTGGGTACTGATACCCTTTGGATTGGCGATGAACTTCTCCTTACCCTATGGCTGAATGGAGAAACGGTTGATACAGAGACTTTCTCTGTTATACAAATCATTGAACCGGGCGGAACCCTTCAGTTCACATTCGACCAAACCATCGACCTGAGCGGGACGGGTTCATACAACGTTGGTGTTGAAGTCACCCATCCCCTCGATCAGAATGTTAGCAATAACCTGATGACGGTATCGGTTGAAACCTTCCCTGCTCCCGTTGTTAATCTGGGTGGCAACCAGGTTTCCAACACAGGACCTGTCATTCTTGATGCAGGTCCCGGATTCGCCAGTTACCTATGGCAAAATGGATCTACGGCTCAAACCTTTACGGTTACCGTAACAGGCACATACAGCGTTACCGTAACAGACTACAATGGTTGTCAAGGTTCCGATGAGGTTCATGTTGCCATACTTATCCCCGATTATGGTATTACTGATATCATATCGCCGGTAACATCATGCCAGCTTACAGAGAACGAATCGGTTATTGTGGAAATTTCCAACTTTGGTACCGATACCCTTTTGGTTGGTGACATTCTTCCGATTACCCTATTCTTAAATGGCGATGAGGTTGTTTCGGAAGATTACATACTGCCGCAACGGTTTGAACCTGGCGATATTATCGAATTTACATTTAATACCACCATTGATCTCAGCCTGGCGGGTGAATACACCATAGCAGTTCAAACCGATCATCCGCTGGATCAGACCGCTGCCAATGACCAATTCACTACCGATTTTGAAATTTATGCTAATCCGGTGGTTGACCTTGGTCCCGATCAAACCATTAATGAGCCAATGGTTCTGGATGCTGGAGCAGGTTACGTTTCCTATTTATGGCAAGACGGTTCCACCGGACAAACATTCACCGTTACCCAAACAGGTCTGTACCATGTTACGGTTACCGATGAAAATGGCTGCGAAGGATATGACGAGGTATTCATCATCTACGATGATACTCCATACATAATCATCAGCGAAGTAATATCTCCGGTTGACGATTGCAATCGACCCAATCTTCCGGTAGAGGTTATTCTTACCAATCAGGGTGGTGGTCCGGTTACTCCGGCCACACCATTCCAAGTGGTTTACAAAATCGGAACCATGGCGCAGGCAACCGAAACCGTTACTGTTAGCCAGCCATTCAATGTTGGCAGCTATATGAACTACACCTTTAATCAAGGGCTTAATATTGCCGCCGGCGATTATACAATCAATTTTTGGACTATTTATGAGGGGCAACCCAGCGAGCAAATGGTACACAATACTGCGATATTGCCATCTCCTGTATTTAGCCTTGGCCCCGATTCGCTTAAAGTAGAATTCCCATACGTGCTCATAGCTGGGATAGACAACGTCCAATACCTCTGGAGTAATGGCAGTACAGAATCTTCCATCACTGCATATGAAACCGGGACCTACTGGCTCACGGTAACCAACAGCTATGGTTGCTCTGCTTCCGATACCATATACTTATATGAAGGTAACTGGATAAATATTATTCCGGGTTCGGAAACGCTTGTCAAAGTTTATCCCAATCCGGTGCAAAAAGTACTCAGCGTTGAAGTATTTCCGCAACAATATGGCACGTTTACCTTTGAAATATTCTCATCGTTGGGACGAAAATTGTACCATAGAAAAACTCAACAGGGTAGCCAATTTGTTGAAGAAATCACGATGGAAGGATTTAGCCCTGGAGTATATCTACTGAAAGTTTCCAATGGTGGTCGTTGGGTAACAACACGAATTGTCGTCAACAGGTAATCCGATACCGGTTACCTATAAACAAAAATAGAATAGCCCCGTGAATTTTAATCACGGGGCTATTTATTATTAAATGAATGCGTGGAACACACAATATCCTATATTAAGCGAAGAAAAAGGCAATGAAATAAATTAGCGAGATAACTCTGCAGTATTTACAAATAGTTTGATATTCCGAACGGTTTAAAAAGCATAAACCGGCCAGATATTTTTAGCATTGGATTATATCTTAAACTTTCATATTGACTTGGAAAACGTAGCTGATTAAAACCAACAACGCCCCGCGAGCGGCTTGCTCACGGGGCGTTGGAAGGCTGGCGGCGACCTACTCTCCCACCTGTTCGGCAGTACCATCGGCGCTGGTGGGCTTAACTTCTCTGTTCGGTATGGGAAGAGG
>Ga0255343_1002913_pt1 | contig 18960 bp, 20 predicted proteins | sample wastewater_treat_4_FD_192413 | JGI IMG/M metagenome (GOLD analysis project Ga0255343, IMG submission 192413) | Wastewater microbial communities from Lulu Island WWTP, Vancouver, Canada - plant16 | ecosystem: Engineered > WWTP > Wastewater > Unclassified | place: Canada: Vancouver, British... | reverse complement strand
ATTACTCATTATATGAAGGTTTCTTAAACTATAAAAATTATCTTGACTTCTTTATTCCTATGCATTAAATAGTGTATTAAAGGTATAAATTGTGTTCTGTAAAGCTGCAAACAAATGATATTGATAACCCATTCTCCTATAGGGCAAGAGATGAATTTATGGGTATAGGACCTTTATGGGCTAATAATGATGATGGAACTGTTTACATGCAAGGGCATGTTGTTATCCTAAACCATTGGGAAGCAACTGATATTACAGATTCAACAACCACCACAACCACAGATGATACAACAGATAAAGATGGAGGGGATGAAGTTAGGCCGTGTATAGGAGGTTGTCCGGGCGGTACTGTGCTTTGTTGTGTGCCTCCAACTGTGGACCAAGTTAATATGGTATGTGGTTGGTTAGTAGGTATAGCCATACGATGAATGCGCGGCTGAAGTGTACGAGGAATGGGTGCGGGAGAGAAGAAACTGTACCTGTTTACCTCCACCATGTAATCCTGTAGCATTTTAAAAAAACTAATAAACAAGGAGGAAAAGTTATGGAAAACATTAGAAAGATTTTGATAATTATCTTGATTACTTCATTAATTACATTTACTCAAAGCTGCAATAAAGGAAAGGAGCAATCAGAAACCCTGCCTTTTAAAGTTATTCAATTCGATGAATTAATAGAAGATTGTATCCCGCTAAATGATTCAATTATTATTTCATCAGGGAAATCTTTATTTAAAGTAACACTAGAAAATGAGAAATATAAAAAAGAACATTTGTTAGCAGAGGGTTTAACTGATTTAATTATTGCAGGGACTTACAATAGTAGAATTTTGGGTTTGAATAGAGAAGAAGATAGTTATAAACTACTTAATTTTTATTTGAACGATAAAGATGCCAATTTAAAAGTTGAGAAGGAAGAAGATTTTAATATCAGCACTGATTCGGATGAAATTTTAGGGAATGTAAATCTTTCCGGGGATTATTTATATTTTACCCATCCTTCAACCATTTTATATTCATATAACGTTAGAGAGAAATCTCTAAAGCAGACTAAAATGAATAATCCTATCCTTAAAGTTATAGGATTTAACGAAATTGCTTATCTATGCATGATAGATGAAGTATCAACTTTAAGCACAAAAATAATTGCCCTAAACTCTCAGAATGGAAACATATTATGGAATTACGCACTAAATCCTAACAAAGAGGAGTTGGCTTTTATAAGCGATGTTGATTTTGGAGTTAATAGTGATGAATTATATTTAATGTATAGAGCTATTCCTTATATTAGTGGAGATTCGAGAGGGATATTTGGTATAAAAGTTTTAGATAGGCTTAGTGGAACAGAAAAATCAAACCTCAAACACTTTACGCATTTCAGTTTTGGTAAATATATACCAGGCACTAATCTTTTTTGGGATGATGAAAACTTCTATGCTGAACTATTTAAAGACTATGAGCTTTCTGCAATATCCAAAAAGAGCAATAAATGTAATTGGACTTACCAGGCAGGTTCTCCTTTATTATATCTTTTATCAATAAGTGGAAATAAAGCATTATTATTATCTGAAAATGGTACTGTTAATATTATCAATACTCAAACTGGTGAAATCGTAAGAAGCTATAATCTAACTCTTGATCCAACAGAAGCAATCGTAACTTCTAATTTAACAAGAAATAAAGGAAAAATAGTGCAACTGAAAGATAATATCTTTGTTATTAATTTGAATCTATGCCAATACGAAGATAATAATCCTAAACAATTCTCTAAACTCTTCTTCATAAATATAAATGAGTAAAATTTAAGATGCAAGATGCAATAAAAAATGGAACAACCTCTACAACCACAGATGATACAACAGATAAAGATGGAGGTGATGATGAAGGGGATTGTAACCCATGCTGGGAATATTATCCTTCAAGCCAGGGAGGTCCGAGAAAATACAAAAATCATGAAGGTGATAAATTTGGAGGTTGTTGGGAAACTGAAATGGATTATTTTTATCATAGATGTCAAATGGATTATGCAAAAAGTGAAGAAGACAAACAAAGATTAGCAAAACAAGCGAGATATGCTGCTTGTTGCGCAAGCTATTTTGAATGTGGTTGGATGAAAGGAAAAGAGAATAAATATAACTACAGGGATTGGGAAATGACTTATTGGGCAGATAAATCAACTAATGCTGAGCTTGGATGGCAACCAGGGTTAATTAATGATTCAAGTGGTAAGGAATGTCCAAAGGAGTGTTGGGGTAGATGAAGCATAATAATTTTAGAGCTTATCCTTACTTATCGAAAGTTTCAGCAATATTGTTAATAGTGATTTTAAATTGTGCTTTTTACCCTTCTAATTCTAAAGATTATCTAAAAGATCCACTTCTATTAGAAATAATTAATGCTGATTGGATTGCTTTCAGACAGGAAGTTGAAATATGTGCAAGTGAAGTGGAAAAGGAAAACGAAAGAGAGATTGTTTTTTTAACATATCTAATAGATGATCTTAATAGTTCATTTTCATTAATACCTTATGAAGATTCAAAAATAAGGGGCGAAAAACTGCTTCAATCTCTTAACAGAGAGGGAATCCAAGAAACAGTTCTAAATGGAAGACATTTATTTGCAGGTCGTCCGTCAAGTTCATCGGATTGGGAAATAAGAAAGAAAGAGCTAAAAGAAAGAATTGCAAATGGAGCTAATAATTGTTTTCATAAAGAGTACTTTGCCATGACTGATTATTCAATTATGAATGAAGATAAAAATTTTAAACTAAAAATAAACTTAAAAGCAAAAGAAGAAATAAAAGAAATAATTTTAAAGGATACAAAAGTTCTAATTTTTACAATACTTGATGAAATTGAAAGTAAAAATTGTCTTTTACCGCACAAGAATGTTGCATACAAATTTATATCTTTAAAAGGATTTGAAAATGAGAAATTTGATGGAACAGGTAATAGGCTTTCACAAATAGTAAGTAAAAATTTTATTTCTGAAGGAGAAAATATAGATTTAGAGTCAGTAGAATTTAATATTGACAATACAAAAAATAAAAATTGGAGCATTGTTTTAATAATAGAGAATGATAAAAGAAGAGAGATTTTATTGACGAGAAAGCTAAAATTAGTTATTGATTAAATTAGGGAGTAAAGCCTATTTTTGACAAACTGAGAAAAGTATTAGAAAATGAAAACGTAAAATGTTTTATTTAGCAAGAGATGGATTTATGGGTATAGGACCTTTATGGGCAAATAATGATGATGGAACTGTTTACATGCAAGGTCATATAGTAATCTCCAATCCCTGGGAAGATGCAGTAACAAATGGTACAACCACCACAACCACAGATAATACAGTTAAAAAGAATGGTGGAGATCTTAGTTGGTATCGACCTGGTGTAGTAAGAAGATGTGAATGTGATCCACCACTTGGTTTTGATCCAGGCATAGTATCTGCAGATTATACAGGAAGCGTGAAATGGTCAGGAACAGAAGATATTCCAGTTAAAGACATGTCTTGTGAGCAGCTAGGTAATGCAATGAAATGGGCAAAAGAAGATTTTGATCGGATGAATGATTCATCATATGATGGCAGTTTAGGTGATATAGATAATCCGCACGATGCTGAAGCTGTTTTCGATAAAGATACAAGTCCTGATCGCGAAGTAACATATACTGTCTGTGAATATTGGCAAGTTAAGGAAGAATTAATGAAAAGACACAGAAGAGGTGAATGTTTAGATATTCCCTCAAGACCATAGCAAAGAGTAGATAGGAGAAAAGTTTATGAGAATGAGATTTTTTAAAATATTATTTATAATGATTTCAATGTTTCTTTGTTGCATATCTGTCATTAATTCAGAAGAAATACCAGAAAAGATAAGGATTATAATGGAAATTGGAAACAAAACTGTAAATGTAAATGGAGTAAGAAAAACTTTAGATGTAGCCCCTTATCTTAAAGAGGGAAGAACAATGGTTCCTTTGAGATTCATTGCTGAAGAACTTAAAGGAGAAATTAACTGGAATAATGATACAGAAACTGTAAATTTGATATTTGATAACCCTGAATATTTAAAAAGAGTAAAAGAAACCACAGAAAAATTTACAGTTTGGATTTCAAATCCAACTAAAAGTTCTCAAACAGCTATTTTGATTTATCTTCCAATTAAAATAGACAACAATTGTTTTATTCGAGGATCAATAAATTTTCCAGATGGAACAAATGCTGGTGTTTTTGAGCCCAATAAGTTTCTTCCTGAGGAGTATCTAAAAAAGATAATGCTGAATGGTAAATCAATTCTTGAGCTAAAACCTCCTAATACTGAAAAATTTGGATTTATTAACTTTGGAAAAGAAAATAATCCTTTAATAAGATTCTATTTCTCTACTAAAGAGCCAATTGATGAACTTAAACTATATCTTCCATCCGACTTAGGAATGAAATTTGAAAAAACAGGAACTTTTAACATTCTTTTAAAAATTTTAACAGTTGAAAGTAATGATAATTGGTATGAGACTCCTTTTCTGGAATCGCAGAAGTTTACGATATTTGAAAATCTGCCTTAAAGAAATGCGTTTTCTAAATAAGTTTATTCAAATGAAAGAGATATGTTAAGTATGTTAACTTACTGCGGAAAAAAGTGAAACTAAAACTAATATTTCTTTCTCTTATGATGGAATGAATAGAATAAGTGGATATGCTAAAACTATAGGTGACATCCAGTAAGAGCAATTGAACCTTTACTATGGACCTACTGGAATGTAAAGTGATATCTTTTGGCAAACTTAATTGATATCAGAACAAGAAGAAACCACCCAGAGAACAACCGTAAGATTGAATGGTGGAATGGATTACTAAGGCAAGAAGCGGTAAGATTTGATTATCCAGTAACGGTTTACAAGAAGCAGAAAGATTAATTACAAAATATATTGATTAATACAACAACAAGAGGCTACATTCAAGTATTAATTTATCTAAGACCTGTAGATTACTATAGAGGTAATCCAGAGGCGATATTAAAAAGAAAGAGGGTAAAAAAATATTAAGAGCGAAAGAAATTAGAAAAATAAAAAATAAGGAATATAATTTAAAATTGAAATTAAGCTTAGGAGCTACTGATTAAATATGAGTGAGATTTTGTCTCATTTGAAACAAGCAAGACACAACCACCGGGGGGGCGATATTTAACAATTTTTAAAGATTAGATTGGATATAAATATGTTTAAATGGAAAACATTTTTTTTAATTGAATTAGTTTTACTGATTATTTCATCATTTCTATACTTTTGTTTACTTTTTAATTTAAAAATGTTAGAAGATCATTTTTTAAAGTTTTTTATCTATTGTGGAGTAATAATGTTCTTTATAATAAATATTTCTTTTTTTGTACAAAAAAACTTTAGATTTGAAAAACAAAACATACTTTTAAATTTTTTCAAACCGCTACTTGTAAATTACAGTCAGTTTTACATAAAATATTATTCTGATGCTTCTCTTTTAAATCTTTTCATATTAAGAACAATAATATCTATAATGGCTGCTTATGGCTCTCTTTCACTATTTATTTTGGATAATATTTTTAACTATTCTGCTTTATTCTCTCTTTTACCAATTTATCTTTGTATATTATTACTTATAATACCTGAGAGATTTTTGTTATTAATAAAAATTTTCCATTTTTTACCTATTATGAAATCTAAATCGACGAAATTAACTGAAAGAATCTACTCGAATTATTCATTCTTTTACAAATTAGACAAATATACAATGGTATTTTGGATAATTGGTTTTATCCTTTTAGCTATATTAATGTTTATATTAGCTTCATTATCAAAACTTTTCTCACTCAAGATAATATTTTCTCTATTATTTTTTATTACTCTTGAAATATTGATTTATCCGAAAATAATCAAGGAGGCTAATAAAATATTGAATTTCTTTAATAACTTTTAAAAAGGGATTCTTGAATTTCCCCCCACAAAAACTAGACAAAGTATTCCTCCGAAAATAATAAATGCAAAATTATATCTGAGAAAGAGATTGAATTTGGATTATTTAGTTTATGCTATCAATGACCTATACTGAAACAGGGGGTTATCATGGGGAACTCTTCTACACATTTGATAGCTTTGGAAATACTTCCACTTTTACAGATAGTCAAGGAAATGTATTTGTAGAATATCTGTACGACTTAAATAATGGAGCAATTAAGAATGAATATAATCCTCAGGGAATAGATAATCCATATAAGGGTGGTGGAAAAGACTTAATAATAAATATTTCTGACTTTCTCAATATTAGTAACTTTACTTCCCTATATCTTGCAAATAAATGGTCAGATATTATAATTGCTTTATAAGTTGTACCTCCACCTAAAAAGAAACAGATTTTAAAGATGAAAATTGTGTGTTAGCCAGATGAAATCAAGGGTGGCGGAGATACTTATGGAGGTCATCTTATAGAAGATGAATGGAAAAATCGATATGATAATCTCAAGAATGCTAACTGTGATGAATTGCGCGAAGAGCGTCGTTCATGGCTTGATATGTGGTATTATCATGTAGGTTGGAGAATCGGGAATGTTGAAAGCGAAAATTATCGAGATTATCATCCTTTTGATGCTGATACATGGCGAAAAGAAACGAACGACTGGGAATGTCCAGGCATATGCAGTAGCAATTCTCGATTTGAGGCTGGAATGCTCCAAATTATAGATTGTCTTTTAGGGGATTGCCCACCCTGCATAGGATTTAAAGCTTAACTATTGGAGGCTGAATAAAGAATGTTTAATATTTTCGCAAGTTTTTTAGTCTTAATTTCTCTGATTGGAAATATATTCATTCAACAGCCATTTAAAGAAGAAATAAAGATGCCTTTTACTATTCCATCCTATTTCTCATATTTATCATTTTGTGAAAATTCGATGTATATTGTTGAAAAAGTTCCTTGTACCTGCAATGTTCCAGTAAATATATATAAATACACTGTATCCAATGATAAATTCTTATTTACAAAAATGATAAATTTAAGATGTTACCTTTCTGAAAATCAATGGCTAAACCCAATCTCGATAAAAATAAGAGAAGATAAGCTCTATATTCTTTGTAATTCATCTGATTTTATTGATAGAGAAAAAGGGAGAATATTCAACATCAATGTTCTATATACATACGATGCAAAGAATTTACAGTATTTGAAGGAATTGGAGTTTAAAGATAAAGAAATGGTCGATTTTGAAGTTTTAAAAAATTCAGATGACATTCTGTTTATTTGTGCAAATGGAGAAATTTCTACCCTTCTTATTACAAATAAGAATGGTGAAATAAAAAAACAGTTGAATTTACCACTATTAAAAGGTAGATGCGAGTCAATTAATGATGAAATAATATTGTTAGCCGGGATTAGACCTGTTACTACTGCTTTCTCTTCAAAAGGAAGTTATGGCATATGCATATATGATATTACCAACAATACTCTTAAAGAAGTTGAATTTCTAAAGAGAGAGCTTATTTATGATTTTTTCATTTTAAACAGTAATGAAATCTGTTATTCAACTATTATTGAATCTAATGCAAACAATGAAAAAGTTGCCATTAAATTTATCGACCTAAACGAAGAAAAGGTTAAAAAGCAATTTGTTTTTGAAGATATAGTAGGCAACACTCTTTCTTACGATAAAAACTCCTCTTCAATTTATCTCTACAGCGATTTTAAAGATTGCATACCCTTAAGAATTATCAAAGATCAAGAAATAAACATGTTACCAATACTTGAGCAATTCGAAGTTCCAAGAGATTCATACATTTACCGACCATTCCTCGCTTCTTTTTCGAATTCTTCTGAAATGATAATTGCAGAGGAGGATGGCTATTTGAAAAAATTCAATATATCTACTAAAGAAACAGATATCCAACTATATGATAAAAAGTTTATAAATTCTTATGATTTAAAAGATATTAATTCAATAGATGAAAAAATTTACCTTCTACTCGAAGATGAAATAAAGATTCTTAAAGATAAAGATTTGATTGGGACAATAAACATTAATTCTGTTAACTCTCCCAAAAAAATTCTACCAGGAAAGAATGAATTATTTATAGAATCAGATGATAAATTCGTAAACATTGTAAGTTTAGATACTAACTCCTTAAAGAAAAAATACAAAATAAATTTTGACTATAAACTTCTTACCTCATATAATAGCGAACTCTGGGCATTACTCCCAAACTGGTATATTGCAAAAATAATCTTTGATGATGCTAATGATAAAGCCTATATAGAAGAAAAAATTAAGCTTTTTAAAGAATACAGTGAAGATAAGATTTCTAAACTAACTCAAAATACATTCCCTAATTTCATTTGTATTGATTCTGATATCATATTTATTGCTGATATTAGGTCACTTAAACTCGATATCTTTGGTTTTGATTTGGAAGGGAAAAATATTCTTGTTCACAAAGCATTAACAAAGCCTATAAACTATATGGAATTTGCAGATTTTATATGCAAGAATAAAGTATTATATTTAATCGATAATTATAGAGGGAGAATTCTTTCCTATTCTTTACATGAATAAGTTTTCAGGTTAAAAAAAATATATACAAAGGAAAAATTTTCCCTTTTTGAGTTGGAATGGAAAGAAAGGAGATAATATAACTATTCAACAGGTTGGAACTGGTAATGATTTAATCTTTAATGCAGGGGGAAGTGGTTTCTCAATAACAAATCTATGGGGAGCAATTGATATTACAGGTTCAACAACCACCACAACTACCGTTGATACAACTGATAAAGATGGAGGAGATGATGCTGAGCCATGCGGATTGTGGGATGATCCATGTTTTGACACATCTTGTTTTAGTTCATGTTATGATGAAAGGACAGAAAGAAATTGGCAAAGTGATAGGTCAGATCTAATGGAGTATGAAGCATTAAAAAAAGAAGAAGTAAGAAGAGATATTCAAGAGAGTGGACGCTTAATTCTCGGCTTAGTAGGTTTCTTACTCTCATTTTTGAACGTTGGTCTTGGCTATTTGGGTAGAATTCTTGGAGGTGTTTCATTAGCTAGCGATATTGAAAAAAGTGTTAGAAAGCTAAGCGATAAAGAATTATATAAAAAAATTGGTGCCTATGAAACAGGAATAGATGATAAAAATAGCAAATACTACTGGATGTTTGGAGGTTTCAGCCCTATAGCTGATGTTATAGGTGTTTGTTATTCGCTTTGTTGTGGTACTTCGGGTGGAAGTGGACCTCGTGACCCTAAAGCAAATTGCTTATAGTTTACATTTATATCTCTAAATTTAATCGAGGAATTGGGAGAAAGAATGAGAATTAGAAAAAAATGTATTATTATTGCTATTTTATTACTAACAATCATTATTAGCGTGATTGCGTTTAAATTTATAAGTCAAAAAAGTAATGATGTAAAAGTTCTATGGAAATTTAAAACAGACTCATGGGTAAAAGAAACTCCAATCATTTGCGAAGATCAGGTAATCATTGGAAGTAGAAACACTTTTTATTGTATAGAGAGAGATAATGGGAAATTGAAATGGAAAATTGAGTTTGATCGGCCTATACACAAACTAAGTTCATTAACTATTAAAAACAAAATTTATCTTTTAACTGAAGGAAAACGAGAAATCATTGAAAGTGCTCAAATTATCTCAGAAAAACCAGCACTTTATTGCATAAATTTAGACACAGGAAAGATACAATGGGAACTTGATAGTGTAGATATACCTGGATTGATAGAATTTTTCTATGGTAAGTTCGTAGATAATTATATAATATATTTCAAGGATAATTCCATAATTTATTTGAATCTCAATTCAGGTGAAATCATTTCAAAGAATGAAATCATCAAAAGCGAGAAACTCTTAGAATCAGAAATCAATCCAATATACCATATTACTTCTGAAGGTCTATGCTGTATTGATATATTTACTCATAAATACATTTGGAAAACAAATTATCGTATTTTCCCAGATTTTATTATTGGTAGTGGAAAAATATTTGGTTGTTCAAGAGATAACTATCTTTATTGCATAGATGGAAAAACTGGCAAATTAATCTGGAAATACTTGCTCGATAATGAGACGGGAGAAGAAAGGAATGGATACTCTCACCCTTTTTTATATGAAGGAAAAATATACATCGGTGGAGACTACACTGGTAATCATGTATTTTGTTTAGATTCAGAAGATGGCAAACTTATTTGGAAGTATAAAACTGAGGACATTGTTGTAACTTCTCCCTTTGTAGTCAATGAAAAAGTATATATTGCATCTTCTGATGGTTTTTTGTATTGTCTTGATGCTAAAAACGGAAATTATATTTGGAAATACAAAACTGACTCATTATTTTCATCTCCTATAGTGGCAAGTGATGGGAAAATATATATAGGTTCTATTAAACGATGCATTTTTTGCTTGCAAGAGAAGAAATAAGAAAAACTCTCTTATATAATATAAAGAGATCATGAAAAGGAAATAGTAGATTGAAGATTGAAGACAGTACACAATTAGGGGAGCAAAACAGATTACAGAATTTAACAATAGATTACTCAACTGACACAAATGGAAATATACTTTCAATGAATTATGTTGAAACAGGAGGTTATCATGGAGAATTATTTGCTGTATCAGATAACTCTGGTAATATAGTTGCATGGTCTACTATATTAGGAATTAATAATTATGCTGCTATTCGTGATCCAAATAATGCATATATTGATCCAATAGAAATATATAATCCTAATGATATTAACGTTCCACTTGGTTGGAATGGAAAGAAAGGAAATAATATAACTATTCAACAAGTTGGAACTGGTAATGATTTAATCTTTAATGCAGGGGGAAGTGGTTTCTCAATAACAAATCTATGGGGAGCAACTGATATTACAGATTCAACAACCACAACCACAGATGATACAACTGATAAAGATGTAGGGGATGATGCTGAACCATGCGGAGGAGTTGGAGATTGTGATGGTATCTGGAATCGTCCTGATGTGGCAAGTTGCAAAGACTTAGCGCGATGTATAAAAGTATTAAAAGATCGGTATGGAGAATCTATAGATATAAAGATTACCATAGTTATAGGAGGATATGAAATAACATACGAGTTGATTTATAAGCCAAAAGGAGGAGTCTTAGAAGGATATAGTAGAGAGTGTAATCCTACATCTGATGAATATATAGGTAGTATTACTTGTAGTGCAATAAAAGCTGCAGCTAAACAGAAGGGTTATGATATAGAAGAAGATGTAGATAGACTTTCAAGAATGCAAGAGTGGTATTGGTTAAAGGGGTGTGATGAGAATAAATGAAGAACAAATTAAGAAACATATTGACTCTTTCATTAGTAGTTATAGTAATTCTATTAGCAGGTTTGAGCACTTATAAAAGTTTGCATACAAAAAAGATAAATAACACCTATAAAGAAAGAGTTGTAACAAGCATCACATTCTCAAATGATTCACTTGAAATTGATTGCTATAGCTATTATTCGCTGGATTCGATACCAAGAGAGCTGACTAAAGGAAGGAAAGTTGAGATAAAAGCAGAACAAAATGAAATCAAAGTAGATGATAAATTTTTAAAGTTGAAATATCCACTACTTCTTGAAAACGGCAAGTTCTTCTTAAGAGATGAAGACTATACATGCTTATTAGCTTATATTTGTCTTTCTAATAGAGAAGTAAAACTATTTGCATCTAAGGATTTAGCAGAAATAGTAAAAGAGTTTTGCAAAAATTCCGGTAAAATCAAAATAACTGGTCCTGACTTTCCGCGCTATGAAATATATTTTTCTCAACTTTCTTATAATGATTGATGCAAATTTTGCTTTATTCCGAGAGTAGTAAAATAAGGCAAAGATCTCCTCCAGATTTGGAATTCTAAACTTCTCTTTCTGTACTACAGGTATTGATAAAGTGGTAAGAAGACAGAGTGGGATACAGAACCTAACAATAGATTACTCAACTGATACAAATGGAAGAATACTCTCAGCTGCATATACTGAAACAGGAGGATTTACTGGAAACTTTACTTATGTTTATGATAATTATGGGAATATAATTGCGTGTAAATTAGACTATGGAGATATGGCAAAAGCAGTATTAATTAACCCTAATAATGGAGCTATTGATACAAGATATGACCCAAATGATATTGATGATCCATTCTCCTACAGGGCAAGAGATGGATTTATGGGTATAGGACCTTTATTGGATAATAATTATGATGGAACAGTTTACATTCAAGGGCACGTTGTAATACCAAATCCCTGGGGCAATGTCTCCACTAATGGTACAACCACCACAACCACAGATGATACAACAGATAAAGATGGAGGGGATGATGCAGAGCCATGTGGAGGTGAGTGGGATCCATATAAAAGATGTATGTACAGATGCTTTTCTGAAGGAAAAGATGCTCTTGAAAGAGATAAAAAACCAGGTGGATTGGGAGATTTCTCAAGAGAGCATAAAAAGGATAATTGGTATAAGGATCGATTCTATCATTGGAAAGATGCTCAACGCAATTATTATACGATGGCAGGACTGGTTGGTACAACATTTGCAGGTATAGCTGCTTCGGCTGTAAGTGGTGCTCTTGGAATTGCTATTGCAGTTGGTGCAGGAATTGGTGCACTCGGATTTATGATAGCTTTTATGTCACATATGAGTCAAGGAGAACTTTGGATTCAAGGTATGGATTGGCCAACTGTTGTTCAACATTGGACTGATAGAGAAAATGATTGTAGAGATTACTGTGAATACTTAAGACCAGACAAAGAAAGCTGAAATGTTAATTGTTGATTATATGGAGGTTAATTATAATTAATGAATAAAAATATTTCTAATATTGATGTTAGTAACATAACCAACAAATACCGATTCATTTTATACGCTATTTCATCCTTAGTTGGAATTATTTTTGCTGTATTAGTTTTTAAGAGAGTAAATATAGCCCAAAATCCTTTTGATTCCTCAACTGAAATTAGCATCTTAAAGAGTCACTACGTTCTTGGTTTCTTCCTTTTGTCATGGCTTTGTTATAACAGTTTTAAACTGATGCTAAACACAAAAAAAGAAGACGGAATATACTTTCAATTTCCTTTAATATCTCCCACTATTAATAATATATTCTTAAGCACAACATTACTGATTATTGGTTTCTATTTATGGCTATTCTTAATCAATCATTTTCCTCTCTTTATTTGTTTTACTACATACCAACTCTTTACATTATTAATATTGTTTTTTAGATTTAGAAATATGCAAATGTTAACTAAAACAACAGTCTGTATAATAACCTCGCTTATACTAAGTATTTCTCAATTTCTAATATTTAAAACTCCTAATTTCATTTATATTCTTATGCTTGAGGAATTTAGTAGTACTACAGCATACTTAATCACAGCCATAAGTTTATCAACTATCTTATACAGTAAAAAAGATATAAGAAGCAAAGAAAATTTGTTTGGTACAATGATAATTCTTACATTTATTTTCATTATTTTTAGTTCCTTACTACTTACTAACACATATTATCAGTCTGGAGAAGGAAAAATCTTTGCAACAGAAAGATGGTTATATAAATTAATTGTTCTTATAGTGCCTCTTGTAATTAGTTATTATCTTTTATATTTTCACAACAATTTGCAAAAAAGTAGTGATTTATAACAATTCAACAAAACTCAAGGTGGGGTGCTAAATTTAACAATAGATTATAAAATGATGCAAATGATAGTGCAAATGGAAGAATTCTATCAGCTGCATATACTGAAACTGGAGAATTTAATGGTAACCTTACTTATGTTTATGATAATTTTGGAAATATAATTGCGTGTAAATTAGACGATGGAGATATGGCAAAAGCAGTATTAATTAATCCTAATAATGGAGCTATTGATACAAGATATGATCCAAATGATATTGATGACCCATTCTCCTATAGAGCAAGAGATGGATTTATGGGTATAGGACCTTTATGGGCAAATAATGATGATGGAACAGTTTACATGCAAGGTCACCTTGTAATACCCAATCCCTGGGGTAATGTCTCCACTAATGGTACAACCACCACAACCACAGATGATACAACAGATAAAGATGGAGGGGATGATGCTGAGACTTGCGGAACTGGAGGATGTGCAGGAAACTGCGTTGACTACGATAATATGAATTGTGACCAAATTAAAAGAGAAATTGAGAAAGGTAACTGTAAACCGTGCGGTAGCGGTGGAGATGCATGCAGAAAACTTAAATCATGTTCAAAAGCAGTTGATGATATCAAAAAAGATGGTTGTTGCCAAAGTCCTGCACGTGAAGAATGCTATAATAAATATGGATATACTGGCATGGTAGCGAGAGCCCTGGGTCCTCTTACATATTATGATAATGCAAAGAAAGCCTTCAAAGATGGATATTATAAAATTGGCTGTTCTCCAATATAGATTAATAAAGCAATATTCCATGATTAATGAATATAAGAAAGTTATCAAAAATATTAAAAGGAGGAATTTAAATAATGCAATATCTTATGATAAAAAGATATAAAAAGTTTGTGACTATAACTAACTTTATAAGTATATTTTTAATAATTATTTTATCCAATCTTGTAATTTCTTGTAGTACAACTCATAATAAAGATGAGTTACTAACAACCACCGGCGTTTTTACAGGTATGCTTTTTCCTTTACCGGATAATTCTATATTTTCTCAAAGTTTTCCTGAATTAAAGCAATTTACACAAGAGAGCATAATGTCAACTCCTGATTATCCTGACTATGAAGAAGTGAAGTTTAATGGAGAATTTGCTTCTTCAAATGGTAAGTTATATATGTTGACTAGAATATATCCAAAAGGTGGAAAACCGAACATAATAAATGCTTATATCCTTACATTTAGTATGAAAATAAAGGCTATGACTGAAAAAGAAATTCAAGATTGGAATAAACAATATACTTATGTGAAGAAAAACAATTATAATTTAATACTTGAAAAGTCAACACTTTTCTCTTTTGAAGGATATTCTATATTAGGTTTTGCAGTCGATAATACTGGAAGAAAGTTTATTCTTGCCAATTCTAATTATATTAAAAATGACGAGTACTACGAGAAAATTGTAGTTTTAGACCAAAATGATAAAATAATTGATGAATGGTTAGATTTACCTGATTATGATTCTAATTATTTACCTACTATATATCAATCTTATAATTGCTTGTTTCTATTATATCCCGAGAAAAGAATATATGTAAAGCCGATAGAAGGAAAGGGGGAATGGAAATTACTCATATCAGATAATTGCTTATCTATGTCTTTTTGCAATAATTTTTTAATATGTTTAACCAGAAAAAGTATTAACCTTTATAACTTCAATCCTACTGAAATGCATATAAGTCTTAAAAAGAAAATCCCTATTTCAAATATGAAAATCGAAAAAATGTTCAATATTAAAGGCTTTGCAGATGAAGAAACCAACCAAATTACATTTATCGGAGAGGGTTCAGATATACCTAATACACCAATAAAATATTTTGCTTACATATACAATATTGATGCAAATTATCTTGTTGAATTAGAAAGTTATGGAAGCCAGCTATTTGAATATGTAAATGCAGAAAATAGCAAAAAGCAAACATGGTACTATTACGAAAAAATTGGAACCATCGAGACTGTTTACGATTTTTATAGACTAAAAAGTCTCAAAAACAAGGATTCTGACCCAATAATTTGAGGTTATATAACTATTGATTTATATTTATGATGGAATGAATAGAATACACCAATACATAAAGAGTGTTGGTGGAATTCAGCAAGAGCAGTGGAACTTTTACTATGGTCCAACAGGTATTGATAAAGCTACAAGAATTGAGAATGGAGTGCAGAACCTAACAATAGATTACTCTACTGATACAAATGGAAGAATATTATCAGCTGATTATAATAAAACAGGAGGATCTACAGTAAGAATAGTTCCCGTTTATGATAATTATGGAAATATAATTGCGTGTAAATTAGACGATGGAGATATGGCAAAAGCAGTATTAATTAATCCTAATAATGGAGCTATTGATACAAGATATGACCCAAATGATATTGATGCCCCATTCTCCTATAGAGCAAGAGATGGATTTATGGGTATAGGACCTTTATGGGCAAATAATGATGATGGAACAGTATACATGCAAGGGCATGTAGTAATCCCTAATCCTTGGGGAGATGCAGTAACAAATGGTACAACCACCACAACCACAGATGATACAACAGATAAAGATGGAGGGGATGATGAAGGGAATTGTGATCCATGTGATCCAGAAACATTAGGAGCAGGTGGAAGAAGAGGAGATGATGATAAAGGTTCGGGATTGTTCAACGATGCATGGTTTAGAAACCTGAAAGGTTTATATCACGGTACAGAGGGTAGAGAAGGTTGGAAAGATATGACCTGTGACCAATTGGGACATATACATGATGAGTATATGAACAACTGGCTTTCTATGAGTCGTTTAGGTTTTGGAGGAAATTACAGTGATTACAATGTATGGGATGATCTTCTATACTTTTTTGATGTTGCTGCAAAATATACTCCAAAATATAAGGGTGTTTTAGATGCAATTAAAGATCAGAATTGGAGACTAACTATTGCGGGATTACAAACACTTGATTGTTTAATAGCAGAAAAATGCAAAGAAGGGGGTGAAAAGTGAAAAATCTAAGAATAAGTAATAGAAGAATTAGTAAATTATTGACCTTAATACTTTTAGTAACCATCATACTACAAGCTTGTGAGTCAACATTTAGTGGTACTTTTATTGAAGTTCCTGAAAGCAAATTTGAGCTTATTGCAGAGTTACCTTCCTTTGATTCTCCTTTACCAATTACATGCTATGGAAGCTGGCAATTTGTTAAACTTAAAGGTAACAGAGAAGGAATAGCGTTTATAAGGGAGGTTCACGGTCCTCTTGGTGGTCCATGTTTTTTGCTTGGATTTTATGATATAGAGAAGAAAGCGATTGTTAAAGATTCATTTCTTTCTACAAGTGAAGAATTAATGTATCACCCACCAGTTATTTTAGTAGACAATGAAAATAAACTTTACATTAGTCTAAAAGATATAATCATCGTCTGTGATGTTGAATTAAACATACTAAACATTTTAGAACCTGATTTAGAGAATTACGACCTTGATTATCTAACTATGTCATTTATCAAAGATGGTAAAATCTTCTTTTTGCAAGATGGGAAGATATTCTCAATAGATATAAATACTGGTAAAATTGTAGATTATATAAATATTGATAAAGAGAAATATCCAGAATTGGAAAATTTAGGAACAATAAGTATTGCTGATTACAAAGATTCATCAATTCTAATTTATTATGGAGATTTTCCCAACGGTAAAGAAAACAGAAAGGTTATACTTATTTATGATATAGATGAGAACTCTGTAAAAAACAAATTCATCTTTTCAGGTGAACACTATCTTATATCTGGAGAAATAGGAAAACCTTATGGTTTTATTTCTTGTTATCCATATATTTTTATAATGCTTAGTAATAATTCAAATATTAATCTTTTCGTTTACAATATTGAGACTAAAAATGAAGTAATTCTGCAATTTGGAAAGAAATTTTCAGTCTACAGCAGCTCAATAGATAAGATAATAACAAGAGGAACAGATATTACTTGTTACATCTGGGAGCATTATTCTTTGGATGATGATGGAGTAATCAAAGATGCTGTTTATAGTTTAGATTTGACAGAGTATCTTAAGTAAATGAATATTGATTATGTTACTTATCCAAATGGAATAGATACTGAAAATTACTCTTATGATAATCCAAGAGGAAGACTTTCTAATATAACTTACCCTGATGGAAAGAGCTTATCATTTAGTTGGAATTCAAGAGGAAAACTAACACAACTTACTGCGGAAGAAGATGAAACTGAAACTAATATTATGTTCTCTTATGATGGCATGAATAGAATAAGTGGATACAATAAAACAATAACTGAATTAGGCTCACCACCTCAAACTGAAGAGTGGAATTTCTACTATGGTATTACTGGAATAGATAAAGCTACAAGAATTGAGAATGGAATACAGAACCTAACTATGGATTTCTCTACAGACTCAAATGGAAATATACTTTCAATGAATTATGTTGAAACAGGAGGTTATCATGGAGAATTATTTGCTGTATCAGATAACTCTGGTAATATAGTTGCATGGTCTACTATATTAGGAATTAATAATTATGCTGCTATTCGTGATCCAAATAATGCATATATTGATCCAATAGAAATATATAATCCTAATGATATTAACGTTCCACTTGGTTGGAATGGAAAGAAAGGAAATAATATAACTATTCAACAAGTTGGAACTGGTAATGATTTAATCTTTAATGCAGGGGGAAGTGGTTTCTCAATAACAAATCTATGGGGAGCAACTGATATTACAGATTCAACAACCACAACCACAGATGATACAACTGATAAAGATGTAGGGGATGATGCTGAACCATGCGGAGGAGTTGGAGATTGTGATGGTATCTGGAATCGTCCTGATGTGGCAAGTTGCAAAGACTTAGCGCGATGTATAAAAGTATTAAAAGATCGGTATGGAGAATCTATAGATATAAAGATTACCATAGTTATAGGAGGATATGAAATAACATACGAGTTGATTTATAAGCCAAAAGGAGGAGTCTTAGAAGGATATAGTAGAGAGTGTAATCCTACATCTGATGAATATATAGGTAGTATTACTTGTAGTGCAATAAAAGCTGCAGCTAAACAGAAGGGTTATGATATAGAAGAAGATGTAGATAGACTTTCAAGAATGCAAGAGTGGTATTGGTTAAAGGGGTGTGATGAGAATAAATGAAGAACAAATTAAGAAACATATTGACTCTTTCATTAGTAGTTATAGTAATTCTATTA
>Ga0255343_1002892_pt1 | contig 19045 bp, 14 predicted proteins | sample wastewater_treat_4_FD_192413 | JGI IMG/M metagenome (GOLD analysis project Ga0255343, IMG submission 192413) | Wastewater microbial communities from Lulu Island WWTP, Vancouver, Canada - plant16 | ecosystem: Engineered > WWTP > Wastewater > Unclassified | place: Canada: Vancouver, British... | reverse complement strand
CCCTAACTTATACGCCTGTGGACATTGTGTAAGACATTGAGTTGCGTATCATCGTAGCCAATGCAGTAGTGGTTGAAGCAGGAAGCTCCGACTTCAAATGCGTAGCATTAAGTCGGAGTAGTTCACTAGCTTATAGACCAATGCGTTACCACTGTAATCGCTCTTTTGAATTCGCAGTATTGAAAGGAAGCACTACACAAGAAGGCTTTTCATCCACGTCATCCAAGTCATACACTACAGGTGAGCCTTCCTTCATCACAAAAGGAGTTGCATACACCTGAATTCTCTTAGCCTTTGAGCACAGACCACGGATAGTCGCCATCACATCACCAAGAGCAACTTCAAAAGTCTTATTCTGCTCAGAAGCCTCGCCGCTCTCATATTCATATGAGGTAGCTGCAAAACTCTTTGAGGACAGCTTCCCCCCAATAATATCCAGAAATCTATCCGTCCTGTCGCTATCCACATCAAAGCGGGTACTCATCCACTTATCACGGTAGTGCTCCATAGGCAGCCTGAAACAGTATCTGTAACAATGGCAGGCTCTATGAATTATTCTGCTCACTCCCTCCTGTTTCTTTCCGCTTCCGACTCTAAAGTGGTCATAATATGTCACACTGCCGTAACGATTGGAGTAGGAGTCAACGTCGTTAGCAAAACGCTTCACTTCCTCCCTGAACTTCTCAGACATATCCTCAACACCGTACAATGTTTTCACACCGTCAAGACTGAGCCATTCCACAACCTCAGGCTTCTCGAGAGTTCCCTCACGTAAGGCAAGGAACCCGTACGACGTAACAAGCACTGTGTCGCCGTCCTCTAAAGATAAAACTGCATACACATCGCAGTCCTTCATATTGGCTGCAACATTATCCTTTCCAACAACACGCATCCAGTCACGCATCGAGCTAAACCCTCTCCAAGTGCTGAAGTAAAAACCCTGAGAACAAAGCCACGCAAGATACATCAAGCATCCATAGTCAGCCTTAGAGTCTCCACCCATACCCGACATCTGACGCAATAATGTTCCATTCGCAGCCTCTTCGTAGGCTTCGTCCGCAATAACAAATGAGTTGCTACTATCCAGCATCACATCTATACCTACGTGTTTCAGCGTCTCCTGAAGAGTATCGAGGTCACCACGAGTTCCTATCACTGTAATATTTTCATTCAGTGCATCTCTCCCATTTTTTGAAGCAAATATGTACTGGCTATTCTGAATGTAGTGACGAATATCTGTTAAGTCTAAATAGCCCTCAAAAGCCGCTCTTAGAGCATCTACATAGCCGCTGATACGACTCACCATATTATTAAGTGTCAAAGCAGCTATAGATGAGCCCTTGTATATAGGGGAGCAGTCATCCACTCTGCAAGAATTCTTCCAAGTAACTTCAATTCTTCCTTTGACGGGAAACTGAGCATTCGCATCCACGCAAACAGCAATGCTCACATTTTTCTGCTTAGGCTCCTCACCTGAGTTAAAATCAAAGAGACGCTCCCTAAACTTAGCAGGCATAGCGTAGTAATATGCCTCTGTCTCCTCAGATAATGAACTGGGAACAGCGTTACATAACTGCGGCATCTTATGCTCAAAGGAACGCATCGCAAACTCTGAGACGAATACACTCACAGCCCTGACCTTTTCATCATTCGTTTTGCAACGCTCCAATGACCTGTCAAGAAACGGTCTCAGTATTGAAACCTCATCGGGTAAGTCAGACAACTCGTAAAAATAGCTGCCATCACCCTTCCCGTAAGTGTATGCTTCCGCAATACCACGAATTGTTCGATTAGGGGCGTGCTTATAAGCGGGCAATACACCGTCTCTAATCAAGTCTAAACCTCGATTTTCACTTTCTATAGGTAATTCTGTTTTCCACATAATATCCTCCTAATTAGTCGTCCTCATCAGGAGCAACAGTCTTGGCTCCCTGTAGGGTAATCGGCATTCCGAACGCCGCCGACGCAATTCTCTGCACAGCACGCATTGAAAGAGAATTTACATACTCCCACGCCTCACGCATATTCGGAACCAGCTCAGGTATTTCCTCCCATCTCGCAAGCCTGCAATAACCGCCACGTGTAACAATAGGCAAACATCCTGAAAAACCATACGACCGTTTGTCACCTTCAACACTAAAAGAAAGGCACTTAGCAGGATATAAGCAAAACAATTCATCTTTTAGCATCCTGCTCTTATCGCAGTCACTTTCTATGTCAGCGTCTATCGTGCCCAATCGAGTAGCAACAATACTGCGGCGAAAATACCCGCCTAAGTTGTGTAACTGAGCCGCACTCACGACGAGTCTCCGAATCTTATTGTCACCCTCAACCTCCAATAAACAAGGCGTAGTTTCCACATCCTTCCTACGAGCAAAGTACGTCAAAGGGTAGCCCTCCGAGCCGCTCAAAGGCGTATTATTCGTAAACATACGAGCCAGAAGCGTAGCACGCAATGTCTCAACTATGTAAGCATCATTAGTGAAGACATCCCCCACAGCACGCATCGCCTCTGGAAAATCGGGTGCCTCCGCTCTCTTAAGCAACACCAGTTTATTCTTCCCGTTCTTAAGAGAGGCACCTACTGCCGCAGCGTGCTCCTCAACAAGTTTCGCATCTTCCTCGTTGTCTACGTATAAGACAAGCGGACTTCCCTCAGCATCCTTAGTCTTAAATGCGAAGTATAACTCAGCCCCTGCTCTCGTTAATGCAGAGACATAACACGGACTTGTCACAAGAATCCTTGTTGGAAACTTCTTATAGGGATTACTTCCATAAGTTTCCTCAATCAGCACTCCAGTGTAATAAAGCGCATCCTTAAGCTCTTCCCTTGATATTCCCTCTGGAATATCCTGCACAAAGTCAGCCTGACAATGGTAACTATTATAATCCTCCAACCAATAAACAGGGATTTCGCTTGAATCCTGCCTATCCTCACCTACACGTTCATAAATGTAAAGTCTGTATGTAGGCTTTGCGTGCCCCCGACCCCTTAGATAAATCTCATCCTTACTCTCTCCAAACAAAGTTACATCAGTCAGCACATCTCTCCACTCACCCTTGAGAAACGGAGCCACGCAGTTTTCAAGGACAAAGTCAAGACGATGCTCCTTCAGTTCGAGCGGAGTAGATGAATCGTCGTCGCTGTACCCCTTCTCGCTATTACTATATCGACGCCTAACCCCATCATAGCTCAGGGCAAAATGCGTAAACGCTCTTTTGTAAGCGTCCCAACATTCTGCTGTCTGCACATAACTCTTAGATTCATTCCTGAGCATCTCCGCAAACTCATACTGGGCGTCACCGTGGTCGTTGCCAATATGTATGTAGGAACTAATGGGGCTGACGCTTCGTAAGAACACCAGATTAGCATAGAAAAACCGCTCCAGCTTTTCGGCTCGCTCCTTATCGTACTCACTCTCAAGGGGCTTACCGTTCAAGTAATCCTTCAGTGGGAACGTGTCGTAAGAATTCCAATCCCTCGACACATTCCTTCCTGTCTTTATACACGCAAGGTCAGTGCACACTGCATAAACCCCCGCATCAGCACAGTCCACAGGCAGCGACTCAGGGTACACAAACGGGTGTCCTATATGCTTTAACTTACACTTTTCAAAAATCGCCTTATAGGTTGTCAGGGCGTCACTCGTTCCCGCATAGGCGACAGAATATATCTGAGCACCACTCTTTGAGCTCCAAAGACTACCAAAGGTCTCCTTACCAAGTTTATCTATCTCCCCCACAGTCTTGCAAAGGAACGGTGTAGGCTCCTTAGCCATCTTAACCTGTGTGGTATTTAATAAACTGCAAAATAGAGCCTGCTTCAAAGAAAGCAAGCTGACCCCCGACTTCTCTGACAACTCAGCCATTTTATCCTTAGTAGAAACCGAGGCTACTGTAGGAGCTATCTCCTTACCCTCACAAGCACTTACAAGGTCGTGAAAAACCGAACCACTCTTCTTAGGCATATAGCCGAGCTTTAATAACTTATATACAGCAAGCCTGTCTTCCTTTGTGGTAAACAGCTCGTGCAAAGGTTGTATTCTCATAGGCATACCTCCACCAAAATCACTATCTAAAATATTACATAGTCAACCGACTTTTTCAGAATCCACCCAAGCCTAAACGAGAAGGTTCCTAATATCGACCTTATAATAGAGTGCATCCACTCACGGCATCTGTAGAAAGTATGCCACGAATGTAACCACAAAGTTTACTTTCCTTGGTCTTGACTATCTCAATCTGAACAATACTACCGAGCTGCAAGGTCTTTCCGTCAATGGTAATGCTTCCTGTGTCATCCGAAGCATTGAACTTTAACGGCTTATTCTCACCACGCTCATCCATATAGCCTGCTATATAGATAAATCCGCAATTTGGGATGTACGCATAGTTCTGACCACTGCCGTCCGCTCTTGTAAGAATTCCTCTTGTCTGAGCCCCGTGAAGCAAATCGCACACTGACGAATCAAAGGTAGTCGTACAAGTCTTGAAGTCAGTCTCACCCGCACTATTCTGTAGTGTCTTTCGAAGAAGAACAAGACCGCCCGTCAAACCGTTCTTACTGTGCACTGAGTGCTTGCCGAGAACACGCTCATTCACAAACACTCTAAACCCGCCACCGACGTCTACCTTATATGACCAGTTCTTGCCACGCCCACAAACTCGTCCGAGTACGTAATCGTCCACAGCCAAGCCCTTCAGCATTGAGCGGACATCTTCCAGCACACGCCTTCTCGAACAAGCGTAAGTGGCTTCGAATAAGTCATTCTTCGCACAGTATTCATTGCTCGTCTGCCCCGAAACGTACACCGTGATTACATTCCCAGCATAGAGGGTTTTCGCACATACCTCACGGTCAGCCTTGTCAAAGAATCCGAGAAATATATCCTTCTCAGGAATTACACCATATACATAAGAGCCGTCAATATGACGTAAATCTAAAAGACGTACTGCCATACCCTTGTGTAGACCATCCTTCGTAGCCACATAGCCACAAACTAACGCTCTCTCGTAGTTTCCTACTACATCCTCGCCACCTGAGCCTACCGTGTAAGTATCGGGGGAACCTGCCCCCATATAGTTATCAGGATAAATATATCCCGTTCTGCTCAGCTCACTCCTTAAAAATTTCTTTCCCATAGAATTTATTCACCTACATTTGCTATTTCTACCACACCTATTGAGTGACGTGTAAAGAACTTGTCCGTGCTCTGCGAGCCAGAAGTTCCACAGTACACAAGTACCCTCGCAGCACTCGTTTCATAGTTGAAAGCAGCCTTATCGCCGCCCTCAATTCCACTCAAGGCGTTTGTCACACCAGCTTCCTTTCCTTCCGTATCACCCGTATAAATATAAATATCACAGGCAATTCTCTCCTTATCAACGCCACCAATAAGAATCTTTACGGAAGCGTCAGATAGCTCTACATCTCTACGTTCGAAACACTCGATGTCCCACACCTGTAAAGAGGCTACAGCATTCTCACTCGCTGTCTTTGAAGTAGAAAGCAAGTGTGCTTTTCTCTGCACCTCCACAGCCGCCGACGAAGTGCCCTTAGAACTAATTTCTACAGTGTCGGTCTGCCCGTGAATATTTATAGCGTGATTGCTTGAGAAATTCTCGATATTTGTAGGATACGCATAAACCTCAGCAGCACCCAACTTACTTAAAGACTCGAACAAGTCCTCGATATGGGAGCCCTTCTCAGTATCAAACACACCTGTCACAAAGATAACTGTCGAGTTAGAGCCTCCCTTGCTAATAGCCTTCTTAACTGCGGAAGTAATGCTCCTAAAATTATTCGCTTTGTAAGGGTCAGATACTATGATGACATTCACACCGTTACCGCAGGCATAAGGTGTTACCGCAACACCCGTGTCTGCCCACACTGCCCTCGAGAAGAGATAAATCCCTCCTGCGAGAAGTATGATTATCAGGGAAAGCACCACTGGCCAAGCCCCTTTTCCACTTCGTTTCATAGCTATACCTCTCTACCAATGATATGCAAACTTACCTCATTTGCCCCTCGTTTGGTACATTTCTGTGATGATATTCAAGAAAACCGTGGGACACTAAAGACAGTTCAACTGATATTAAGCATCCCACGATAGCTCTTTACATTGCGTGGAGACCTGCGACTACTCGTCCGCTATCTCCGTCTCCTCTACCTTATCCCCACCATACTTAAAGTGAGAAATCTTCTTCCCTTTGACATAAGATACATACTGTGGCTGAGGTTCACACAAAGTAAATGTCTTAACCTCATCCGCCGTAAGCGTCCACTCAGGAGCTCCGTCTTCGTCAGGCTCCTCGAGAACAATAATGCAGAGCAACTGACCATCTTTGTCAGCATCCAGTGCACGAATTACGCCGACAGTATATCCCTCATCGTCAAGAAGAGTCATATCAGGCGTAAGCTCAAGCTCAGCATAATGCTTGTCAATCTTCTCACGTCGCTCCTCATAGTCGTCCATACCACCGAGGAATCCATCAATGTATCTTGTGACTTCTCCCCTGAGGGCGGTACAAACTTCCTCAGCAGCCTGCTTGCAGACTGTACTTCCGACCTTATCGTATGCCGCCAGTACCTCCGAACGATTCGAGTCGTCCGACTGTATTACAGCATCAGCGATGTAATCACCCACATTTGTTTGAAGCTCAGAGTTCTCCTCGCCACAAAGCAAGCCCTCGACCGTCCCGAGGGCTGCGTGTAAACCATCAATGAATGACTGCTGCTCAGCACTAAGGTACTTGTATGCGTCATCCGCCTGCACAAACTTATTCGTTGTCTCCTTCATCATCAGCACTTACCTCACTTCCTTCGTCTGTTGTAGACACTGTGTCTGAAGTGTCTTCAGCGGACTCGTCCGACTCGAGGGGAATGCCTGCTCTTCTCGCCGCACTCTCCTGTGCCTTCTTCAGATTGCTCGCTGTAGTTGCGATACGGTCATCGAAGCTCTTCAGACGGTCTTTGTTCGTCTGAGAAAGCATACTCTCGCCGCAAAGCGGACAATCAGTAGTCTCAAAGAATCTCTTAGCAATCTTGCTGCCACATCCAGGACAAGTCACGAGATTCGCCTTATAATTCTTAATAGAGATGCTCTCAAGGAAAGCCTCCCTCTCTTTCGTCTGTCTCTCAAGTCTCTCAGTAAAAACCTCTACGTTAGATGCCATTTTGAAATCTCCTTTCAATCTCTCTTATACTTTAGTAGCCTACTGGCTCAACAATCTATTACACATTCAAACGCTTATTTCTGTAAATCCCCTTTACAGTTAAGCTGTCCTCGGGCAAAAAGCCGTTCTTCTTATAGTATTCTCGAAGCCACTCAAGGTATTCCTGCCTTGTCTGGTGACGACGCTTCGCCTCGTTAGAGAAATCCCCTGGGATTAAAAGCATATCACCCACAGGCATATTCAATACTGTCTGCCCAAGTACAGGCAGATTACGCAAAAGCCACGCAGATAACCCAAGCGAACGGAACGCAGGGTGTATATAAAGCCTCGAGATAGCAAGGCAGCAGGCGTTGATTCTGTAAGAGTTGTAACCCTCAACAAGGTCAACCGCTGCGAGGTCAAGGAGCATCTCTTCAGTGTCGATAGTATATCGAGCGATAGAGTCACGCATATCTTCCAAGGAAGCACCCGTGCTGAAAATTACGTCGCAGTCTACAAACGCTATCTGACTGTAGAGAGTATCCTCAATCTCCTTTAACTGCTTCTCATACCCCACGAAACCACGAAGACGCTCCTCGTGACGAGGTCTGGACTTAAGTTTCAGCTTCTCACGTTGCAGCATACCCTGCGACATTCTTCCGTCGTATACCACACCTTCCACAGTGATAGTAAGACGACAAAGACCGCTCACAAATCGCTTATTCTGAGTCCTTAAGGACTGTCCGTCAAGTACAAGCCCCGCACGACTGTCCTCTCTATAGCAATCCAGAGAACCAAAAAGCACGACGTCGTTGAAAACGCCTATGCTTTTAACCTTCGCAATATCAAAAGTATCTCCACGCTTCACCTTAAAACCTGCACCTTTCTTAGCCATCGTTGGCTGTTCATTCAATGAAATCTGTACTGTAGCGTTCGTTCTGTTCGCTATTATCTCTGGCATATTCTGCCCTACTCCCATATAGCAACTACCTCCGTTCTAAAAGATACGCAAATAATTCTCGGCACTGAATCCGTAGTCACGACTATGCAAAACTGCAAAGCCCTCAACACGACAGAAATCATTTCCCTTCACAACGGGCATTGTTTCTACATACCAGCCGTAAAGGTCGCCATACATTGCATCCTCCTGTAGTGGAGCACGTCCCACCGCAGAAAGCGTTACCTCTGCCTCATCAGAGTCGAACCCAAGCTGTTGAAAAAGTCCACCCATATATACGCCTTCCGACGAATTGAGGCTAATACCAATGTCCTGCTGAATCGCATATGACATCGAAGTTTTCGTAACACCGAAATCCTTTACCAACTTATCAAAAGTTCTATAACACTCCATCTCGGCGAAAGAACCGAGGGAACGCTCACCAAAGAAAAGTAGGTCAGCTTTTGTAACACTTAACGGTCTGTTTTCCTCTGCAATATTACCATTCACACAGCCCCCGCCCATTAAATAATAAATGTCACGGAGCACGTAGTCAGTCGAATCATCAAAGGAAATGTACTCGTAGCCTATTACAGTACCTTTAGACCCAATCACAATTCCTGCACGAGGATGCACGTTGAGCAAATCCTCCCCGCCGTCCTCCGTATGGTAAGTTATTGAAGCGGTACCCTTGCAAGTTTCATAACAAGATACAACTGTCTCCCCCTCACCAAAACCATATAAACCTGTCATAAGAGCGTTGTCTTTTATCTGAAGATAATTACCGTTGGTCTCGTAGGAAATCTTACTTAATGCCTCGACCTTAAGATTAGTGTAATAAGCGTCCATTGCGTCACCAACCGCAGCCCTAAAAGAAATATCTTCAGCGGTATGTTCATATACGCTCTGCATATAATTGAATAAGACTTTCTGCGAGGCATCAGACAGACTGGACTCAAAGGCATTCCCAGTCCTATCAAGATATGAAGCGTAGGCTAAGAGTTCGAACTCGCTCAACTCAGTAGCCGTAAGTGTCTTCAAGGAATCTTCCAAAGAATAGAATTCCTCATATGAAAAATCCACACTATTTAAGGCATAACCCACTGAGCCCTCCGAAGTAACCTTTGTCATAAATGAGTTCTTAGTAGCACTCGAAGAACAAATGTCACCAAAACTGCTGTGGAGTACATCGTAGAAATCGCCCTCCCCATCGGATATTTCTCCTCTTATAGAGTCAATAAACACCGACGTCTCTTCAGCAACTTGGTGTGAACTGTTATCTTTACCGCAAGCACAGAGGCTCGCAAGACACATACCTATCACGGTTAAAGTTATCAATCTTTTCTTAAGCATCATCTCACCACCTACCAGCAATAATACCCTGTGAACACAGGCATCTCTACCTCTTTAACCCCTGGGATATACTCCCCGCTATCGGGGTCGTAGCCACCAGCCTCAGGGTCGTCCTCCGTAGTTACGCCCACAAGATTACCTACGGCATAATTCTCCACATAAACTTTATCGTTAACCAAGTGCACAACTATCAGCTGTTCAGATGCACCGAGTGTGTCTGCATAGCAAGCGTCATAGCCAATATTACACATATCGTAAACACTACTAAAGCTGTTCACCCCTCCGCCCTCTTCGGGGTCACCAACTTCTGTCTCCAAAGAAACCTTACCCGTCTTTACTAAATCGTCAAGCGTTGCCCCCTCAGCGGTGTAATTAGCCACATCCTCAGCAGAAACTCCACCAAGCAATAAAACAAGAAGCTCGTTACCACCTATATACTGCATCGAGTCCTTGGTAGCAATATATGCACAGTAGGTTCCCTCAGCGTAATTTGCAGATAAAACATCAGAGTACAACCTCTGAACCGAATTACCCTCAGACAAAGCACCTGCCTCAAAAGCACGCACCCCGTCTAAAGTAGAATAGTCATAAAATACCCCGCACAAAGCCAGAGAGGCTTCACTAACCACGTTTGTTAAAGGAACAGCACTGCCAGTCATCGCCTTTGTATCGAACGTAAGCTCATCTCCCTCCACAGCTTTCGAGTATAGAGCGTAAGGTGTATCAGACATAAAAGCTGAGGTATCTGAGTAATCTATAGGCGTCTCTTTTCGCTCCTGTTGAGCGTCTAAGTCTTCCTGACGAGCTTGCTGCTCAGCAATGGCAGCCGAGGCATCTGCCTCACGAATCAAGTCAGCAATAACACCAAGAGTAGCAGGCTGCGAAAGAGCACTCTCACCCCTATTCTCGCCGAGAGCATTATCGTAAAACATAGGAGTCATTATCTTTACGTTCGTCAGTGCAGCACGCTCCTCGCCATTGGAGATTCCGCTCCCACGGATTCCCTGATTATTCCTATTCGTATAGACCCTCACCATAATAATTGCGATTAAAACAATCGCACCGATTACGAGCATTATTATTCCTATCTTCTTTTCCTTTTCTGTAAGCATATTACTTACCTGCCTTTCCTAACATAAGTACGCCACAATTAGGACAAAATCTACTTCCCGCATACTGCATAGGGTTTATCTTCTCGTGCGTAATAGGCTTCTTACCTTCACCCATCATAATGTGTGTAGGTATCATATCATTCTTTCCGTGGCATTTGTCACAGACCCAAGCTCCTATGCCCCAGTCCACAGCGTTCTCATCATACACCCAGTGCCCCTTCGGCTGACAGGTGTGTAACACACCTGCCCAACACGTAGGACAAAGACATACATCTTTATTGGAAGTTGTGAAACGGACACGAGCCAGAAACGGAACGTCAGGCAGTGTCTTACCGCACTCGTAGCATTCCTCCTTAGTGTCTGTGTTCTCTATACATACAACATCCATATCACAACCTCCATTTATACTTTCTCATTAGAATGATACTATACTATATGTACTATGTCAATAGTTATGCCTTATTTTGCAAAATACCACTCTGCTATTCGCATTACATCACGGGTCGCCCCAGCTATGTCGTGACCATCCTGACTCATAACCTGACCGAACAATGTTCCTCCTGAGGTACTCATTGAACTCACCGCCTTATTAGCCCAAGTCACACATCCTGAGGTATCGCTTGCACCCGCCAACACGGCTAAGAGGTAACTCGGTCGAGTCGAGCTACACTGCTTCGCTATAAAAGCGTCACTCAGGTAAGAAGCGGGTAAAGCAACCACACCGAACAACTCTAAGTCTGTTTGCTGACAACCACGTAACTCTATAGTACCGTAGGACATTCCGCCCACAATCCTATCCTTCGGATTAGTCGAAATATTATAGTTATCCTCTAAGTAACTCACTAAGTCACGCAAGTTACTCTTTCCATTACCGTCAGCATCGTTCTGACACCACATAAGTCCGTGGGCAACCTCGCCTTGCAAAGATACAAATATTATAGGTTCCATATCACCATTCGCTATATGATAATCAAGAAAATTCTGTGCGTTGCACTTGGCATTGTTATATACAGGATGTGGATTTACCCCATTACCTTGCTTAAGAATTACAACAGGATATTTCGTAGACGCAGATGCGTCATATCCGTAAGGCAAGTATATTTCCATCTTCCTGTCTGCAAAATAGTCCTCTACAATGGTACCTTTTTGTGTAGAACCATTCACCTCATCGCTCGAACAGGCTTTACTACAATCCAGATTGCTACTGAACTGTGTAGGTCTTGAGCCACTCGAAGGCGTGTTAGGCATCGGACTCGGATTGTTAGGGTCATACTCATACCCTGTGCTCGCCCCAGCCGCAGAAGTGGTATTCAATGAACAGAGCAAGAAGCCAACACAAGTATATTTTCCACCGTGTATAAGAGCCTTAGTAGCCCCAGGTATCTCACACTTATAGGTGTTTATGTTCAAGTTGGCATACCCGTTCATATAATTCACTTCATAACGAGCCCTATTCTCACCTATCCACTTGAAGTAATTATAGAGTGTACTTGTAGAAGTGGTCGGACTCACTACAGTCACGGGAAGTCCATATTCGGCACAAAAGGCGTCGACTCGTGACTGGTCATTACCAAAATAGTTTCTCGTAGTGGAATTGGTATGAGCATAGTCATAATATGGCGTACCACCCGCCGTGTTGGCTGCAAGCGGCTGCCACAAACTCGGCGTAGAGTCACCTATGACAGTAGGCCAGTTAAACGTAGCATTCGGGTCGTTTATATCAGACACAGTATGCCCCTGCACACTACGCCCAGACTGTCCTGTAGCCCAAGGGAAGTAGTGTCCTGAACCATCACTGTAACCACCAGGAGCATAGAATATTTCACCTGACGAATTATCCTTAAGCACCAGCATAAAAGGTGTGTTGTACGTATTGGAGCTGACGTAGCTACCCGCACAGTTAAAAAATCCACCCGCATCGTACATACCCGAGGGTGCCTTATATTTCTCCCAATAAGAGTCTGTCGCTGGCTGACCACCAGGGGCATTAGCCCCCATACAAGGCATTCCAACCATATACACTGGACTATATCCACTCGACCCGCTCACGTGCGTGCTGTAGTAGTTCGTAGCTACGCTATTCAGAGCAGTGGAGTTAGTGAAATATCCGTCAGTAGTGTAGTCGTAAGAACTGTTTATAGACAACTTGTCCCTACTTATAGACCAGTAATCCAAAGTCCCCTCTACCCACTGCTTTGTATCTAAGGCTGAGTAATTCCAGTCATAGAAATATACCTTAGAAAAGTCAGAGTAGTTATAAGGTGGAGCCGTGTATAGCGGATACTGAAATGTTTCAGAGTGCCAGCCACCGCTGCTACTACCTCTGTTTACATTACCCGTACAAGACTCAACTCGTGCAGGAGAGGTACCCTGTGTCCAGCCATCTATTTCCGTATACCACGAACCCTCGAATCTTCGAAAACCCACATCTACGCCAGATAACTCGCCCAAGTTAAAACGCCCTGTCTCAATATCAGTCGGATTAGCATAGCCTTCAATATCCTCCATTCCACCACCGCCACCACTTGCCTGACGATTAGGAGTGTATATCCAAATATGTGCCTTATCGCTAATCTCACTATTAGCAAGACCGCTTAGGGAAGCAGAAGAACTATATCCCCTCTCAGCAATATTCTTTATAGACCTATCACTACCGAAGCCAGCTATGTACGCCGTGGAGTCATCCTTATATACCAAAATCGTACAGTGCTGCGATGATGAGGTTATACCGTCAGCATTCTGCGTTACAGTCTTACCACACAAAATAGTTCCAACAGGCAAATCAGCATAAATCAAGTTTAACGCCGAACCTGCACCATCATAGGCAACCGTATAATCAACAGGACACGGCACATACCCGCCCGAGTTAATAGACTCAGGTTCTGTCAAGCCAGCATATATAGCCGTCGCCGTGCTACCACCGCCGCAGCAGGCGTAGAACGTAGCTGGAATAAGCTGCGAACGATAAGAACCCTTGCAGCAGTACCACTGATGTATATTCCCTGACCTGTCCGTACATTGACAACCGTGACTCACGTGGTACGCTACTGGTGACATCATTTCCTGTGCAATTTCCATAGCCTGAGGACGTATATCCCCCACAGTATTAGGCTGAGGTGGCTTTGTACCGCCACCACCATTGCCTTCATCATACTCAAATCCCACTCGTTCGTTCTCTACAAAGTGGAACATACCAGTGTAGTCCATCCACCACGCAGCACCTTCACAGCGTGCCATAACCTCGTGGCAGACGCCACATTGAGTATTAACGCCAAGATTCTTATTGTCTGACATTATGTAATACATCATATCAGCAATACTCTCGTCCGATGTTCCATACTCAGCCACCCAGCTTTCATAATATGCCTTATAAACAGCATCAGCAGAGTAAGCAGGTGTAAATACATAGCCACCTTCGGATGTATCCGCTGTCTGACCCGCATAAGCATAATATTGATTCTGTGAAAGCTCGGAAAGAATACCATCCGCAGCTTCCCCATCATAAAACCAGCGAGCGTAAGCAGCTATTTCACTGACCATTGTTTTGTAATCTGTCTGAGTACCGTCCTCTGCTTTATGAAGACGAGCGTAGTCATACGTCGTACAGAAGAACTTCCCCACCAAAGCAGATACCTCAGGATATAACTTCCAGTCATCCGCTGACACACCAGCCGTCGACCAGTAATCCGCACAAGGAGTCGCATCAAGTAAGCTCTGAATATATGTATGCTCACCAGCTCTTGTTATTGTAAACGCCTGTCCTTGGAACTTCTCCTTAAGGTAAATCTCGTGCTTGAATCTATAAAAATCAGTATTGATATAAACGGCGTGCTGAGCCCCGTCACCATCCGTTACAATATAACAGTCATTCGCATCATACTCACCAAACGAGTAGTGTATAAAAATAATAGGATAACTCGAGCTACCCATATAATCGCCAAAAGTGCACTCGTAATCAGTACCCTCACTCCACTTAATCGTAGAAGAAGGCACTAATTTCTTAGCCGTATCCGTCGCAGGAGACTTAAAAGCTCCCTCACTTTGCACATAAAGGGAGTAGTTCATAAAGGCAGCAGCATTATACGGGTCGTGAGTAAGATAGAATCCATTAGCCCACAAAGCCCTCTCGTCATAGGACGTCTTTGAAAAATCCACCGTTCCTGCACCATAAACACACTCAGCCACACAGTTACAGCGTCCATTACTATCCTCGTGCGAGTACGCCATACCGAGACTTCCTATCATAGTAATGTCCACAATAAAAATAGCCAGTGCACCTAAGGCACACAAGGCACTAATAAACCAAGCTATAAGCTCAACAATAAGAACCTTCCCGAGGAAAGGTTTAAGTGGAGCCTCAGCGGTACGTATCTCCGCCGATACTTTCTTCCCTATCGTCTTGGCACCAAGCTGTCCACCTACCTTACCAGCTGCGGCACCCGCTATCTCGGCACCTTTCCTGATACCGCCTTTGATTATACGACGAATAAGGAAGCATATGCCTCCCACTACAAAGCCTATTGCTGCTACAATTAACAAAAATATCTTCACCTAAGTCACCTACACTTTACTTCGCCTTTCTCTTTATTACGAAAAAACCGCCCTCCCCTACAAAAATAAGGGGAGAGCGGTATAGTCAATGCTAATTAGATAAGAGATTTCCAATCTCTAAAGCCACATAATTAGCATTGAAATCCTGAAAGCCTATTCAGTTAAGGCAGAGAAAAACAAACAAAGACCTATCGGTAGAGAAATCTGCTCGGTAGGTCTTTTTATCTTTCTACGCTACACGATATACGAACCATACTGCCGATTTAGGCTTCATATTACGCTTATCTGCCCGTCCACTCACGACAGGTCTTGTGTAGCCCAATAGTTCAGCATATATCCTGTCAGGTGGTTCGTGAGCGTGTAATCTAAAATACTTTCTTACAAGCGTCACAGCATCCTTGAATGACAGGACATACTTGTATTTCTTCTGTGCTGACTGCGGTACAGATACAGCATTTATCGTTCTGCTGACCACATTGAACATAATCAGATGAGCGATAAGTTCCATCTCTACGAAATCATCTTTACGGCTATGGAACTGCACTGCTCCGAGAGCGTACTTCAGTTCACGAAAAGAGGTTTCTATATCCCATCTGATGTGATATAACTCTTTCATCTTCTTTATCAGATTCCTATTCAGTTTAGATTTCGGCACTAAACCTGCCATTTCGTCAAGACTCACACCACATTTCTTGGCGTATGTTATGAAGGTCTGGGCGTTGCATTTATGAACCCCACGCTCGATACTGCTGATATAGTTCTTGGTTAGTCCTGTTGCATCGGCAATATCCTGTTGTGTAACCTTTGCTCCTTCCCGATATGATTGGAGCATTTGTCCGAACCGTAAAGCATCCTCATCAATCTTGTCTGCCATCATTCCACTTCCTTACATTTTAGATATAGCAGAGCCTATTATAATTGAATCGTGTTACTGATTGCAGTGATTTGTGCAGAAAATAACACTAAAATGTTATTTCATAGTTGCATTTACAACATTATAGTAGTATAATGATTATCGGATAGTGATACTATAGAGTTACGAAAGGAAGTAACAGTAGATGTGTACAGTTCTCGATGAGACAAAAACCGAAGGTCAGGTCTTCACGCCTGTTGGTATCGTTTCGATGATACTTGATTCTGTTAAATATACAGGAAAGACCGTACTGACAAAATCCATCATGGAACCTTCATTCGGTAAGGGCGTTTTCTTGATTGAAATTGTTTCCAGAATTATCCATGAAGGAAAGGCTGAAGGAAAATCAGCAGAAGAAATCCGAGACATTATTCAGTCTCAGGTATATGGCATCGAAAAAGACGAGGAACTTTATGATGAAGCCATATCTAAATTGAATGAATTATTAACAGCGTATGATATTCCGATACCTGAATGGGATAATCTGAAATGTGGTGATACACTGCTTTTGTATCAGGATTATATCGGTAAAATGGATATATGCGTTGGCAACCCGCCCTATGTTCGCATCCACAATATCGACACCACATATCGTGATGTGGTTAAGAACTTTCAGTTCGCTGATGGAACAACCGATTTATATATTATCTTTTATGAAATCGGTATTCAGATGCTCAAAGAAGGAAGTGGTAGATTATCATATATCACACCCAATTCATTTCTTCGTAATACATCACAGAAAAAGTTCCGTAATTATCTTGTAAATCAGGGATTGCTTGCAGCGATTTATGATTTTAAGGATTCCAAAATCTTTGAAGCTGATACTTATACTTGCATCTGTGTTGTAGATAAGAATTCCGAGCGTATCACCAAAGATATTATCGAATATCGTGAATATAATATGTATAAGATGACGGTAAATAATGCCATCAAATACGATTATTTCCGTAATCAGTTAAAAGATTCCACATGGAATTTGAGTTCTGAAAAGGATATTTTGTATCTTCAGAGAAACGCCAAGCGTCCGATTAAGATTAAAAGTATCGCAACCGTTCAGAACGGCATTGCCACAAATCGTGATAGTGTATATGTCGGTAAGGCATGGCTTGATAAAGACTGCACAGAGCCTTATATGGGTAAACATATGGATAAAAAGAAAATCGTATGGTTCAACGGACACAAAGTTGAATCTACAATACTTCACAGATGCGTCAAAGCATCAAAGTATGATGGCGAAGCGTCCAATACTTATATCTTATATCCGTATCAGAACAAAGCAAAACAAAAACTTCTGAAAAAGAGTGATGCATCAGAAGTTGCCACAACTTATGTGGCATATACAGAGTCCGAAATGCAGTCAAAGTTTCCTAATGCTTATGATTATTTACAGGAGCATTGGGAAGACCTCGAAACAAGAGATATGGACACTAATGCAGATTGGTTTGTTTTTGGTCGTAGTCAGGGACTTGCAAACAGTGGATATAAGAAACTGGTATTTAAGCATATTATATGCAAATCCACAGATACAATAGATGTTCATGTTATTGATGAAGATGTTATTGTTTATTCGGGCATTTACATCACGATTGATACATCTGCGTTTATCAGTTCAAATGGCTCTAAATCAACATTCAATGACGAACTGTATGATAAAGAACTTGAAGAAGTTCGTGGTATTCTTGCATCACAGGATTTCCATAAGTATTGTGTGCTTGTTGGAAAAGATATGCAGGGTGGTTATGTATCTGTATCAAGTGTATTTGTAAAGAATTACGGAACCATGCTGACACATTTCCCGAATCTTCCTGTTGATGTACCCGTAGAAGATTTCCCGATTGCCGATGCTGATTATATGAATAGGCTCTTTACCGATAAGTTTATTGACTGTATCAAAGAATCCTATGAAAACATGGCAATCTGTGGTACTACAAGCACAGAGCGTGTTAAGCCGTTCCATTCATTCCTTGCCAAAGTTCTGAAATATAAACTTGGTCAGGAATATGATGTTGTCGCTGATGGATATTCATTTGGAAAAGAAGTTGGTGTCGAAGGTAACTTTGATAACAAGAATGTAGATGTCTGTGTTATGAAAAAGGATAAGGTGCTGGGAGCGATTGCTTTCAAGTTATTATCTAATAACTTTAAGCAGAACTACAAGAATTTCTCCGAAGGAATGCTTGGTGAAACAGCACAGATGAAAGGTATCGGTATTCCTTATGCATTCTGTTATCTGATTCCCGAAAAAGCGTTATACAGGGAAAATGTAAACAAGAAAACGGGCGTTGGTGAATTTGCAAAGATTGATGTTCTTACACAGAACGATGCAAAAATCTATTATGATATTGCAAATGATGCAGATTATAAGAACAGAACGCCTGATGCTATGTTCATCGGTATCCATAAGTTATTTTCTGATGATTACCTCAATTCTCTTTCCGTTGGAGATGTCATAGATATTGCATCCGACACATACTTGGACGGAATTCAGCCTGAATGGTCTGAATTGGACTTTATCAAGGATGAAGATATTAAACTGTTTTATATGGAGCAGTTCAATCTTGGAGAGTTTCTTGATACATTTATCGAGAAAATGGGAATCAATGTGAGGTAACAAACATGAAAAAAAACGATAAGAAAGAAATCAAATATCTGAATGTCTGTATGGACAAGGGTCTGCATGAAGAATTTGAAGCATTCTGTAAGGCTCACGGCATGAGCAAGGTTGGAGCAACAGAGCAGGCTATCAGACAGTATATGGATAAGATGAACAAGGCATTGAAGAATGTGAAGTAAAAAATAAAGCACCCTTTTCTCTTGGATTGAGAATTGGGTGCTTTTTGATTTACAGGATTTGTTGCTTAACTTAACAGCATTGAGCGGTATAGTTCAGTAGTTGTCTGACTACTCCCACGGGCAAGCCCGTGGGGTTCTTGCTTCCAAGTTTAGCTTGTAGTCGTACATCATTTTCAGATTTTGGAATACAAGTATAAGTCTATTTGAGCAAGGACTTTTATTACCAAGCAG
>Ga0255343_1002888_pt1 | contig 19059 bp, 19 predicted proteins | sample wastewater_treat_4_FD_192413 | JGI IMG/M metagenome (GOLD analysis project Ga0255343, IMG submission 192413) | Wastewater microbial communities from Lulu Island WWTP, Vancouver, Canada - plant16 | ecosystem: Engineered > WWTP > Wastewater > Unclassified | place: Canada: Vancouver, British... | reverse complement strand
AACATACATATTTTGCAAATCGTTCATCTTTTACATCTTCAAAACAATTATTCAACTCTCATAAGTCTGGTCAAATACTAGATTCCAATATTATTTTCATAATTTCTCAACGATTTATCTCACGATCAGGACGAAAGTTTCCATCAGGATATCATTGAACAACTCAATGGTCGTAAAGATATTGTATACTTTCCATGTACTTGTGGTTTTGTATATCTTTTGGGCTGTTAGCTGATGTTGATGTATAAGTTTTGAAAAATAAAACATTCACCAACAAAACAACGGCAATAAATTTATATAATTTTTTCATTTTCTCAAAAAACATATAAATGCACAAAATATTTATAAATTTATCCATACTTAAAACAAGTTTTTTATTTTGTTAATTAAAATGTTCTTTGTGAAACGGGAGTAATCATCCTTAAACATAATTAATGACAAAAAAAACAGATTTTAGAGTTTAATCATAAAATTTTCAATAAAAAAGCCTGTTAAATACAAGCAGATTTAAATTCATTTAGAATTGCCTAAATCAATTTGACTATATTTATAACATATTATTCTGTCAAACTTTTGACCACTTTTTCTTGAAGTTGCTAAAATAGCCAGACAAATTTGCAAAAAAAATAAAATTGGTTATAATTAGGTATAATGATGTTTTAGCATGTAAGTTTATTCAATGAAAAGATCTTTTAATTCCAACATTTCTCAATCTGAATTTATACAAAAACAGATTAACGATTTTAAAAATATGTTATGATATCTGAATCAAGATGAACATTTGAAAAATTTTATAATAGATGATTTTGATAGTCCACTAGTGCAACTTATAAAAACTTTGTCACTTTGACAGGAGATTCAGCATAGAATAGATAACCCTGATGAATCTTTATATCAACAATCGTTAGCAGCAAAAGTTGCTTCAGAATTTTGACTGCAGATTTCTCCCATGTATTATTGAAGGGGGATATCGCTTATTGATGGTAAAAAATTTATTAATTTTTTGTCTCATATTTCTTTACAAGATTTAAATGATCCTTGAATAAAGACTGGCATCAAATCAATATTAACACATATTAAGTGTCTCTATTGATATATTTTGGAGAAGAATTTAGATAATGACAAATTTGATAATTTTTACGAATTGGTACATTATTGGTGAGATATTGAAAAACAGTATGAAAGATTGTGAATGCAAAATCATCTTAAAAATTTTACTATGAAGCCTTATGTTGATGCCTTTAATTGATGATATTTGAGAAGTCTTTTGTGATTAAAAAAGTTATTATGGCGTGGTGATTATGATCCATTTAAAATGACTACAACTCAATCATTTAATGATTTACATGAACATAAAAACAATATAGATGATTATGTGGATCAAATTTGTAAATGGGGTAAAAAAGAAATTGGTCATCAAGAAAGCCTTCCTTTGGTAAAACATATATTTTCATTATATATGCAAACTATAAATAATGATAAAGAATTTTTTAATTTATCTGATGACAAGGTAAATTATTTATTGTGAAAATTTAAAGATGTATTATCTAAACTCTAGATAATTATATTTTTTGAAGATTCATTTTTTCATTTTCTCAAAAAACATATAAATGCACAAAATATTTATAAATTTATCCATACTTAAAACAAGTTTTTTATTTTGTTAATTAACGACAAACAAGAAGTCATTATTTCACCGTTATCTGTACTACTTGCAGAGCTACCTAATTGCTCCTAAGTTCAATATGTCTCTGGTCAAAAACAATCTTTATCTTCATTATGGTAATAAAATTTAACATCTATTGAAATTTATTCTTACATTATTATATTAACTATAATTATTAATAAATAATTTTATTATCTAAGATATCTAAATGATTTTAAAAAGACTTATTGCTCAAAAGTTAGCTGATTTAAGAAAAACTTTTTGATATTCTCAAAAGGAATTATCCAAAGTTCTTTGAGTGGATAGAGTTGTTTACACCAACATAGAATCTTGACTGAGAGAAATCAAAGTAGATGAGCTCAAAAAGTTAGCTGATTTTTTCCAAATTCAAATTGAATATTTTTTTACTAATGAAAAAAACACAGACCATTATAAAATTATTAAAGATGATAAAAATGAAATTAGAGTGTCTATTCCCACATGCCAAGAAGAAAAATTTAAAGAAGTTTTTTTATATATTTTAGAAAAACTTTCAGCTAAACCAAGCTTTAGTGAAACCGTTTTGCACAAAATCTTATATTTTTGTGATTTTGATTATTACGAAAAATATGAAGAATTTTTTATAGGAAGTAGGTATATTAGAAATCATCAATGACCAACCTCAAAAGAATTAATAAAAATAATAAAAGGGATGAAAGAAAAGAAAGAAATAAAACAAGAAAATATTCATTTTAAAAATTGACATACATGAAGAAAATATATCCCTCTTAGAAAAGCCGATCTTACCAAGATTAATTGAGCAGAAAAAGAAATTTTAGATAATGTGATTCAAAAATTAGGAGATATGTGAGCATCTAGAATTAGTGAATATGTTCATTGAGATGTACCACGAATTTCCACAGCAGATCAAGCAGAAATTCCTTATGAAGCTGTGTTCTATAGATCTCCACAATATTCTATCAGAGATTACGAAGAAAATGATGATTTTAATATTTAAATTGAACTAGATATGCTACTAATCTTTGATGAAATAGATGAATTTAAAAAAGATTTCAAAAAACTGTTAAAAAAATTTGAAACTTTAGATGAAGATTTTTCCATATTCAAACAATTTGCCTTGTCTACATACCATATTAATTGAATAAACAATTGATGATTTTTCCCAATTACATGACAGTGAGTCCATGATTACATTTTTTGTCCCATTAAAGCTAAAAAATTTGCTTGTAAATCTCTCAAATGAAAATGAGCAAGATCTGGTATTAGAATCATTTATAATTTTTCTAAAAAGAATAATAAAATAACTTTTATACAAATATATTTCAAAGAAAAGGCTGATACGGATTGCGATTATCAAAGGATTAAAAATTTTTATAAATTAATGAAATAGTTTTAAAACTACTGAGAATGATAGTATTAAAAAAAGAGGTTTAAGATCGTAGAAAATTTTTAAAAAATATCAGATTTCTTTATCGTAAATATTTTATTGTTTCAATACAAATAAAATTTTCTCCTATCAAATTCTTTCTTAAAAAAATTTTTCACTTGAAACTTTTACTATTTTCAATAACTATAAACTGATGTATTTTTATATTTTTATAAAAAAACAATGTTTTCATTTATTCGAGAAAGTTTTAAAACTTATTTCCAAGAAGGAATAAAAATTAATCCATTACTTATCCTGATTTTTGTATGATTTGTTACACAACTTATAAAAATAACAATTGATTCTATCAAGCAAAAAAAATTTTGTATTTCCAATTTTTTCTCTTCGGGCTGATTCCCATCTTTTCACTCATCTATTGTTTCTAGCATAGCGATCATGGTTTTGATAGAATTCGGTTTTGATAGCATATATTTTGCATTGGCATGTGCTTTTGCTTGATTAGTAGTTTATGATGCTATGAATCTAAGATTTGAATCAGGTAAACAAGCAGAATACATTAATGAAATTAGATTGAATATTACGAGTGTTCTTACAATGACCCAAAAAGAGTCCTTAAAAGAGAGGTTATGACATACTCCATTTGAAGTTTTTGCGGGAATAATTTTGGGTATTGCTCTTACTTTTGTGTTATATTACTATTTTATTTAATTAAACTATGTATACTTTAGTCAAAAATAGGCCTTTTCAAAAAAGGAAAACAAATAATATAAAAAGAAAGATTAAAAAAATAAAATTAATCTATCCGGAAATAAACTTTCCTATCAAGCGATTTTGGATATTTTTATTATCTATAATTTTTATTTATTGAATCTTTTTTATAATACAGCACACTATTTTTAAAGACGAAAATTATATAAAAAAAGTCTATTATAGTCAAACTAGTGTAGATACTTATGATGATCCTTATTTGTACAATACTATTTCCAAGCTCATAAAAGATGAAAACTATTATGTAGTATCCAAATTCAAAAGAAAAGCTATTCTTCATACTCTAAAACAAGATTTCCCAATCGTGAAAAACATAAGGATCATTCAGCCAGAAAAATTTTCTGCTTCAGTTCAAATAATTTTCTATGATTTAGATATGGTTTTACAACTATGAAACAGGAAATTTTGAGTATTGTGATATTACAATTTTGAAATTTTTAGTGGCAATACAATTTGAGATGGTGTGTTTACCGTTGAGCTACCAAAATACTTAAGTGGCACAGAATCTATAAATTGATTATTCGTTGAAATATCACCAGAAAAACTCATCTCTGATATAGATGTTATTTCTCAATGATTTAATGGATATAGTAGAATTGTATATTTGCCATGATCTTCCATGACTGTTGTTTTTGTTGGCGGGAAAACAATATATTTAAATAATAAAAATTCACTTACAGGTCAAATAGATAATTATAATCTTTTGATGAAATATTATAATGAAGCCAATTCTTTGAAAATTATAGATTTGTGATCCCTTGAGTGAGATAAAATAATAGTTAAAAAATAATTTCGTATCTTCCAGAATCATATACTGCTTTTAGATTTTTACAGTATCAAATATGAAAAAACAGGACTTTCCAATATTTCAGAACAATCCAACCTTGGTGTTTCTTGATAGTGCTGCTAGTACTCAAAAGCCCCAATATGTGATAGATGGAGTTAATGATTTCGTTTCAAATGATTATGCAAATATTCATAGATGAGCCTACCAACTTTCAGAAAGATCAGAGGAATTATACGACAAATCAAAACAACTTCTTGCAGAATTCTTAAACAGTAAAGCATCAGAAATTATATACAATTACAATGCCACTCATTGAATGAATGTTATAGCACAATCCTTGGTCAACTCTTGATTCTTAAAAAAATGAGATAAGATTTTGTTATGAATACGAGAACATCATGCAAATATAGTTCCCCGACAAATTTTATCCAAAATATTTGGATTTCAGATAGATTTTGTTGGAGTTTCAAAATGATGTGAAATTGACCGAGATGATTTTTCAAAAAAATATGATAAATCTGTGAAAGTTGTGTCTATTTGACATGTTTCCAATGTTACTGGAAAAATATATGATGTAAAAAAAATAAAATCTCTACTTAGAGCAGATACTTTTTTCATTATTGATTGATCTCAATCTTTCCCAAATATGAAAATAGATGTCCAAGATATATGATGTGATTGTTTCGTTTTTACAGCACATAAAGTTATGGCTTACACATGAATTGGAGCAATGTATCTAAAAAGAGATTGGATCAAAAAACTTACTCCTATGATGTCTGGGTGATGAGCTATCAGAGATGTAGATTTGTTTTGACATACAGTTCCAAACGACTATTCAAAATTTGAAGCTGGTACCCCAAATATTATTTGAGCAATAAGTTTATTAAAATCCTTGGAATACATCAAATCAATTTGATGAATGGAAAAAATTCGAGAACATGAACAAAAGCTAGTTGAATATTCATTAGAAAGATTTACTAAATTAAAAGAAAAAGTAAAATTAATTTGACCAAAAACTAATGATAGAACCGCAGTTTTTTCTTTTTTCATACCAGGAAATGAAAATTTCAACCATATTTGAGAAATATTTGCTAAACATAATATAGCTATTCGTTGTGGTGGACATTGTGCTTATCCTATGCATAAAGATCTAAAAATTCCATGAACATGTAGGATGAGTGCTTATTTGTACAACGATATTTCAGATTTAGAAAAATTCTTTGAAGTCCTAGAATCTATAGTTAAGTAAATGTTTTAATAACAAAACCATATTTTATATAAAAAAACAGTAAATAAAACAATTACCTTCTACTGTTTCCTATTGTTTTAGCCACACATTTTTTTTAATTATGCCGAATGAAATAAAAAGTGGTCAAAAATTTGACAAATCAAACACTTATATTTATAATACAATAGGTTTTTATTTACTAAAAATAAACAATGATTGAAACTAAAGTCTTATGATCAGATAATTTATCTGACAAAAAGGAGTTGTTGGATAAAAATATTGATAAAAATAACTTTTACAAGAAAGATATCTTGAATCTTGAGAATAATATAGTAAATCAAGAAAAGGTTGAAAAATTACTATCCTCACTTAAATGAAATGAGAGTTTTAAAAAGTTTTCTAATATCTGGGATTCTTTTTCGGATAAAGAGAAACTCGATGTTTACAATGATTGAGCTTATATGTTTAAAATAACATGAGGTGTGAGAAGAAATGTAAACCTTATAAATCCGATTAAATCTCCATTTAGAAGCCCCTTAATTAGAGCTTTTCAAAAAGGTTCTATAAAAGAACAGATGACAAAAGATTCTTTTTATGTTATGTCAGCTGCAACAAGAAGTTTCGTCCATTTTTGACTTTTAAGTAAACCCAATGATTTAACACAAGAAGATTTAATAAAAAACATCAAAAAGGATTGAAAAAATGTAAATATGACAATGAATGTTCTAGAAAAAACAGCTATGATTGTCCCACAGTTGAGACCAGTGCTTCCAGTAATAAAAACAATAAAACCTATTGTGAAATCTTCATCAAATATGACTACAGATTTAATGTTAAAAGCTAGTCAAACTGCATAAATTTTCTTTAATTTTTCAAAAATTTGTAAAGTTATTATACATCTGGGATATCTATCTGAGAGAATATTACTAAGATATCATAGATAATACGCAAACTATACATTATACAGCAAAAATGTCAATTCTTAATATGCAAAATATCGGTTATTTTTGTTTAATATTTTTTTTTATTTATAATAAATTGATTTATATTTATTACATAAACAACAAAAATGGTAGATTGACAGACAAACATCCTTGATAGTACAGCAGATTTGCAAAATAAGCAACCAGAATTAGAGTGATTGCAAGATACTATTAGCGATGCTAATAATGATTTAGCAGAATTAAAAAATTCACTTGGTACTTTAGATGATAATGCGAAACTAGTAAAATGATTAGAATTAAAATCAACTATAGAAAATATAAGGCAAGAACTAGATACATTAAAAAAAGATTCCTCTAATAATGCTGATAAAATTAAACAACTAGAATCTCAATATAAAAAATTAAATGCAGAATTTGATCGTACTATTTGAAATCAACTTTCATCTTTAGAAGCTTCTATCAAGAAATCAAATGTTTCACCAGATTCAAAAGATATAGATGATAAAGAGAAAGCAGAAAAGAAAAAAAGAAGACGATGGATATTCGGTTCAATTGGAGCATTATCTATTTGATGAATATTACTTGCCACTAGAAAAAGGAGAAAGGAAAGGAGAGAAGCTAGAAGAGCAGAAAGAGCAAAAAATAAAGCAACAAAAGAAACAAAAGATAGAAAACCATTTTGGGATAGATGGTATGGAAAAGCTTTGAAATGACTTGGAATTGGAACAGGAGTTTATTATTTAGTACATGGTATATACACAGGGAATTGGCATCCAAGAGATATCTTCGATCGAGAAAGGGGAAAAAAAATAAGTTTTGAGGATGCTTTAGCTGTAGCAGAGTGAAACATAGCGAATCAGACAGATCATGAAAGTATGTCTTACGATATTGATTTAAAGTATTTGGAGGACACGTCAGAAATTCAAGCATATTGAGAAAAGATTAAGATTGATAAAAACCGTAGGAGAATAGACTGATTAGATATAAAGTTCAAAAAATATGAACATTTAATAAGTACAGCGATAGTAGTAGCATTTCTGAAAAAAAATTATTCTGGAATGTGTGCGAGACCTAAACCGTTTAATCTTGGTAGTAGTTGGCGTGGAAATATAAATGTTAATACATGAGATGGGAGTGAGACAGCAGTAGATTGAACTGGTATTTCATGAAAAATAACTGGAATAGGATTAGCATGAATATTAGCTATAGTTTCATGAATATATTGATGACTAAAACTTTGAATGACTGTATGAATTGTTGGTGGAATAGTATCAGTAGTGGGTGGTCATCTATATGATTCTGACAATATTTTAAATAAGTATATGCCGGAGCTAGACAATGAATATTGAAAAAAAGCTCTTTCTGCCTATTTAAATAGGATGGACTGTTGGCAACAAAAGAATCAAACTAAAGACGATATTACAGAGAGTCCGATAAAAGAAGAAGTGATTGAATGCATGAATGAAATTCAAAAGACAGCAGAAGATAAGGAATATAGTAAAGGAGAGCGCAGAAAGCTAGATGCGATACCAGATCCAAATGATAAAACAAAATATACCATAAAAGCATATAATAGAGATTTTAAAGCAGAGGTGTTGTGAACAGAGTGAAATAGGACAATCAAAATACTATGAATCTCATGATGATATCCCTCAATAAATGTAGATCCGTCAATTGCTGGATTTTCTGATATGCAACTCCCATTAAAAGAGTGAATACACATGGCGATATTTATTTGATCTATGCTAGATCAATATCCTCACAAGTGAACAAAGTCTCCTCGATTTAAGTATAGAACACCAGTATGAGTTCTTAATTATGGGGTGTTCTTTAATGATGGAACTAATTGATGATATTGAACAAGAGTTTTAAAAAAAGATAAATTTAAACAAAGGATGCCCACTTTATTTGAACAAAAAGACTCATTGATCAGGTTTTTAAATGAAGGGGTAACTTGTGAAAACAATATAAGTTTTCGAAAAAAAACATAAAAATTAGCTACCAAATGAGAGATAGGTAAAAAATATTTTAAATAAAGAGTTACTCAATCGTTATGTGAAAATAATTGGTGAAGAATTAAATAGAAAATAAAAATTTATCTTACTTAAATTCATTATAAAATGGTTGAAAATATTCATATTAAAGTAGAGAAATATATTGAAGACAGAGAAAAACTATCGTCTTTATCAGGAATAAAAGAGAGTTTAAAAAATCTTTGATTGGATCTAAAGATTTGAGAGTGGCTAAAAAAGGATAAAGATATGTTGGAATATGCTAAACTTTTTCTTAAAGAAGAAACAGAAAATGAAAAAAGAACAACCAAAGAGGAACTAAAATTTTTAAAATTAGAGATTAAACTGAGATTCAAGTGTTCTTATTTTGCTGATTTTAAAGAATTCTTAAAAAACTTAAAGGAGTCAGAAAACTCTACAGAAGAGACTAAACAAGAAGAGCAATTAGAACAAGAAGAACAATCAGAACAAGAAGAAATAGCAAATAACACATTTCTCACTACACCTATATCTCAAATAAAATCTCATCCATATCACAAAAGTTCAAAATCAGGTGTTACACGATGTTCAGCAACAGCACAATTTAACTGAGACAGTTTTGGATTAAAACTTCCCAAATGAGATGCTTATAAAGCTGGGAAGAATCCATGAGAAGGCTGTCTTGCAACGATACCAAGCAATAAAAAAACTGAAATACCCAAAAATAGTTGGAAAAACTTATCTTTGTCAGATTTTACAGGTCAGACAAATGAAAATATAAATTTTGCTGATATTTATACTAACTCAAAATCTTGATACTGACATAGAGTCGTGTGATTCAAAGATAGTGATGGACAATGGTATGTATTAGATCCTTATACAAATGTAAACTGATTAGATGATAAACCTAAAAAATTAGAGGACTATATGTGAAAAAGAAAAATCAAAAAAATTCACTTTTATCAATCTGATTGATACAAATTTGAAAATGCACAGTATGTTTAAGGTTTATGTATTAAAACATTAGTCATACTAGATACAAAACAAATGAATATAAAAAAAACAAAAGAATCAGAATCTAATTTTTTATTTTCTTTGAATTTACTCTTTCCCGAACAAGGAGGATCTATTAATTTTACTTGAAGTTCCTTTAATTATTCACATCCCCTTTTTTGCTAAAAAATCTTTTTTAAATTGCCACAAATTCATAGTTTGTTTTTTATAATTCCCCTCCAATAATTGAGAGAGATAACATATCGGAACAAACATTATTTTTGATAACATGTTTTATAAATCTTATTTTTACCAAAAACAAAGCAAAATTAAGTTTATAATAGTTATTGTTCACGGTGAGCATAAAAAAACAGTACTACTTTATTTTGATTTTAGGAACTTATATACAAGACCAGCTAAAATTGCACCTACGATTGGGATTAGAATAAATAGCCATAATTGAGAAAGAGCCCAATCACCAACAAACAAAGCCTGACTTATACTTCTTGCTGGATTTACTGATGTGTTTGTTACTGGTATGCTAATCAAGTGAATAAGAGTTAATGCAAGTCCAATTGCTAAACCAGCAAACCCTTTTGGTGCTTTTTCATCTGTTGCTCCCAAAATAACCAATAAGAACATAAATGTCATAACTAATTCTGTTATAATAGCAGCAACTACACCATATCCTCCTGGAGAATGTATTCCATATCCATTTGCAGCAAAAGAACCAATTTCACTTCCATTTCCTGTAACAATAAGATAAAGAACTCCTGCGGCTACAATTGCTCCTAAAATCTGAGCTATTACATAAGGCAAAATCTCTTTAGCCTTAATTCTTCCACCCATCCATAAACCAATTGTTACGGCTGGATTTAAGTGTGCACCTGAAATGTGACCCATTGAATATGCAATAGTTAGGACAGTAAGTCCAAATGCTAATGACACTCCTAAAAGTCCAATTCCCAAATCTGGGAAACTTGCAGCAAGTACTGCACTTCCACAACCACCTAATACTAACCAAAAGGTTCCTAAAAATTCTGCTAGGTTCTTTTTCATTTTTTAATAAATTAAAAAAGTAAATTTTTACCTTTTATGCCTTTTTTTACTAGTTTTGCAAGGAAAAATGTGTAGGTACGGAACCTTCTTAGTCGAATTAAAAGAATCCATTAAAAGTTCTGAGGTCCCATTATTTTGAAATTATAGTTGTAAGTAGTTAAAATACTTAATCCAAGTACCAAACCTTATACGAAACATCCTTTTTAGGATGTTTTTCTCAATCTTCAATATATCTTCTAAACCAAGTTCTCTGTTTTTTAGCTAAATATTGTGTATTTTTGTTTAATAGATTTTCCATTTCTTCTATGTCATATTCTCATTCCAAATATCCCACAACTTCTTTGTATCATATTCATTGCATAGATTGTAGAGTAGGAGAGTATCATTCTTTTAAAAGTCACTTAACTTCTTCTATCAATCATCAATTTATCATTTCTTTTATCCTTTTTGCAATAAGTTCCTTAGTACTTTCTTTATCTCTTCGTATACCAATCATTAAAATTGGCTGTTCTACATTTTGTTCCTTAAAGGTATCTGTTTTTGTTTTTCCAGACTTATGAAAAATTTCTAAAGCTCTAACTATATATCTTGTACTGTTTGGATGATGCTTTTTTGCTTCTTCTGGATCTATTTCAGATAATCTTTTATGTAAAATTCATGCCTCTTTATTTTCCAAATCAAACATTTCTTTCCTAAAATCATGATCTGGTCATATTTCTGGCATATCAAAATTTTTGTAAATTGTATCAATATATAACCCGGTTCCTCAAACTATAAATGGTATTTTTCACCTTGATTGAATTTCTTTTATTTGTTTTTTTGCATCCTTTTGCCATTCTCCTGAAGTATACACTTGATCTGGATCTATTATATTTACTTGGTGATGAGGTATTTGATTCAATATCTCATCAGATACCTTATCTGTACCTATATCCATTTTTCTAAAAATCTGTCTGCTGTCACTACTAATTATCTCAATATCAAAAAATTTTGATAACTCAATTGATAGCTTACTTTTACCAGTAGCTGTAGCTCATCGAATTACCACAATTCATTTAGGATTTTTTTCTAAAAATTTTTCTATTTCAGTTTTACTTCATAGTACTATATCCTGAAAGTTCATGGAGTTTGAAAGTTTATAAAGTTCATAAAGTTTGAAAGTTTGTAAAGTTTGTAAAGTTCATAAAGTTTGTAAAGTTCATAAAGTTTGTAAAGTTCATAAAGTTTGTAAAGTTCATAAAGTTTGAAAGTTTGTAAAGTATTAATAACTTTATAACTTGCAACTTTTAACTTTATAAACTATTTATTTGTAACTTTATAACTTGCAACTTTGCTGTTCGCGGAGCTAACCAATTGCACCCGGGTGGTAGGAATGTAGCTTGTAACTTGATAGACTAGGTCTATTTCTCGTATCTTGGTAGGTTAAAAAATGGCATTTTACTACATCAAACAGTAATACAATGCAAACTTCAAATTAATTTTTTATCTCATCTGGTTATTACACTAGCTTCTCGCTCCTCTGTAAATAGTTCATTACTATCGTTCAACTTATACCTTAATATATAAGAATAATACTTTACTCCTTCTTTTTTGTTCTCCAAGTTAATTTCTTTAATATTTAGCAAATAAACCTTTTTATTGGCCAATCTTTCAGTAAATTTGTTTAGCCAGTTATTGCTGTAGTAAGTTCTGTAAACATTAGAAGATTTCAAATAGCTGTCTACAAGTTTGCTCAACTCAGAAAACTCCTTATTGTTTAGTGTGTTATAAAATGTATTTATAATTTCAAATTCATGAGCGTCTTCCTCTGTTTCATCAGCTGGTTTTTTATTTTCCAAATCCTTTTTTTCTGCTTCGTCCTTTTTTTCTACTTCATATTCAACAATTTTCGTTTCCAATTCTTGCTTATCTGATTTTATGTTTTCATTAATTTGTTTATACACTATTCCATCTGAGATAATATTTGATTGTATACTACTGCTATAAAAGGTTTTGTATAAAGAAAAAATAAACAATAACATTGAAAAAATAAGTAGTCCCAAAGCAAAATTATTTGATTTTTTGTTTTCTCATACTTTTCTACTAGAAAAATTTGCATCACTTATTTCCAATTGTATTTTTTCGTTTGCTTTGGAAAGTTTACTGATATCTGTCGAATGTTTAGAAATTTTTGTATTCACAGTTTCTTCAAGTTTTTTTTCTTTTCTTGGTCTGCCACGAGGCCTTTTTATATTACTTTCTTCTTTCTTAATTTTCATATTAGAAAAATCTTTTCTTGGTCTACCACGATTGGATTTCTTTGTTTTTGTAGCCATTTTTGATAAATTAATTATTTAAAATTAATGTATAACATCCAAAGTACGCTTATACCAAACCATAAAATCACTAAAAAATTTATTATAATTGGTAAATTTTCTTCAAACCTTGTTGTCCAATACATCTTTCATATTGGAGTAAAGATCGTTTCATAGATTTTTCCATACAGTATTGGTGTTGAATCTTGGATGTTCCACTTTTAGTTGCCTAATGAGTTGTGGTCGCAAAGTGTAAATCCTTTGTATCATTTCTACTTCTTTTACACTAAATCAAGCAATATCTGAGCTAAAAATACTTATATAAAAAATAATTTCCTTGTAAATGCCAGGATTGTCTTCATCATAAACTCTAATTTTGTAATCCAAGTTATTTTTATGAAATTTAATAAAATCATAAAAACTTTTTTGCCCATAATCATAAGTTTTAAATTGATATCACTTAGCATAGCTTGAATTTATAGTAAAGTATGTAGAAGAAGTAGTTTTGGTCCAGGAAGAGCTAGCAGATGTTTTACTCCTGTAATAAACATCAAACTTAATTTTATTGGTATAATTTGTCAAAATATTATTATTACTATCTCTAGCTTTTACCACTAAATCAACCCATTGATTTGTGCTTGGATTAGATTTGTTTGTAGTAAGTTGGAACTTGTTCAAAGTAGGGCTTGTAACAGTTGAAGATCACCAAGTTCATGCAGAAAAGTTATAATTTCTTTCTATTATTTTCCGATTTCAGTTAAATTGTGTATAGATTTTTACCAATCATTGACTAGCTCAGTTCCAAGTAAAGCTTCCATTACAAGCTCAAATTTCTTTTAACTCACTATTTGGTAACAATATTGTACAAGCTAGAGAGCATCATCCACCAGGACAGTTTACACCGTTTGACATAGTATAAACATTTCCATCTTTGTTTATACTCAAACAAGCAGTATTTCAGCCTCCATAATTTATTGTATGGCAATCTGTAGCAAAAACATTTGAAAATCAAACAAAGAATATTACTCACAGCAAAGATAGTATCAAAGTTAATAATTTTTTCATCTTTTTTGATTTAGTTTATAAAACAAACAGAATAAAGCCCCTCACTAAATATAGAGATTTTTAGTTGATATGCAAATGAGAATTTATATAAGATTTATAGTTTTTACTTTTTATCAAAATTCAATGAAAATAGTATCAAAAATCATAACTTGGATTTTATCTATCATTTTTCTTTTTATAATAATAAATTTGGCGATTGGAGTTGTGAAATATGAGTGATTAGCAAATTATTCCGATTTTTTAAATCAAAAAGAGCGAAATACTGTGGTTTCTCAGATCTCTATAAAAGATCCAATATCTATATTTAGTTTGTTTTATTGAGAATACTCTCCAAGAGAAAAAAATATTGATGTTCTGCAAGAAAATTTAGAAGACAAAATTATAGACCAAGAACTTCAAGAGGATTCACAAGTAGACGAAGAGGCAAAACTGAATGTTTACGATCCAGATTTTGAAGATGATTTTAATGCTTTTTTTGGTAAAACACATATTTCAAAAAAAAAGTCAGACTTAACTAATGAAGAGGGATGAGCGTTTGTAGTACCAGAAACTTCAGAACAAGACAACTTAAATCAAACTAATTCAAAACAGGATAATGCGAACACAAAAACAGTTTGACAGCAATTGTTAGAAAAATTTAGTAAATAAAGAAATCAATGTTACAAACTATAAACAATCAAGAAGATACAGTTTTGTCTTGATCAAAAAATCTAATTCAAAAATCTTTCTCTGAAAATACAAAAAACACTATTCGCTTGGTAGCAAACACAGATTTCCACTATTTGTTATTAGCTGAAAATAGTGAATCAAAGATTATTTTTGAAACAAAATGAGAAAATATAAAATGAAACATATATGCTATATATTTTGGCTCCAAGCCTATAAAATCAGACATACAAGTAAACATTTTGTCTTCTAATGTTGATATAAATGTTTTTATGTTATCTTTGTTAGTGTCAGATCAAGAATTTAATACAAACTGAAATATTTATTTATGAAAAGATATTCATAATTCACAAGGGCATTTACTACAAAAGAATCTGATTTTGTGAGAAAAAATAAAAGTTAGCTCTATCCCCAGATTAGATGTTTATTCCAATGATATCAAAGCATCACACGGATTTAGTATTGATAGACTTAATCAGGATAAGATGTTTTATTTGAATAGTAAAGGCTTGTCAGAATCCACTTCCAAAGAGCTTATTGTTCATTGAAACATCAAAGATATTTTAAATAAATTCACAGATCTATCAGAAGAACAAAAAAATGAAATAGAAGACCTGATTCTATCAAAAACCTAGTATTCTTTTTGAAAAATATTATTTATTACAAGTCTTCAATCCAAAGATATAGAACGACAAAACATTTTACCTACAAAACCCACTATGGAAAAGTATTTCAACCTATTATTAGATTTACTAGAGATAAAACAAAATCAAAACTACTCAAAAATTCTAAAAATTATCCAAAAAAATAAAGATAAAAAAATATTTTTTTATCATCAATATAGTTTTATTTTTGAGTGATATCAAAAACTATTAAATCAAGAATTAGCACTAGAGGAGTTTTTACAAATCTGAGATATAAATTCCAAACTCAAAATTGATTCCAAAAAAATAGACTCTATTTCTTTTTTGCAAAACAAGCTAAAAATAGATCCAAATTCTATCTACATTTTCGACTCCATTGCTCAATGATTTTTGTCAGAACAAGCAAATATATTTTATTGTTAGGATAGTTTGGTTAAGGTCATAATATACCAAGAAACATCACTCTCCCCTCCTAAGTAATGTTTATTTAGCTAATTAAATTTCTACTCATTCCAATTTCAGCAATTTTTTTTTATTTTCCAATCATCATCAATAACCAACTAAATCTCAATTATGTCCAATTACTCTATGACAAGGAATAAAAATAGCTATCGGATTTTTGTTGTTTGCCATACCAACAGCACGCATAGCTTTTGGACTTCCAATAGTTTCTGCAATTTCTTTGTAGCTTTTGGTCTTTCCATAAGGAATATTTTGTAAAGCCTTCCAGACACTTTTCATAAAATCTGTTCCTTGTGGATTTAATGGTAATGAAAATTCTTTTATTTTTCATTCAAGATATTTTTCTAATTGCAAAAAAGCATCTTTAAGTAGAGGAGTTTCTTTGTATTCATAAGTATTTACAATATTTTTTGGGTCCCAAAAAAGATGAGTTATTTTTTTATCTTGTTCAACAATACTTATTTTACCAAGCACAGTTTGAGCCGAAAAAATATATCCCATTTTCTAATCATCTATAAAATTTCTAAAATCTTCCAAACTATCAAAAGACTTGTACACAGAAGCGAATCTAATATATACCACAGGATCTATCTCTTTTAGCATTTCCAAAATATCATCTCCAATTTGTTTTGAAGAAATTTCTGTCCCTTCGCTTATTCGCTTATTTTCCAAATTATTCAAAAGATTTTCTATTTTTTCGTTATTAAATTCTCTTTTGGCAAAAGACAGCATCAAAGATTTTTTCAGTTTTTGTCTATCATACATCTCTTTGGTTTTATCTTTTTTGATTACCATCAATTCTGTAAATCATTTTCTTTCAAAAGTTGTAAATCTATTCCCGCAAAACTCGCACTCCCTCCTTCTCCTAATAGTTTGTCAGTCTTCTATCATTCTACTATCTACAACCTTTGTTTCCACATTTTGACATTTAGGGCATTTCATCAACAAAAAAGATTAAGGATAAAAAATATTTCTAAGGATTTTTATCAATATTTTTAGATTTATTGTTATCTAGGAAGATAAAATCAAGCACAGGTAATATACTTGTTTCTCAATTATTTTCAATAGCTAATATTTTTGTTATTTTAGCACTTTGGAGCCTTTTATTAGGTCCATTTGGATCCAAACTCTTATTTATATTTATGCGTTTTTTGCTGGTCTAATATGGGATAATTTGATTTGGACAAAAAAAGTGCCCAAAAATTTGACACAAAAAAATTTCTGATTACAATTGGGTATGTAAAAACCTTTTTATCTTTTTATCAAAAACAGAAAATGGACAAAAAATTTAACTACCTATTTAGGCATACTAGGAATGCCAGCAACTATTTCCAAAAACATGGAAAAAAGTACTTATTTGGGACACTATGAGCATTCGCTATAGTCAAAATGGTGTTATTATTTGGATGATTTTTTAGCACATTGGATTTGGGTAAAAGTTCTGCACAAGTACCAACAGTGCTAACAAAAGATAATATTGTATCCATGGGCTGTGCTACTACTGCCACCTATTGTGGTCTCTATAATAAATGAATTACTAGCATAGAAAGTGATGCCTTTGTAAATCATACACAATTGCAGGTATTATCTCTTAACAACAATCAACTAACAAGCGTAGACTGAGTAGAATTCCCTGATTCTTTGCAGGAGTTATCTCTTAACAACAATCAACTAACAAGCGTAGACAGAGTAGAGTTTCCTAGCTCTTTGGGGTATTTAGATCTTTCCTGAAATCCTCTAACAAGCGTAGACTGAGTAGAATTCCCTGATTCTTTGCAGGAGTTATATCTTTACAGCAATCAACTAATAAGCGTAGACTGAGTAGAATTCCCTGATTCTTTGCAGGATTTAGGTCTTGGTAACAATCAACTAACAAGTGTAGACTGAGTAGAATTCCCCAGCTCTTTGGGGTTTTTAGATCTTTCCTGAAATCCTCTAACAAGCGTAGACTGAGTAGAATTCCCTGATTCTTTGCAGAGTTTAGGTCTTTACAGAAATCAACTAACAAGCGTAGACTGAGTAGAATTCCCTGATTCTTTGCAGGATTTAGGTCTTGGTAACAATCAACTAACAAGTGTAGACTGAGTAGAATTCCCCAGCTCTTTGGGGTTTTTAGATCTTTCCTGAAATCCTCTAACAAGCGTAGACTGAGTAGAATTCCCTAATTCTTTGCAGACTTTATTTCTTTTCCAAAATCAACTGACAGGCGTAGACTGAGTAGAATTCCCCAGCTCTTTAATATATTTAGATCTTTCCCAAAATCAACTACAACTAACAAGCGTAGACTGAGTGGCATCTCTTAGCGATTTGAGCTATTTACGCCTCGTAAACAACTGTATTAACCCCTTATCATTATCTCAGGAGGATAGGGACTTTATTACAGCAAGAAATAATAATAATCCAAGTTGGATGAATGAGCAATATGTCTGTCTATGAATAGAATATGAGCCATCTGAGGCTACTACTGGTACTGTACTTGCCTTACTTGCTCTTTACTGACCAGCTAACAAGATTCAAGCTCTTTTGGATGATAATGGCTGATCCCTATCACAACGAGATGAAGTCTTTGACACAAATTGATCTCGTCTTATTGATTTTTCAACCATAGTAGATGCTGGAACAAACCTTCGGCTGAATAATGTAAAAATATGGGATGCAGAAAATGGACAATATATTTTTGGAGATAAAGAACTTATGGCTACAGTAGATCGGATTTTTGAGCCAGGAACACTAACTAAATACAACCTCGTATCAATAATGGGCTGTGCTACTACTGCCACCTATTGTGATCTCTATAATAAATGAATTACTAGCATAGAAAGTGATGCCTTTGTAAATCATACACAATTGCAGTTTTTAGATCTTTCCCAAAATCAACTAACAAGCGTAGACTGAGTAGAATTCCCTGATTCTTTGCAGGAGTTATATCTTTACAGCAATCAACTAATAAGCGTAGACTGAGTAGAATTCCCTGATTCTTTGCAGGATTTAGGTCTTGGTAACAATCAACTAACAAGTGTAGACTGAGTAGAATTCCCCAGCTCTTTGGGGTTTTTAGATCTTTCCTGAAATCCTCTAACAAGCGTAGACTGAGTAGAATTCCCT
>Ga0255343_1002886_pt1 | contig 19073 bp, 21 predicted proteins | sample wastewater_treat_4_FD_192413 | JGI IMG/M metagenome (GOLD analysis project Ga0255343, IMG submission 192413) | Wastewater microbial communities from Lulu Island WWTP, Vancouver, Canada - plant16 | ecosystem: Engineered > WWTP > Wastewater > Unclassified | place: Canada: Vancouver, British... | reverse complement strand
ATTATACCATATTTGAAATAAAAATACAACACCATACAACGCTAAAATTCAGAAAATTTGACACAAAAAAAGCCGAAATTATGCGGTTTGAATTGGTTATATTGATTTGAAAGTGTTAAAGTGCCGTCTGATTTAATGCTTTACAACTCTGAAAAAAGGTGCTATAATGTATGTAAGCTGTGTTCAATGGCGAGCACAGTATTTCAAAGGAGGTATTTCCATATGGAAAAAATCAGAATAGGTATCTCAGGATACGGTAATCTCGGCAAGGGCGTTGAGCTGGCTATCCGTCAGAACGATGACATGGAACTCGTTGGTATTTTCACGCGCCGCGATCCTTCCACAGTCAAGCCCCTTACAGAGGGCGCTAAGGTTTACAGCATTGCAGATGCTGAGAAAATGACAAACGACATAGACGTTATGATAATCTGCGGTGGAAGCGCTACTGACCTTCCCAAGCAGACTCCCGAAATGGCTAAGCTGTTCAACGTTATCGACAGCTTTGACACACACGCAAGAATACCCGAGCACTTTGCAAACGTTGACAAGGCTGCAAAGGAAAACGGTCACCTTGCATTCATCTCTCTGGGCTGGGATCCCGGTCTCTTCTCACTGAACAGACTCTACGCAGAGTCCATTCTCCCCAACGGCAAGAGCTACACATTCTGGGGCAAGGGCGTAAGTCAGGGCCACTCAGACGCTATCCGCCGTGTTGAGGGCGTCAAGAGAGGTATCCAGTACACAGTTCCCGTTGAGTCCGCTATGGAAGCTGTCCGCAGCGGCAGCCAGCCCGAGCTGACAACACGCCAGAAGCACCTCAGAGAGTGCTGGGTAGTTCCCGAGGAGGGAGCTGATCTGGCTAAGATCGAGAACGATATCAAGACAATGAAGAACTACTTCGACCAGTACGATACAACTGTAAACTTCATCACCGAGGAGGAGTTCGACGCAAAGCACAACAAGATGCCTCACGGCGGCTTCGTAATGAGAAGCGGTCTCACAGGCGACGGCGAAAAGACTCACCAGATGATCGAGTATTCACTGAAGCTGGAGTCCAATCCCGAGTTCACAGCAAGCGTTCTCATCTGCTTCGCAAGAGCACTTGCAAGAATGAAGGCTGAAGGCGCAACAGGCTGCAAGACAGCATTCGACGTTCCGCCTGCATACCTTTCAAAGCTCAGCGGCGAGGAGCTCAGAGCTTCCATGCTCTAATAAAAATTGTACCACAAAAGAGCTGCCTCAGGCAGCTCTTTTTTTATCCCTTAATATGCATTCAGCACAAATCGAGATAACATAGTATGTTTATTTTGTCGTTTTTGCGGTAAATTCGTTGACATCAGACAGGCAAAGTGATACAATTATAATATAAAATTATGACATAATAAGGGGGATCTGTATGCCATTAGTAAATGCTATTTGCACAAGCTGCAATAAGACCGTAGAAGTTGACAGCACTAAGGACGCTTGGGTTTGTCCGCACTGCAGTACGCCATTTGTAGTTGACAAAGCAATTAAGAAATACCGCTCTCAGCACAGAGATGTGGCAAAAAAAGTAAAGGCAGTCAAGAAGAACAGTAACGACTTTGAAGTCAGTGAGGGAGTCCTCACCGCCTACAAGGGCAGCTCCGCAGAGGTGACTATCCCAGGAAATGTCCATAAGATAGGCGATAACGTCTTTGAGAACAACACCACACTGAAAAAGGTCGTGATCCACGACAAGGTGGAGGAGATAGGCGGCTATGCCTTCCGCGGCTGCACCGCACTGGAGGAGATAAAATTTCCCGACAGCATAAAAACTCTGGGACCATGGGCTTTCCGCGGCTGCACATCCATAACGGAGCTGGTCCTGCCGCCGCAGCTAAGACATATATCCGACTGTCTCTTTGCGGACTGCTCATCACTCACATCTGTTGAGCTCCCCGACCTTCTCACTGAGATAGGCGCATTCGCGTTTTCGGGCTGCAAGAACCTGAAAGCCATAGAAATACCGAAATATGTGGCGCAGATCGGAAAGTACGCTTTCTCGGGCTGCGAGCAGATAGAGCGCGTTGTCATTCCCGACGGCGTATCGCTCATCGAGGAGTGTACCTTCGCTAACTGTACCGCCCTCGCCGCGGTGGGGCTTCCCAAGACCATAAAGTCTATTGGCGCCTCCTCATTCCAGAACTGCATCTCACTTAAAAATGTGGAGATACCCGGCGGAGTCCTCAGCGTGGACGGCTTCCGCGGCTGTACGGGACTAAGAGCTCTGGATATCCCATCGGGAGTAACAGCCATAGGAGATTTCAGCGGCTGTACCAACCTTGAGAGCATAAGACTGCCAGCGTCACTGAAAAAGGTAAGCGGCGGTTTTACAGACTGTCCCAAGCTCACCACCATCTCATGGCCTAATCTCGCCGACAACGCAGCCAGCTTCCCCGCCTACTACGAGACCGTAGTCGCCAGCCGAAAGGCAGCAGGAAAATGCATATACTGCGGCGGAGACTTCAAGCTCCTGAGCAAGGTGTGCAAGGTCTGCGGCAAGAAAAAGGACTACTGATACTGAGAAGTCAGGAGTTGAAAGTTTAAAGTTGAAAATCAAGTACATCATCAGCCCGGGGCATTAAGGGCGGTACTAATATAGAAGATTTACAGTTTATTATTGAGGAGGACCCTTTTTGAAAAAGGGTCCTCCTCAAACTCCTCCCCTAAAACTTTCAGCATTTAATTTAGCCCAGACAGGGCGCTCCCGGTATTATACTGGTTTTCACATCTTGTGTGCAGCGCCCTGTCCGGGCTAAATTCAGTTATAAAGTCTTTGGAAAAGGGGTTCGGGGAAAGAACCTTTCCTCAGAAAGGTTTTTCCCCGATAATTTGCTATAACATTCTATATGAGTGTAGCCCTTATGCCTCGGGCTGTGTTTTTCGGCTTTTTTGACAAAAGGACAAGTTTTGTATTGACGGAAAGTGATTTTGGAGCTATAATATTACTATCTTGACTATAAGGAGATAAATATGAAGCTCACAAAACGCGCATGGGCAGTTATTCTTGCTGCCGTGCTATCCTCCGCACTATGGAGCTGCGATAACAATAAAAGCTCACAGAGCGGAGCCGCAGAGGAAAGCTCCTCTGCCATTACAGAGACCACTTCGGAAACTGCTGCCGCTTCTCAGGAAAACACGGAAGCAGCTGCCACCACCTCATCATCGGCATCAACGGCAGAGTCCACCACTCTCACCACCTCCGCCGGGACGACTACCACATCTGCTGCGGAGACCACCGCACCTGCTGCAACAGAAGCACCGCAGGCTCCCACAAAGGCTGTGAAAAAGGGCTACGACAGCAGCTTTGAGGCGGCAAAGGCGTACTACAGCGCCTATCTCACGGGAAATGCTGACGCCGTATACGATATGCTCTGCGAGGAGGAGATAGAAGCCTATCACTCATACCTGCGCTCCACAGACCTGCTGGAGGGCAAAAATCCGCAGGTGGTATTCAAGCGTTCAAATGTTATCAACGCCATAAAGCAGTCCATACAGGCAATACACGATATAATGAAGGAAAAATCCGATGTTGCCCCTGATAAGTGGACAGTTTCCCTTACCGAGGACCTGCTGAGGACCACAGGCGACAACGAGCTTGCCGACTTCAACAAGACTCTGAATACGGGATTCACAGCTGCCGCCGACTGCGGATATGTTTACTACAAGGACGGCAACGATGACCATTCCTTCATCGGAAACGGCTGCGCCTTTGTAGAGCTGGACGGACGCTGGTATCTTTCCTACACCACAATAATGAACGCCGAACTGATCACATATCTTGATATATTCTGATACACAGGGGCGGTCTTCCGCCCTTTTCTGATAAGGAGAACCACTAAATGAAGATCATGCTTTTTGTTCTGTGCATACTCCCTGCACTGTACATACAAACTATCCTGAGGACCCTTGTATTCCTGATTTTCGGACCTATGTTCGGAACGCGGCTGAAAGAGGTATCTTTTCTCCGGCTCGATCTCAAACACAGCGATGACGGCTGGAAGATATCAAAGGGAGACTACACTCCCATTATACAAGTCAGAATTGTTCCGGAAACCCGCAAGCCCCATAATAAAAAAGCAGAATTTCTTCTAATTGTGATCCTCTTTGCCGTACAGACGGGAGCAGCCGCAGCGATATGTTTAACAGCGTACTCCGTCTTCGGGATGCACTTCGGATATGCAGCGGCAGCATTATACGGATTTGGATTCGGAATGGCGTTTTTTGCAGTTTCTAATATCGTCATACTCATTTACGTTCTCGTTTCGAGTGCAAGCCCTGCGAACAAATATCTGGACTCTCTGTTCCAGCGTTTAAGAAACGGCGAGAGCTACAGCTCTCTTGACGTAAAGCCCCTTGAGCAGCTCGGCTTCAGAAATGTAAGCGAACTCGATAAAAAGCGGCACTATAATATTTATATGGGATACCTTGCAGCAATAGGCGATTACGAGAGTATGCGCGTACCCTCTCATCGTATGATGGACAAGCTGATCGGTCTCGAATTTTTGAAGTCTGATGCGGCAGTTTATAACAATCTCCTGTTCTTCTTTTCCGAAGTTGAGCCAAACAGAGAGTTCGCAGATATGATATTCAACAAGATGGAGAAAACCATCACCGCCGATACAGACCCCAACGGCAGAAGAGTCATGGCATATTACGCCTTTGGCATCTACAACGATATCGCAGGAGCAGAGCGCTTTCTCAGCGAGGGATATGCCGCCCTCAGCGAGTGGACAGGCACGCTCGCATCTTCGGCGGAGCTGGAAAAGGAGCTCCTTGACAGGCTCAGCAGCCGCATTGCACAGGCAAAAACAGCTTCTCAGCCATTTTTTAACAGCAGAGATAACAGAATAATGTAAACTCATACGGAGGGATATATGGACAACAAGCTCCTCGCCGAGACCACCGACGCCGTAAAGCAGGTCATAGACCACTTCGGCATCGATATTCTTGCGGACCACAAGAGGTTCTGCTCGGCATTTTCAGACTTTGCTCCCCGACTGGGCAAGGAGAACAAGGCGTTCTTCGTTGCGCTCAGCGAAAACGTAGGAACTATCTTCATAAAGGAAAACAGTGCTGTCACCGACGGCAGCAAAACGCCCGAAGCCATAGTGGGCAGGGCTATGTCGGATATAACCGAATGCCTTAACGACGAAAAGGCAGAGCTGGTGGTACGCAGTATCGCAGGCGCTCTCGGCTGGCAGATGACAGTCTCACAGACTCAGCAGACCGCACAGCCTGCTCAGCAGGCATATATGGCTTCCTCATCGCTTATCGAGGACCTTTTCCGCCGCGCTCAGAACGGCGACAATGACGCCGGCTTCAATCTTGGAGAGCGATTCTTCTACGGCAGGGGCGTCAAGCAGGATTACGCAAAGGCTGTCAAGTGGTACACCGTCGCGGCAGACCGCGGCGATTGCAGCTCACAGAAAAAGCTGGCGGACTGCTACTATCTGGGACAGGGCGCAGAGCGCAACATCGCAAAGGCGGCTTACCGCTACGAGCAGGCAGCCGAGCAGGGCGACTACGACTCCCAGAAGGCGCTGATACGCTGCTATCTCACAGGCGGAAGCGGCTTCCCTCCAGACAATGCAAGGGCAGAGTACTACTCTCGCCGCTACGGAGTATACGCAGACGATGATACTCCGGAGGGAATAATGAAGCTTGCACAGCTTGGCGACCCCAATGCGCAGTTCAGGCTGGGCTGTATGCATCTCAACGGAACAGGTGTGGAGCACGATCCGCCCAAGGCGATATACTGGCTCAAGCAGGCAGCTGACAACGGTCACGCCGCCGCGCTTTTCGACCTTGGCTGCTGCTACTACTCGGGCAACGGAGTCACCAAGGACAGAGTGACTGCGGTAATGATGTTCAGAAAGGCTGCTGAAAAGGGCGACCTTGACGCACTGAACAATCTGGGCAGCTGTCTCCTCAGCGGAGAGGGCACACAGCGCGACCCAAGAGCAGCCGCGGACAGCTTCAGAAAAGCTGCGGAGCTTGGTCACGCCAAGGCGCAGTACAACTACGGAGAATGCTGCTACAACGGCACAGGCGTCCCAAAAAATACTGCCGAAGCGTACAGATGGTATCGTGAAGCCGCTTCGCAGGATGACCCCAACGGTCAGTACTCCTGCGGCTGGTGCCTTGAACGAGGTGAGGGCACAGCAAAGGACCCCATCGCCGCCAAGGAGATGTATGAGCTTGCTGCTGCACAGCGGCATACAGCGGCACAGAAGGCACTGGGCTGCTGCTACGCAAACGGAACAGGCACCGCCAAGAACTTCGCTAACGCCGCAGATTGCTTCCAGAAGGCAGCTGCAGGCGGTGACAAAGAGGCAGCGGAGCTCCTTGCAGCCTGCTATAAATACGGCGGCGAGTATCTTGCTCCCAACGACGCAAGAGCTCATTACTATGCCGACCAGTATGGTCTGGACTATGATGAGATATAAGAAAAGGATACACATACAGAAGTTTTGCCCCGAAGCGCATCAAAGCACCTCGGGGCAATGTGTTTTATTCGGGTGTAGGATAAATCGGAATTTAACACCTTCGGTGTTAAATTCCGAAGCCCTTAGCCTTTAGCTTTTAGCCATTAGGAAGCGGCTTCGCCGCTTTATTATCGGGCGGCGGAACGCCGCCCCTACATCAGGCTAACAGCTAATGGCTATGGGCTAACGGCTTAAATTCGCTGCGGCGGCATCTGAACTCTCAACTCACAACTCTCAACTTAAAGAACGCCAACGCTGCAAAAACGATAATAAGCAGCCGGACAGCGTTCAGCACCAGCTCCGCGGTGCGCTCGTGAGGAGTCCCAACAGTGAACAGAGCTATGACCGCTCCCCCGTCAAGACAACGGAACGGCAGCATATTATACGCCGCCGCCATCAGGTTCAGCACGGGGAAGGTACCGCCGCAGTCCGCCAGCCTCATGAGCCCAAACACCAGAAGATTTGCGGCAGGTCCTGCCAGAAGCACCGCAAGGCTCCTTCTTACGGGCTCCGCGGCAGCACGGACAGTCTCCATACGGATACCTGCGCCGCTGAAACTGACCGCGGAGAGCTTTCCCCCTGTCAGCCACAGTGCAAGTATATGACCAAATTCATGTATCGCACAGGTGGTATAAAACGCCAGCACCAGAGCGCTGTCACGGAAAAGGAACACAAGAGCATTGAACACCAGAAATGAGAAGTCCACCCTGGCGGTCACACCGCCCGTCTTAAAGCTTATCAATCAGAGAAGCTCCTATGTCTATGGGATTTGGCATGATGTCGGAGCTGTCTGCGGTCAGGGAGCGGAGCTTCCCGAAAACGGGAGCAGTTACCTCGGGATAAAGCATATTCCCCACAAAAAACGCCGCCGCCAGCAATATACACACCACCGCCTGAAAAGCAATGATATCATCGGCTTTTCCCTTTTTCTTACGGGATATCTCCTCAGCTATCACCTCAACAGTATCCTCCTCCGCAGTCAGCTCCTCAGTTTCGTCCATAAGATCACCTCGGTAAATATTATGCAAAAAATCGCGAAAAATGCAGAATTATCCATGTTTTTTGAAGCTGCAGATGCTCATAATACATTTGCGGAGCGATCCGCACCAACTTAATCAGAGGTAAATGCTTATGAAGATAAAACCATACGCTGCACTGCTGACTGCGGCTGTAATGCCGTGTACGGCGGTATATGCTGCCGATAGCACGAAGATCGGCTACGGTCAGGGAACGGCAACGGACGAGAAAAACCGTCCCGTTGACGCGGTGCAGTTCAACAGCCGATACGGCGACCTTGATGCCTTCGCCCTGTCGGAGGATGAAAAGCGAATAATCATCACCTTTGATCAGGGCTATGAAAACGGCTATACCGCAAAGATACTGGATACACTGAAGGAAAAGGACGTACAGGCGATATTCTTCCTGACAGGTCCTTATGCTAAAACGGAGAGCGCTCTTGTGCAGCGAATGATAGACGAGGGACACGTCCTCGGAAATCACGGCATGACTCATGCCAGTCTGCCCACCCTCTCCGATGAGAACGCAAAGGAAGAGATAATGTCGCTCCACAACTACGTTATGAACAACTACGGCTATCAGATGCAGTACTTCCGCTGCCCATGCGGAGAATACTCCGAAAAGGCGCTTGAGACCGCACAGCAGTGCGGCTATAAGACCCTTTTCTGGAGCAGTGCCTATGTGGACTGGAAGACCGATCAGCAGCCCTCTCCTCAGGAGGGGCTAAAAAAGCTGACGGAAGCTGCACACGGCGGCGAGATACTGCTCCTTCACTCGGTATCCTCCACAAATGCGGAGATACTGGGCGAACTGATAGACAGCTTCAGAGCAATGGGATACACGGTATAAAGAAAGCGGACACATATGTGTCCGCTTGTTTTTATATTAGCTGAGCTTTTACACCAGTCTGCCCTTGATAATAAGAGTACTTACACCTGCCTGAGAGCTCCACTCGCCTGTGGTCTCGTCCTGAACGAACTGAGCCGCAGGAACGGTTATCATGCCGTCAAGGCTGGTAAACACGCCCGTAGCAGGGTCATAAGCGTAGTTTGTGCCCGAAGCCCATGCCGCTCCGTTGAACTCCGCGGTGATACCGCTGAGTGCAGGGGTAAAGGCATCGCTGAATATGACATTATCAGCAGCCTCTGCGGGAACTGTACCGAAGTTCTGGATAACAAAGGTGTAGGTCACCTCGCCGTTCTCCTCAACAGCCGCAGGACTGAGTGACTTGCTGATAGCAAGGTCGATACCCTCGGTGTAAGCGATATCGGCAGAAGCCGTCACCGCCTCAAAGCCTGCTCCGCTGACTGTGGCGGTGTTGGTTATTACCGCATCTGCGCCCATGGGAGCAAATTCGTTGGTCTCGGCAGCGTAAATGAGTGTGGCATTGCCGCCTGCAGGCACATTGACACCTGTTATGGTAAGGGGCGACAATGAAGTCACCACAGGTGCAGGCTGCTGAACGCCGTTCACATAGTATATGAGGCTGCCCTCCTTGTAGGTCAGAGGCACAGCAGCACCGCCTGCCTCGCCGAAGCTGTACTCACCGAGGTCGTCTGTGACAGTAAGGCCGTTATAGCAGGAAGAGCCTGTATTCACGATACTTACCACAAAAACGTTATCACTTCCCCGTGAATAGTTGTCGGGCACCGCAGTCTTTGAAGCCGAGAGCACCTCGAGTATCTCACCTGCGGTTATATTTGAGCTTGCCACCGTGCCGTTGTAGGACAGTGTTGCCTGATTATAGAAAGTTGCCATAGTGATTCCTCCATATGGCGGAATACCGCCGTATTAAGGGAGGGAGACTTCCCTCCCTCGCTGTATTATATGAAGGAGCGGCACTTTCTGTGAATTCAGATTATCTTCCCCTCAAAGTGGTCCATTTCGTGCTGGATTATCTCCGCCTCATAGTCGCGGAAGATACCGCGGCGGCGCTTGAACTTCTTATCCAGATACTCCACGGCTATAGTGCGGAAACGTGTGACGGGACGAACTCCGCTCAGTGAGAGACAGCCCTCCTCAGTCTCGTAGGTCTCCTTGGACTTATCCACGATACGGGGATTTATCATAGCGACGTACTCATCGCCGATGAGCGCCACAAGGATAGTCCTGTGGACTCCTATCATATTTGCAGCCATACCCACGCATCTTTCCGAATTAGCCTGCACCGTGTCAAGAAGGTCCCTGACAGTCTGCATATCCGCCCTTGTAGCAGGCTCAGACTTGACGCTGAGTATCTTTTCATCTCTTACAATATCCTTTACCATAACTGTATCCTTTCCTGTCAATGCAAAGAGCGGAAGGAAGCCCCTCTGCTGCATCGCTGAACAAAATTACCGAGCCATCATTTCAGGCTCGGTAACATATTTTCGTTGATTGAAGCTGACTGTCATGAGTTCCGCTCAGATGAGCTTGTTTATGTTTTTCTCTGAGGCATGGGGATAGAGCTCCATCAGCCTTGCGACTATCCTCTCACGGGAATCCGCAGGCTCCTCGGAATATGCGGCGCTGACCGTATCATAGCCGAATATCCTCTCGGGAGTTGTATACACCGCCACGCTCATGCCGTACTCCTCGCCGCGCTTGTTGCGCCTGTAGCGGAAGTCCCTGACAACGAGGTAGGTCTTCATCTGGAGCTGTGTCATAATGCCCTGAAAGTTCTTTTCTCCGCCCTTTCCGAAGCCTCCCAGCTCCTTTGCTTCAAAGGAGAAAAGCTCCTCATGGCTGTCAAACAGTTCCATAATCTTAGCCTCACGGCGTCCTGCGCGTCCCTCGTCGGAGAGGCTGTCGAAGTCGTAGCCGTCCCTGCGGTAGTTGGCGAAATAAGGCAGCCACTGTGCGGAGATGAACCCCGCCTTGCCGCCGAAGAACTTACCATAAGCGACTCTGCCCCCTGCCGCAGCAGCGGCTCTCCACTCCCACGGGTCGGTGGCAGCATTGCCTGTCCACCACGACTTGGCGGCACAGTGCTCCTCCACGGAGAAGTCCTCGATATTGTTGCTGAAAAGGGGAACAAATCCCACCTTTTCCACAAAGCTGACAAGGTCATCAACATTTCTGAGCCTGTTGGGGTCACGCAGAGATGTGCCCAGCATTATCCACTCGCCGTTATCGGTAATCATTCAGTCTCCTCCTCAGAGTCCGAGGAACTCCTTGAAATTAGTTGCAAGTATCTTCTGGTTTTCCTCCTCGGTGAAGCCCAGCTGCAGGAAGCGCATGAGCTCGTCCTCATGGCTCCACATGGGGAAATCAGAGCCGAAGAAGCAGTTCTCGATACCATACTTTCTGACGATACGGGCAGCCTTTTCGGGGGTGAGGAATGCCAGCGAGCTGCTGACGTCGAACCTTACATTGTCAAGACCTGCTAAAGTCTTTTCAGCCTCGTCCCACTGCTGATAGCCGCCGAGATGAGCGGCAAGGAGCTGGAGCTTGGGAAAATTCTCGTTTATCTTCTTTATGCGGTGGGGCGCGGAGTAATCGTATCTTGCATCGCCGCAGTGTATGAGCAGGGGCAGCCTGCCCTCAATAAGCTCATATATCCTGAAAGCCTCGGGAGAGTCCGCATTGAACTTCTGGAAATCGGGGTGGAGCTTCACGCCGTGGAGTCCCAGTGAGATTATCTGCTCGATATCCCCCTCAAGGTCTGAGGAATCGGGTGAGTGGTGCCGAAGCCGTAGAAGCAGGAGTGCTTTTCGCATTCCTGAGCGATGAAGTGATTGATATTATTGGTCTGCTTCGGTGTGGTGGCAGTTGAGCAGACCAGATATTTTGTTACCCCAATCTTACTTCCTGCCTCGATGAGCTTCTCGCTGAAGCCGTGATTATTCATTGGTATGTCATAGAAATGTCCGATACTGACTGTAGCTGTCTCCGCGATCTTTTCGGGGAAAATATGCGAATGTGCGTCGATTATCTCATATTTTCCGTATACCTCTGGATTCATTCTTACATCTCCTAATTACAGATTCACAGAATATTATACTCCATATCTGAGAGTTTGTCAAACGGGGAGAAGGAAAAATAATTTTGTAAACTTTCTGTGATATACAACGGTTTTCCGTTGGAAATACCCCCTTTACGGACTACTTATGAAAGCGCTTTCAAAAATCTATAAAGGAGGAACCAAAATGGTAACTATTTTAAAGGAGAGATTTCGCAGCTTTGAAGACAGTAAGTCGGTAGTCGTGGCGGAGCTTGCCGTGGACGTAAAGACCGACCTTCCCGTGCCTGACGGCATAAGCGGCAGAGTGCTCTCTCAGGGCACACTGGCATGGGAGATAACCACAGGCGAGCTTTACGGACTGGGCAGTGACGGCAAATGGGTCAACCAGACCACAGGCGACGTCTATGATCCCGCCGGGGAGGAATGACCATGCTCTTTGAGATACTGAAGGTCCGCCGAACAGGCATCGCGGACGACCTTTTCACAAGGCTGGCAGTCAGGGCTATGGGAGAGCATGAGCGCACGGGGGCAGTCCCCCTGCGCTTTTTCTCCGACGGCTCTCCCCTTGCGGACTGGCGCATAAAGGGCGCGGCAGGCGGCGTGGGCTGTGTCGGCACCAACAAGCTGAACTACAAGCCCATAGCTCAGGGCTCGGGCCCCGGCGGCACATATACAGACAGCGGCACCATTGCAGGTGTTGCAATGAACACCGTCAGTATCCCCGACGGAGCACCTGCCGACTCCGACCATCAATGCTGGTATATGCTCCGCGCAAATATCAACGAGGGCGGCAACTGGGTGGACGATTACAGAAGTCCCACCTATGCCAACTGCAACTGGTATGCCAAGCTTACGGCAGGCACATACAAGCTTGTTGCAGAGTGTGCAAATCCCTACGGCATAACGGTCCGCGTGCCCAATCTGGACAGCATATACCGCAACGACAGCGTATTGCCGGGGAACCATATCCCCAGATACGACCTTGTGGACAGCAGCGGAAATATACTCATAGAAGTAACTTGGGAGAACTTCTTCGGAAGCGGAAATCAGCGGAGATGGACCCGAAAAGAGTCCGTATTCACAGTGACCGAGGATACCGACGTAGGCGTGTTCTCGAAGATGTTCCAGTATGACAGCTCTTACGCTGTTGATAATATCACGCCCTATCTTGTATTCCGCTACATGATAGTGCCTGCGGACACGCCGACCTCACAGTTCAGCGTTACTCTGCCAATATCGGGCGACCCCGAGATAACGGGCGAGAGCTACTGGGAGCCCTATAAAATGATACCCCCTCTGACAGTTCGCTGCGGAGAGCGGTCTGCGGCAGTCGCCATTGACCTTGGGAAAAACCTCCTCGGCGAGAACGACACCGTCAGCTTTTCGTCCACACATACCACTATCCCCACATTCAAAGGTACCAACATCATCACTGCGGAAACCGATATACAGCCCTCGGAGATGTACATAAAGTACAGAGGGCTGTGACACCCTATATTAAGAAAAGCCCGTGACAGCTCACGGGCTTTTCCATAATTCAGTTTCTTTCCTCAAGGCGTCCCTTTGCAGCGCTGTCCTTTTCAATGTCGATACGCTCGAGAACTATCTCTCTGCCTGCAACGCGGAAGCCTATCTCCTTATAGAAGCTGACTCTGACGTCCAGTGCCAGCAGGTAGGCTCTCTTTCCGAGACCGTTGAAAAACTTGGCAAGCCATTTCAGGAACTCCCTTGCATAGCCTCTGCCCCTTGCAGCCTTATTTGTAGCCACCTGACCGATGAGGACGGTGCTTCCGATATCGAATACCGCCGAAGCTGTTGTGGAGTTGCGGTAGGTGAACACTCTGCTTATGCCGTGGCGGCAGCGGTGTGAGGTATCGGTGTACCACAGTGAAAAATCCGCGATATTGGGAAATCCCTCGCTGAGTATCTTGTACACATCGGGGAGATTGGGGTTGAACTCAACGTGCTCCTCAATAGCCTCCAGCGGCGTATCATCGGGAATGAGCTCAAAGATAGTGCGGTTGAGGACCTGATATCTCTCGGGGATGGTTATGCCCTCCAGTATCTTCTGGTCGCCCTCTATACGGAATGGCACGTTCATGCTGACGAACAGGTCTATCTCCTGATTTGGTTCAAGATTTCCGTCGCCGCAGATTATCAGGGTAGAGTTGATGATGAACATGAAGCCCACGCCTGTTTCGTCAGTTATCTTGTAAAAACGGCAGAACTCATAATTCGGACCGTATGCTCTCATATAGGCGAGCATTTTCTTGCCCGACAGCGTTTTGTTCAGCAGTACGCGGTCAAGCTCGTATTCATGTTCAATAAGTGTTATCATAATAAAGGTATCCTTTTTGAAAGATTTTTCACAAGCTTATAGGAGCTTATGAGGTCTGACATATCAATGACAGATGAGGGAGAATGGAGGTATCTGCAAGGTACAGACACGGATATGGTGCGGACTCCCTTTCCGCTTATATGTATAGCGCCTGCGTCATTGCCGCCTGCTATCATGGTCTTGGTCTGGCAGGTAGCAAGGTCGAAGGCAAGCTTATAAAGCTCCTTGTCGTAGATAGTGCGCCTGTCCATAAAGGACACAACGGGACCTCTGCCCAGCTCGCAGACTCTCTTTTCGCCTGTGACGCCGTCGATATCCGCAGCGGTCGTAGCTTCCAGCACTATGGCAAAATCGGGAGCTACGGAGAATGAGGACACCGCCGAGCCGCGGAGACCTATCTCCTCCTGCACATTGAACACGAAATATGTGTCATAGTCAGGCTTTTCCTGCATGAGCTTTATCATTATGGCGCAGCCTGCGCGGTCATCGATAGCCTTTGACTTTACGCAGTGCTCACCAAGCTCGGTGAACTCCGAATCATAGTAAACGCAGTCGCCGAGGGAGACATACTTCTCAGCCTCCTCCTTGCTTGCGGCGCCGATGTCGATGTAGAGACTGTCCACCGAGGGAGCCTTTTCGCGCTGTTCCTTGCTCAGGTTATGTACGGCAGTAGAGCCGATAACGCCGCTGATACGGTTTTTTCCAACGTGGACCTGTCTGCCGATGATGACAGAGGGGTCTATGCCGCCCACGCAGTCAAAGCGGAGAGTTCCGTCGGCGCGGATATATGTTACCATGAAGCCCACCTCGTCCATGTGGGCGCATATCATCAGTTTTTTCTTCGGGGACTTTCTTCCCTTGCGGAAGCAGATAAGGTTGCCAAGGTCGTCCACGCTGTACTGGCAGTAGTCCTTGACCTTGCTTATGATAAGGTCGCGTACAGCTCCCTCATCGCCCGAAATGCCGTCGGTAAGGCATAATTCCTTCAGAAGCTCCTTCATGATCAGCCCTCCTTTATGAATTCCGCAAGGAGTCTTGCGGTAAGCTCCACATCTGTAAGGTCGATGACCTCAACGGGAGTGTGCATATTGCGGAGCGGTATGGAGGCAGTGCAGGCTTTTGCACCGCCGCGGCTGACCGAATAGCGGTCTGCATTTGTGGATGTAAGTCCGCTCATGACCTCTGTCTGATAGGGGATATCCGCAGCCTCGGCAGCTGCCATAAGGCTGTCGCTTATCTCACGGGACAGGGAGGGTGAAACTCCTATCATGGGACCTCCGCCGAGATATCCGCACTTGCTCTCGTCCTCACCTATGGCATAGGCGAAGCTGACGTCCACAGCCAGCGCGATATCGGGATCGATGGTGAAAGCGCCTGTTTTGGCACCGCGCTCCCCCACCTCCTCCTGCACGGAGAAGATAACGGTGACGTTATAGGCGGTCTCCTGCCCTTTCAGCAGTTCAAGGGTATATAGCAGGCAGGCAACTCCGCAGCGGTCGTCCAGAGCGCCGCCTGTGATACGGCTGCCAAGGAGATCGCGGCAGGTAACGTCAAATGTGATACTGTCACCGAGGGAGACTGTCTGCTCCAGCTCGGCTTTTGTCATGCCGGTGTCGATGGCAATATCGCTTATTTCGGGCACTGGAGCATTTCCGCTGGTAAGATGTGGCGGAACAGAGCATATAACTCCCTTGATATCGCTTTTTCCGTGAATGACAACGGGCTGTGCGGGCAGAAGTCTGCGGTCGAGACCTCCTATGTTCCCCACCTTGATGAAGCCCTCATCGGTGATGGCTGTCACGGCAAATCCCACCTGATCGATATGGGCATCGAGAACAAGCTTTGGACGCCCCTCAGCGTGAACGCCGAAGCTTCCGATGACATTGCCGCCGAAAACAGCTGCATCGGGGCAGTATTCACGGAGCATTGCCAGAGCAAGTCCTGCGGCGTCCTCCTCGCTTCCCGACGCCCCCGACGCCTCGGACAGCTGAGTGATGGTGTTTTTCAGATCCATTGCATTAACTCCTTTCGTCTCAGAATAAAACAGATCACTATATATTATATCAGAAAGTCACATATTTTTCAATAGCCTTCAGGTATAATTTATGCGGTTTTATCCAGACAGACGAAAAATACGGGAGCCTACTGCTCCCGTACCTTTATCTGAAAGAAAAGAATTATTATCGTGCTCAGAAAAGAATGTCCTTGAAGCACACCTGAGGACGGTTGTTGTCGAAGTCCCAGCTGTGATATGCGTCGCCGTGGCAGAAGTCCTTCTGGTCACACTTTGAACAGACCTCGTTATCATCGGAGAGGTCGCGTCTGAAAATACTGAATTTATTGTTCCAGACCTCGCTGAATCTGTCGCGGAGCACATTTCCCTGAATGAACTCGGGTCTGCGCTCAATGTCAAGACAGGCGATGATATCGCCGTTAGCGCAGATGCTTGCGGTATACAGACCTGCGGTGCAGAGGTAATACCAGTCCCTGACCTCGCGCTCGTACTCCATGCCAAGGTAGTGGCTGCATCCGTAGCTTACGGGCTCACCCTGCATTCTCTTATTCCTGATGAACTCGAACATGGTTCTGTAGTCATCGGGAGTAAGGATGAGCTCGGGGTGTTCCTTGGCGCGTCCCATGGGCTCCATATTGATAACACGCCATGAGTCGATGTCCATATCGTTGAATATCCTGAAAAGCTCGTCAAGCTCGCCGATATTCTTGTGGGTAACAACGGTGGTGACCTGAACGTGCTCCAGACCGCCGCAGCGCAGCAGAGACTCTATGCCCTCCATAGCCTTTTTATAGCCGCCGGGAGTTCTTCTGAACTCGTCGTGGGTCTGCTCCAGACCGTCGATACTGACGGAGATAGTGCCGATACCCACTTTTTTCAGGTCCTTGGCAACGCTGTCGTCTATGAGTGTGGCGTTGCTGGTCATGCCCCAGCTGAAGCCCAGCTCATGAGCAGCGCCCATGATATCGAAGAACTCCTTCCTGAGAAGGGGCTCTCCGCCTGTGATATCCAGCATTTTGCCGCCTGTGCCCATGTCCTCCTTTACCTGCTGAAGGAATGTGCGATACTGCTCCACGGTGAGCTCCTCGGAGAACACCTCTCCGCAGTGGCTTCCGCAGTGCATACATCTCTCGTTGCAGCGCAGTGTCAGCTCCAGAAAGAGGTTGCGGAGCTGAGGCTTTACCATCAGTCTTTTTCTGTACTCCCTCATCTGCTCCAGATGGGAGCGCTTCATATCAACATTGAGCATATTACTTCTCCTGACCGTTGGGATCCAGCATATCCTTTGTTATATCATCCGTAGGTCTTATACCGTAAAGAGTCACAACGATATCCTTGCCCGGATCGTACTCGTCTATCGGCTTAGCCACATTGGGGTCATCGGGATCGGCAGGGGGCTGAGCTATACCCTCTATCTCAACATTCATATTGTAGCTGATACCGAACTCATTCTGGAGCTCTCTCTGCGTAACCTTGCCCAGAACAAGCTTCTGAATGAGGATAAGATCGGAAATACCCAGCTTTCCGTCGCCGTTCATATCGCCGTAGTAAGGCTCATAGCGAAGCTTTCTGTAATCTATCTCGTTATTGAGGAGCATTTTCCTTACGGCAAGCACATCGAAGCTGTCAACATCGCCGTCAACATTTACATCTCCGAAGCAAAGTACGATAGGCGGACCGTAAGCAGGCTGAGGAACAGGCTCAGCGGTTGTAGTTGTAAAGAGCTCCTCAAGCTCCTGACTTGTTGTAGTAGTTGTCTCGATCTGCTGACTTGTTGAAGTTGTGGTGTCAAGCTGCTCCGAGGTTGTCGGAGGAGGACCGTAAACAGGCTGAGGGCGGACAGTGGTAGTCATAGTAGTAAATGTCTGCTCAAAGTCTGCCGCAGTTGTAGTTACATTTTCCGTAGGAGGCATACCGTATGCGCCGTAGAACTCGCTGTATACTTCTCTTTCGACGTTGTTTCTCAGATCAAGCGCCTCAAAGCCCTCGTCCGCATTTGCAGGAAGAGCTGACAGATTGGCAGCAGCAAACATTGCAGCGGTGACGACGGTTCGTAAAGTTTTTTTCATGATCAAACACTCCCTTCGATAATCTATGGCGTGACAGCCGAATTAGCAAGTGATCTATATATAAGGTCGGCTGTCACGGTTCCACAGTGCTATAAAATAAATGTCCTAAATGGGCGCAGTTTTTTTCGTTCTCTTTCAACTTTGTAGACCTGCACAAAGCTGTGAAGCCTGATTTGTGCAGTATTACTCCGTGAACAGATCGGGTGAATCGTAATCAAGCGTTCCATCGCTGTTTTCTCCGCTGTTATCTGCTTCGCCGTACTTGTCTGCTATCATGTCGCGGAAGCCTTTTATCGCCAATCCCTGCTGATCGTCGGCGTTGGACTCATCGGGAGCCTCGGCTTCCTCCTCTGTCTGAAAAGGGTCTGCAGTATCAAGCACTTCCTTATCTCTCAGGAGATCACAGCCGCAAAGGCAGACCGTCCCCGAAAGCAGAGCCGCAATAAGAGCAGCTTTCAGCCTGTTCATGGCTGTTCCCTCCTTTGTGTCAGTTATTGAATGACTCAGGCGGACCGTATACGAGCTGAATACTGTCCTTTGCAGGTTCATATTCGGTGGTATCGGGCTGAGTGATGGGGTCGGTAGCGAATTCATCAGTGGGCGGCGGTCCGTATACGGCAGGAACCGTGTAGGCGGCGGAAGAATTTTCCGTAACAGGCGGACCGTAAACGTCCTGTACATCATCGCTTCCGGGATCGCAGCCCGTGAGCATTGCCGCACCTGTGAGCACAGCTGCCATAAGAGCAGTTTTTCTGTTCTTTTTCATACAAACACCTCCACTATATGTTATATCTTTATTGTACTACCTATACGGGCATTTGTCAACCGAAAATGGTTAGCAGAGGTTAGTGATCAGTGCATAGTGTTATATTGGGTACTAATGTAAATCATAATTTAGCTTTGCTAAATTATGATTTGAGCCCTTAGCCGTTAGCTAATGTAGGGGACGGCGTCCTCGACGTCCCGAAAAATTCGTATTATAGTGGTGACTATCATCCGCTCAATCAAGGGACGCCCTCACTTGCAGGGCGTCCCCTCTCAAAAAACAGTCCACCGGACTGTTTTTTTGATTCACCCCTTGCGGAGCGCTTTGTTTTATTTCGTCGCCTTAAAAGCTGAAAGCGACGACCAGAGGCGCTGCCTCTGGACTCCGCCAAAGGAACACAGTCCCTTTGGAATCCCT
>Ga0255343_1002884_pt1 | contig 19086 bp, 18 predicted proteins | sample wastewater_treat_4_FD_192413 | JGI IMG/M metagenome (GOLD analysis project Ga0255343, IMG submission 192413) | Wastewater microbial communities from Lulu Island WWTP, Vancouver, Canada - plant16 | ecosystem: Engineered > WWTP > Wastewater > Unclassified | place: Canada: Vancouver, British... | reverse complement strand
TAGCTCACAAAGTCTGACCGCACTATGTCCGGGAAAAGCTGGTCAAGGCACTTTATAGCGGTTTGATCCAGGTAAAAGGTAACGCGTTTACGTATGCCGTTGCAATACGGCTTGCGGCCTCTTTTATGAGGTTTTTCCTTGTTGTTATGATCGTTCATTGCGTGCGGTTTTCCAGGTTAAGTTTTCAGGGGAAAAAAGGATTGAATAGTCCCCTTGCAACGATCTACGGGATTTGATATCAGGAACACAGGGAACCCCCTTATGGTTGTGTTCATTATCTTGGATTTCACAGAGAACATCATCAAGACATTCTGCTGTCACATAGATGGCTTTACGCAGTGTGGCATGTTCTTCAAGTATAAAATGAAGGTGATTCTCAGAAGGGCCCAATGTATCTATTGCAACCAAATAAGCCTGGCCATTGGCAATTACCTGAATTAGGTCCACAATTAAGCATTCCGGGTCTTCGAGTAGTACAGGATTAATGCATTCAACAGCTACACTTCTGAGGTAAAGCTTGGCGGAATATCCTTGAAGCTTTGCCCATTTTTTAATCTCTTTGTGCAATGGAGAGAAATTTAGCCGGGATGTCTGTTTGGAGTTGTTGAAAAATTTTACTTCGGTGTGGTACTTCTTTTCCCTTTCGGGTGTTATTACTGAATAAAGCATATTTAAAATTTTTATTGGTGAATATTCCCTTTTGGTGAAACAAAAATAGCATACCAAAGGCAGTGAGAAAATCTAAGAATTCCATTTTACAGCTTCCTACTATTTAGGCGAAAGCTTTTTCATACCAAGAATTTTCGTAGACTGTTAATGAAGAATAACTGCATCACGAACCAATAACAATTACATTCTTTGATTTTATTTGCGTGTACTTCTTTTTATTCATATCATTTAGAATTTTTAGTTAATACTTCTTTCAATTCCTGTAATCTTTTCAGGTAGGGTAGAAAGGTTCGTTTGCCATTATTTGCTTTCACGGTAGCAATGTGGCTTTTTATAAATTGGGAACAATCCGTTATTACACTGCATTGGTTTAGCCTTATGGGTTGGGTTGGTAGTTCAATACTTGCAAAATAGGTTTCAAGTTCTGAAATAGTATTAATCCAGTCTTGGGGCTGCTCCCTTTTAGGCCGTTCAATTCGTTCAGTTTCGAATTCCCCAAATTTTTGTAATGGAGTAACGTGTGATAATAAAATGTTTTGTTGATGAGTAACTTTAGTAACTACAGTAACTTTTTTAGGTTCGGGCTGTAGTGTTTGTTCCTGATTGTCCCGTTTTCTGAATAGCCGCCAATCCAGTTTTATTAAATAATCTGCAAGGTCGTAGCCTTCGCTTTTGTCTCGTTGTGGGGCTAACTGCTCCAGTAAGTCCGAAAAAATAAATCGTGTTCCTGGTAAACGTCTTTCATAATCTTTTGCTTTCGCCTCCCATTCCTTGAAGGTGTTACCATCCTTGGAAAGGTCGGGAAATACATACACAATGCGCCCCTGTAATATTTTCAGCTTATCAAATGTAAAACTGCTTTTGTTGTAAACCGCCAACCAAATAAAGCTTTCAGGTGATTCAGGCAGACCAAAATATAAAGTACCGTAAACGGCTGTTTTCGGGGCTTCAACCAATGCAACGGGATTACTGGCGTATTTGCTTAAAAGGTGTTCCCCAAATAAACAGGAAATTATTTTATCCTGCTTTGTATACGCTTCCAGCCATTCGGGCAACGGCTTGTTGTTCCTGGCGTGGTACTTTTCAATTATTGAGTGTAAAAAGTCCGTACCCGTGGTGTGGTTATGTTCGTCAAATTGTTTAACCTGAATGGCCCGCACATAGCCCTTAATATCAATAAAAGGAAAAGAAATTGCCCCTGCTCTGTATCCATTTGTAACTGTCCCCAATCGGTACAACTGAATAACTTTTGTTACCTCATTGACTTCAAAGGGAAATTGCACCGAGTAAAACAGGTTCTGTATAAATGTGTTCTTTTCATAGTGTTCGGGTTGTAGGGTTTGCTTGAAGGTTTCAAAGTCAAAAAAAACAGGTTCAGTTGTCTGCAGTGATATTGCTTTTTTTTGCCGAGGCTTCCAGCTGTTCCCCAATTCCTGACAGTTGTCCTGTTCCCGTACCCGAATTGCTTTTGCGTACCCGTCCGAATATGGGTTGAGGTGATACGAACATTTACTTTCACGATCGCAACGTCCGTACTCTTCCGGTAAATAGTCGCCTGTTTCTGTATCAATATACCGTACAAATGTCTTTTGATTACAGTTGGGGCAATGATGCTTTCTGCTGCCTTTTTCTAAACCGTACCGGTGTTGGTTACTGAAGTTATTAAAGTTATTCATTGAAAAAACCTTTTTTTTTGCGTTAAAAGTTTAATCTCGGTGCTTCAATAAATACCGCTAATTGGTTATGTGAAACCCTATCTACAATAAAACCCAAAGCCCGTAACTGTTTTATAAAATTTAACTTTTTAAAAGGTGTCATCCCGTCCTCAATACAAAAGGCTTTATATTCCGGGTACAGATTTTTAATCAGCTTGTAATTTGATGAGCTGCTCTTGTATTCGGTTTCATTCAAAAACATCTGCACGCTGTTACTTTCTATTTTGTATTGCTCAATGGCTTGTTGGGCTGCTTCACAATCTGAAAACCTCTTTTGCTCCAGTAACCTGCTAAGCCCCTGCAATACCCAATTAAATACCCCTGAAAGTTCCTTTTCAATTATTTTGATGTGTAGGTTTTTGTCTTGTTCGTGTTCGGGAATAGTGACGTCAAAAGGAATGATTAAGAACCGTCTGTAATACGCGTTTGAGTGTTCAACATCTTTTGGGAGTTCATTACAGTTAAAAATCAATTTTGCGTACTGCCTTAAAATGAATGGTTGCCCATAAGGTAAACGGGCTTCAACTGGTTCGCCTGAAACCATCTGTTTGAATATCGCTGCTTCCATATTTCCGTTTATTTCACTTGCATAGTTTACTAACTTGTTGGCCAACTTTGCGCGGAAATACCCGTTATCATTTGTAAGGCTCTGCAATGAATAACTGCTCACGTTGTCAGGGCCCAATAAAGCGCTTACAATTTCAAAAAACACGCTTTTCCCATTTGCTCCAGTACCGTAAAGTATTAATGCTTTTTCTTCTTTTAATGCATTGCTCCCGTGCTTAATGAATACAAAGCCCAGGTACTCCGCTAATACTCTTTGTCGTTCGGGGTCGGGCAACACTCTGTTCAAATACGCTTTAAACAATGGGGCTTCCGCCTGTGGGTTGTACTCAAACGGCAGTTGGTAGGTGATAAAGTCCGAGGAATCAAACGGCTTTAATTTCGTTCCTTGCGGGCTTATTTCAAAAGTCCCGTTTTGTAGATTGATCAACACGGTGTCTTTATTGCTCTCAGGGGTGGGTAGGTATGCAGTTGAGAGGAACTGTTTAAAAAGTTGCTCCCTAAATTGGTAAAACCTTGCCGAGAATTTAGCAACGCCCATTTGCTCTGCTGCCTCTCCCAAAAATTTTTGGAATGTTTCTTTATCAATTTCTGCCCAAAACGTACCATTGTACAAATAAATAAAATCATGGTTTTTACATAAGCCCCAATGATTTTTTTCTGCGAACAGTAGGGCGTTTTCAATTGACAAAACCAAATAATGCTTTAGGTTCAATTTCAGTTTATCTAACTGCGATTGAATTTCCCTTGCCCGATCACTTCCAGGTTCTTCATGTTTCTGTTGCTCCCTTAATTTTTCAACTTGTGGGTACACCAATAACTCAAAGTCCAACGGCTCAAACTGTTCAATAAGATTGTGCAATATTTCCGCATGCGGTGTCGCCATGCTTTTATCCCCTAACCCCTCAATGTGGCTTATGATAGTGGCCGGGTTGCTGAGATCTTCAAATACTGGCTTAAGTTTCATGGCAAAATGGTATTGAAAGATGAACGATCGCCGGTAATAATTGTGAATGAAAATTCGTATCTCTGTCAGATCTAAGTATAATGACCTTGGGGCTGTTCATTTGGTTACTTTCCATTGTTCAGCTCCATTTTATTGTTCAACAAATACACATTAGCATTACGCTCAATTTCAGCGTTTGACTTTTCACGCCCGTCCTTTAGATATTCAAGTAATTCGGCACGGGAAATGTATAGGCGTTTGCCTCGCTTCATTACGGGCAATTCGCCCCTAGATATCTTGTCGTACATGGTGGCAGCGATAAAGCTTAAGAACTCGGCTGTCTCCTGTTGCAAATGTCCCAGAAATAGCTTATATTTGAGGGATTTGAGCAGTTTAGTTGCTGCAACAAAATCTATCATTTTACATTTATTTGATATGGGGCAGTTGCGACCTGCCCCTTTTGTTATTTTTCATTGTTAATTGTTACCACAAATTTCCCCCATCAGCATGGTCTCCATCAGCCCGGCATTAAACGCCCTAGAATTTGCTTCCACAATTTTTTGGTAGATTTCTTTGGTATCATTTATCAGGTCTGCCAGCATATGTTTTGGCAGATCATTTTCTGGATTGCTGATTATATCTTCCATATGTTTGATCCCCTCGCGAATTGCTACCATCACTGTAATACAATTAACATCTTTAATGGTTCCTGTCAGACTCAGCTGTCCCCTGAGATCAATTACAGTATGTTCGTTAGTTATAATTTTCATAATTAGTAAATTTTTTTAGTGAATTTGTTTGATATATGAGTCATTACTTCTTCCAGTTTCTTAATCATAGCAGGGAAATAGAAGATTCGAATTCTTTCCCAGTCGGGAGCTTCGACTTCCAGGATTATCAAATCCTCGGTATCGGATTCCCGGTCTATCTTTCCTTCTTCATTGCTGATCCCGATACTCCCATATCCTATAAATAGAGGATATTCCGGGATATGCCAGATCTGGGTTCTTACCATAAAGGGGGAATTTGCCTTCAGGGGACTTTCTTCATTTTTAGTAAATCGTCCAAGAAGTTGTCCGATTACCGGATGGATCAGTTTCCTGCCCTTTTTACGCACCATGGTAAATTCATCCCGGCTTATGGAAAGTCTGTTTGGAAGGATTCTGCAGCCAGCATTATGATAATAGCTGGATAAAGTCCCGGCTTTTCTTTGATACCAGGCTTCCTGCATTGCTGCTTGAATATATTTTTCTTCAATCATCCCCACGTCTCTCCTTACTTTGCTATCCTATTGCCTTCCAGAAAGGCTTCAAGGTCTGCTCTTTTCACATATATCTTCCGGCCAAATTGACTGAAAGGGATGATTCTCTTATCCCTGTAGGTCTGCCAGGTCTTCTGGGATATTCCCAGCATCTTTCTTGCTTCCCCGGATTCGATCCACTTGGAATTCAATTCTTCTTCTGTCTTCTCAGATAGAAGGTTTTTTACTTCTTCCAGCCCTTCTGCCAGCTTTGACAAAAAGGCTTCCGGGATAACTGCCATTTGCAGCATCCCGGCTTCTTTTACTTCTGTTACTTTTTGCATATATTTTTTTAACAAGTGGCCTTGGTTTCCCACTTGTGCTGCAAATGTATTGCAGCGTAACAGGTAAAAAGGAGTAAAAAAAGGGGAAAATTTTTGACAAATTTCCCCCCCCCTGGATTTGTGGTTTGATATTTCCCGGATTATTCGCCCTTGCTTCTTTTCAGAAGATTCTGCAGCTTCCTATGTTCTTTCATTCTCTTATCAAATATTTCTTCCCAGTTATCCCCGGTCTTTCTTTTTTGATCCTTATCATAGGCATCAAGGCAAGGTCTTATTTTTTGGTATTTTTCCCTTCGCACATCCCCGGAATCTTCTTTCAGGTTGTCCGGATTAAAGTTTTCATCCCTTCCCAGAATGGCAAAAAAATCATATAAGAAGCTATAATCCCTAAACTTGATTCCTGTGAAAATTCCTGCTTCAAACATTTTGTATTTTATGAAATATAATTCTTTGCCAAGCTTGGCATTGTTTGCCATCTTCTTTTTTTCCAGTTCCCTTTCTTCATATTCTATGATTTTATCAAGTTCTTCTTTTGTGTAAGATTCTACAAAAAAGTTGTCTTCTTCAATTAATTCAACATTTTTATCTGGATCAAAAACTTTGATTGTCAGGTGCTTTTTGTAATCCCAGTCAAACTTGTCTTCATAAAATCCTTCTGAAGCATCGGACAAGGCCTTGTTTATGCACATCATCAGATAGAAGATTGTTCCCCCATTCCGGATCTGGACATTATCATCCTTTCGGATTGTTCCATTTAATTTGATTTCTGAATCTTTGCATTTCCATAAAAAGCGAAGCAGTTTTGCAAGCTCCAGTCTGTCTGGGCTTGTTGGATGTTTTTCGTAAGATTCTTTGTTTGCTGCTTTTCCAAGCTTAAACATAAAAGAAAAATATAGTCCCCTGTTATTCTCAATCTGCTGATAAAAACCATATTTTTTGCATACATCAATAAACTGCCCCTTCATTCTTTCAAACCTTGCTTTTCCATCTTCTTCCATTGCTTTGTTTTTTATGGTTGTTATTTGCCCTGTATTAAGGCCATCAGTCTTTCCAGGTCTTCGGGGTTCAGCTTATCAATTAAGTCCATTATTCGGGCTTTAGGGCTGCTTTGTTCAAAGATAGAAGATAAGACCTTATCATCTTCTTCAGTTGAAAATTCCCCCATATATCCTTCTGTTGTCTTCAGGTTTGAGTGTGCCAGGATGCCTTTGATCCTGCCATCCGGGATTCCTGCCTGCTTTGCTTTGTATGCGAAGGTATGCCTGGCTATATGGGAAGTCAGCTTCTTGTTGAGGCCTGCCAGTTCTTTTATCTTCTTCAGGTTATTGTTCACAATTGAAGTCTTTGAAGATACTTGTTCAATCAATTTCTGCTTCATTTCCGGGGAAAGGGTTTCTTTGTCTTCCGGACTGATTGCCCCGGCAAAGGGTTCGTTGTTCTTTAGCAAAGGGAAGATATAATCTGTTGGCTTTGCCCCTTCCTTCCGGTATAGCTGAAGGATTTCCTTTGCTGGATGGATCAGAAGAAGATCCCTTTTCTTGTGGTTCTTTCCCATATAATAGATAAGCCTTCCTTCCGGTGTTATATTCAGCCAGCGTAACTGCAGCAGATCCCCGATCCGGATTCCGGCACAATAGAAAGAGAAAAGAAAAATGTTCCTGGCATCCCAGATTCTGCTTCCTTCTTCCAGTTCCAGATTCTTGATCCTTTCCAGTTCTTCATCTGTCAGCTTTTCTTTGGTTGTCTTGATAGTCTTATTCTCAAAAGAAAGAAAGGGATTCTTTTCCGGTTTGATCAGGCCTTCTTTGACTGCTTTATTTACTATGGTCTTGAAGATACGAAGGTTCAGGGCTATAGTGTTTGGGTGCAGCATCTTTTCCGGCTCCCTTACATTGTGAAGGGTGTGCAGATAAGACTTGAATTTTGACAAAAGGGCAGGGGAAAGTTCGGCAAAGGGAAGATCTGTCTTTTTGTTTTCTTTTAGAAAGGCTTCCAGCTTATTGCAGAAGCCATTATATATTCTCCAGATTCTGATTCCCCCTTCAGAAAAATTTTCATTTGTCCTTTCCCTGGCATAATCCAGAAAGGATGAAGGCTTCCCCTTGTTGTTAATAACAGAAGCCATCATTTCTGAAGTTGCCATCCCTTCTTCTTCCAGTTTCCTGAAGGCATCCTTTCCCCTTTCCAGTTCTTTTGCCAGAATATCATTCCACTTTTTATGATTTGGTTCCTGCTTCTTGATCCAGTTGTCCTGCTTTGCCTTCGGATTGAAGTCATTCATCCGGTTCAGCTCAATGGTTGTCTTGATTCTTTTGTGCTTCCGGTTCTGGGTAATTCTCAAATAGATTGGAAATTTCCCTGCCCGGTTCGGCCTGTTTTTGATTTCAAAAGTGAAAGTTGCCATAATTCCTGAAGGTTGTTCAGGTGCAAATATAACCCTTTTTTTCACTGGTGAAACATCTGGTGAAACATTTTTGATATTTAATTACTTTTTATTACTTTTGCCAATATATTGAAAAAGTGGTTTTTATCATATTTTCTGCCATTTTCGGGGCAATTTTAGGGCTTCAAAAAGTCAAAATTGTACTCCCGTCCCGAGCACAAAAAGGCTCCCCATTAAAATCTCAAAAAGCCCGCCTCATGAAAAAAGCGATCTCCCGCTATCTTGCCTTAGCGTTTCTCTCTGTATTTTTTACCGCCTGTTCTTCTAGTGACCAGGTTGACATTGACGATCAGCCCGATTACCAGGCATATGGCGTTTATAACAAAACCACCACCCTGTTCTCATACACGCAGTATGAAGACCAGTGGAGTGTACTAACCTATGAAACAAGTTACAGTTTCAGGATCCAGAATTACGATCAGAAACAGGTGCTGACCATTTCTTCCATTCCGCGCACTGTCCAAAAAGGGGCAACATACACCATTGATGTCGCCGTGTACGGCATTGACAATATCACCCCGGGTGTAAAAACCGTAACAGCCGTCCGCAAAAAAGACAACCATTTGCTGATGTATGACGAGGAAAATGAGATCAGTTATTATGTTTACCATTAATGTGTTATGAAGAATATTCTTGCCTTGATAATACTGCTTCCGGGTCTGCTTGCGGGATTCTCCCAGCGCGCCTATGCCGTGAAAGCTTATCCATATTCCATAAAGATCACGCAACCAGACGGCTCGGTCATCACCATCCAGAAACACGGCGATGAATTCCTGAACTGGACCACCAGCGGCGGACGCCTGGTAACGCAGGGCGTTGATGGTTTTTATTACCAGGCCCAATTCTCTTCCCGGGGAGTTGTCCAGGCCACTGCAACCCGTGTGCGGCCGGCAGCCGCCCCGCAAGGTGTTTCCACCATAACCCCGCCTGCAGCGGCTATTGAACGTGCCAGGGCAAGAAGGGAGGATTTTGCCAGGACATTTTCCGGCAGGAGCCATTTGTCCCGATTGAATGGGGTGGCTTCAGCCACACCGGCTTCCCTGCGGTCCATTTCTTCCGGGAACAGGAAGTTCCTGACCATCCTGGTGCAGTTCAGCGATAAGTCCTTTACCTCGGCAAGCCCCCAGGGTGACTTTTTCAATTTGCTGAACCAGGACGGCTATGCCGTGAACGGGGCGACAGGTTCTGCCTGGAATTATTTCTGGGAAAATTCTTCCGATACTTTTGACCCTCAGTTTGACGTGGTCGGACCCGTTACCTTGTCTCATGACATGGCTTATTATGGGGCAAATGTCACAGATGAAGATGATAATGAAGATGATATCCGGCCCAGGGAAATGGTGGTCGAGGCAGTTGACCTGGCAGACCAACTGGGGGTGGATTTTTCGCAATACGACAACGACGGTGACGGATACATAGATAATATTTTCATCTATTATGCGGGATACAACGAAGCTGAAGGTGGTCCGGATGATTCCGTCTGGCCCCATGCCTGGAGCATATACAATCAAAGAACCGTAGACGGGGTCAAAACCGGGAGTTATGCCTGTTCATCGGAATTAAGAGGAAATTCCGGAAGCACCATGGCCGGTATTGGGACCTTTTGTCATGAATTCGGGCACGTTATAGGATTGCCCGATTTTTATGACACTGACTATGAAGATAATGGAGAAGCAAGGGGCCTGGGATCCTTTGCCCTGATGTCCCATGGCAATTATAATAATGAAGGCAGAACGCCGCCTTACCTGAACTCCATGGAACGGGACCTGCTGGGCTGGTTTGACAATGATCCGGGGGTGATTGACGAGGAAGGGGATTATTCATTAGGGCCGGTGACGGGAAACGTTTGTTACGTGAGTGAAACCGCCAATGAAGGAGAGATTTTTCTTTATGAATACAGGAAACAAACAGGATGGGATGCTTATATACCTTCAGGGCTGCTCATTTATCACATAGACAGGTCTGATAACATGGTGGACGGGAAAACGGCAGCCGCCCGGTGGAACGACTGGGATGGCATCAATGCTTATGCCTCTCACCAGTGTTTCGACCTGGTTGAAGCCGTATATCCCGAATCTGCCGTACAAAACAACGCCCAGGTTCCATTCCCGGGCAGTACGAACAATACTTCTTTCACAGGGGCCTCCTCCCCGGCAGCCGTGGATTATGCCGGGAACCGTACCGGGACAGACCTGACTGACATTGCCAATACAGGAAACGGGGCCATATTTACTGTGATTAAAAGTAATCAATTGGTAATCAATGGCGTGGTCGCCGATCCTGAAGGAAATCCTGTGGCGGGTGCCACAGTGACCCTTTCATATCAGGCACCGGACGATATTTCCAGGGCGGCTGCAACGGGTTGGAACACACCAGACAGGGGCAATATCAAAGCCTCGCCAAAACGGTCTATGGAGCAGGTGAGCGAAGTGACAACCAATGCCCAGGGGGCGTATACTTTCACAACCGGGACCGCTGAGGGCGTGTATATCATCACGGTCAGCAAACAGGATTATCATACGGCAGAAAAGGAAATCAGCGGAATAAACCCGGGAACCGCTCAGCTGAATTTCACCCTGTATCCGATAGTACAGATCACAGGAGATGTCCTTAGAAAGCACAATGCCTGGGAAGGCCGTAGCGCAGGTTTCGGAGATCCGGGGGGAACCATTTACGGGGCTGTAGGGTTTTCGGCAGAAGAACTGGTACTATGCCAGGGGAAAAGGATAAAGACCGTATCTTTCCAGCTGAGCGGCACCACGGCAGCAGAAGCGGGTATTTTTGTTACCATGGGTTCGGATGTGGTGCTTAACTGCAAGGTGGACAATCCTGACTTTGGGAACATGATGACGGTTGATGTGAGTGCAGATGAGCTGATTATTCCGGAGGGGCAACTGGTGAAGATAGGATGTTATGTCAAAGATAGCGATAGTGGTTTTCCCATTGCCATAGATGAAGGTCCCATGCTTCCGATGGGCGGATATGCCGCTAATGCCATTGCATCCCTGACTGAACCCTGGTCACTTGATTACAACATCCTGGTATCGGCCACGCTGGAAGAAGTTATCATCCCGGAAGCAACGCTTACCGGAAGCGTGACAGATGATGAGGGTGTGGCCATTGCCGGGGTAACCGTGTCCCTGTATTACGACAACGCAACTTCGACTGCTCCGGTCAATGCGCCGAGACTGTCAAAGGAGCCCGGACAGCTGAGAAAATCGCCTCTCAGGGCCGGTACATTGATCACTACAGCGGTGACAGACCAGGAGGGAGCATATACCTTTACCACGGAGACCAGGAAGACAGGATCCTTTATCTTGCAGACTTCTAAAACAGGGTATTATCAGGCAATGCGGCAGGTTCCGGCCAGCCAGTCAGGAGATATCACAGTTGATTTCACGCTAATTCCTGTGGTGGATGCCGGCAACGGGATACTGAAAAAGCACGGGCTTTGGAGCACGAATATCGGATCGGGCACACCCGGAGGAACCATTTATGGAGCGGTGGGTTTCACAGCACAGGAAATAGCCCCCTATGAGGGTTTTGTGGTCAACACCATATCATGCCTGGTAAACGGGACATCGGCCGGGGAAGTGGGTGTTTTTGCCTACTTAGACCAGGAATGTGTTTTGACCCAGGTAGTCAGCAACCCGTCTTTCGGGACAATGATGCAAGTGGATGTAAGTGCGCACGAGCTGGTCATTCCGGCCGGGAAACCGGTTTATTTCGGTTATTATGTCAAAGAGAGTGACGCCGGATATCCTCTGACGGCCGATGACGGGCCCATGGTATCCATGGGCGGACATGCACGCTTTACCATGGGAGCATTTTCCACCGACTGGAAAGAACAGTACGACCTGGACCACAACATCCTGGTTTCAGCAACAGTGGGACCCAGGGATAACGAGCTCTTTTCACAGGGATATTTCATGATCAAACACCCCGCTAAAACATATAGGGAAGGAGATCTCTTCAGGTTTGAACTGAACGAGTCCACCCTAGTGGAAGGGGTGACAAGGCCCTCTGCCGTACAGTGGTATTTCGATGGCACGGCTTACAGTGCTACAGATGTCATTACCCTGACCGCAGGCAGTCATAGTATCATGGTGGTCCTTACCTTTGCAGGCTACTCACAGACGATTGTAAAGGAAATCCTTATAGGCGAATAACCGTCACCCGCTGTTCCTGCATCCCCCGGAATTTTGTATTTTTGGGAAAAACCGGTGTGATATGAAAACAGATATTGAAATTTCCCATGAATACCAGTTGCTGGATATCAGAGATGTGGCGGCCAATGCCGGGATTGCCTGTGAGAATCTGATCCTCTACGGAAATCATATGGCCAAGGTTCCTGCCGGCCAAATTGATGAAGACAAGGTAAAAGAGAGCAATCTGATCCTGGTGACAGCCATTACACCAACCAGGGCAGGCGTTGGAAAGACAACCGTTTCCATTGGCTTGTCCATGGGGCTGAACCATATCGGCAAAAAGGCAATGGTTGCGCTGCGCGAACCTTCCCTGGGACCCTGTTTCGGGATGAAGGGCGGGGCGGCCGGAGGCGGTTATGCACAGGTTGTTCCCATGGAAGACATCAACCTGCACTTTACTGGGGATTTCCACGCGGTAACAGCGGCCAACAATATGATCTCGGCTTTGCTTGAAAATCATTTGTACAATAACCAGAACAACGGTACATGCCTGAGGGAGATTGTCTGGAAAAGAGTGCTGGATGTGAATGACCGTACCCTGCGGGCGATCATCTCTGGGGTTGGGGGCAAGGCCAATGGGATCACCCGGGCTACGGGCTTTGACATAACGCCCGCTTCTGAGATCATGGCCATCCTCTGCCTTTCCAAAGACATTGACGATCTGAAGCACAGGATAGGGCAGATCATCCTTGGCTATGGCCACGACGGATCCCCATTCTATGTGAACGATATGGGTGTCGCAGGGGCCATAACCATCTTGCTAAAAGACGCCATCCACCCCAACCTGGTGCAAACGCTCGCGGGTACCCCGGCTTTCGTGCACGGAGGTCCCTTCGCCAATATTGCCCATGGCTGTAATTCACTGGTAGCAACCAAGATGGCCATGTCACACGCCGATTATGTGGTGACCGAGGCCGGTTTTGGAGCCGATCTGGGTGCCGAGAAATTTTTCAACATCAAATGCCGGAAAGGGGGCCTGCAACCCAAACTGACCGTTTTGGTGGCCACATTGCAGGGACTGAAAATGCACGGAGGACAGGACCTTGCCAGATTGACTGAAAAGAACCCGGAAAGCGTGATCAGGGGATTGGCCAACCTGGAGAAACATGTCGCCAACCTCAGAACCTTTGGTCAAAGCATTGTGGTTGCCCTTAACCATTATGAATCCGATGCGGAAGAAGAGATCTCCCTGGTGCGGGACCGTTGTCGCGAGTTGGATGTGGCATTTGCGGTGGACGATGCCTATGCGCAGGGAGCCCGTGGAGCGGCGGCACTGGCCTCGGCTGTGGTGGAGGTTATTGAAAGCAAACCATCAAGGCCGCTGGTATTCACATACTCCGACGATGATCCCATTGAACAGAAGATCTGGAAAGTTGCACACAACATTTACGGTGCGCGCGACGTGTTTTATTATGAAACGGCCAGGGAGAGCCTGGAAAAGATACGGGAGCTTGGGCTGGAGCACTATCCTGTCTGCATTGCCAAGACACAATTCTCTTTCTCTACAGATCCCAAAGCTTACGGGGTTGCACACGATTTCGAAATGAACATACATGACCTGATCATCAATAACGGAGCCGGTATGATCGTGGCCATTGCCGGGGATATTCTTCGCATGCCAGGCCTTCCCAAAAAACCCCAGGCCGTGTTCATGGATATCAAAGACGGCGTGATAACGGGTTTAAGTTAAGAAGGCCTTATTTGAATTCCGGATCCCGGTAGTATTTTGCCGCCTCGTCAAGGCTTTCGGATATGGCTGCAATTCTTTTAATATCTGCCGGATGTGTGTTCAGGAAATCAAAAGAGGAGGACTTCTTGTCACCCATCATTTTTTCCCAGAACAAGGGGGTCTGATAAATGTCGTAACCAGCCAGGGCCATAATATACAGGCCTATCCGGTCTGCTTCGTATTCGTGTTTGCGGGAGAAGGGCAAAACCACACCCACATTGGTTCCGAACGCAAATGCCTGGGCAAACAGTTCCGCTGCCTGCGCGTTTTGTCCATATTTTGTCTGGCCGAACACCTGTGTGGCGATCTGTCCTGCAGTCTGTAACAATGCCTGCTGGCTCATGCGTTCGTTCCCGTGCCTTGCGATGGCATGCCCCATCTCATGCCCGATGACTATGGCCATGTGGTTGGGATTACCGGCAAACTGGAGGAGCCCTTCAAAGAATACGATCTTGCCGTTTGGCAGGCAGAAAGCGTTAACGGAAGGATCCTTTACCAGCTGGAACTCCCAGCCCAATCCGCCAAGATAATCCTGTTGCCCGATCCCGGACAGGTATGATGTAAGCGCTGTAACCATTTTTTCTCCCACTGAGCGAACCATGTCACTGTGTTGCTTATCTCCCGAGATCACCGCTGTCTTGAGAAATTCGGCATAAGACTCATCCGACAGGGCAGAGATGGATTCGTCTGAAAATACCATCAACTGCTTCCGGCCTGTAAAGGCAGTTGTACCGCAGGAATTGAGCACAATCAGCAGGAGTAACGAAAGTGCTGCATTCTTTTTCATTTGTAAAATAGTTTGGTGTGTCTCAAATATAATGATTTTTTAACTTTGTCTGTATACCAAAAATCTGGTCATGAAGCAATTATTCTTATTTTTAGTTACCGCTGTCGCCTTTATATCCCTTCCTATAAACGCTGAAGGGCAAAATTCCGTTGCGGCCGGCACGGTAAAAGCTACCGGCTTGAAGGATTCATCCCCGCGTCCAAGGATGCGGGATTACGGGGTCCGGACCGGGGTCATGCAGCCCGGACCGCTGAATGCCATTACCGATGTGAAAGGAGTGTCTGTTGGTCATGTCACGCTTGTGGCGGGAGACAGTATCCGTACCGGGGTGACTGCCATCATCCCGCATCCGGGGAATATATTCCGGGAGAAAGTGCCTGCCGCTTTCTGGGCCGGCAACGGGTTCGGCAAACTGGCCGGTTCCACGCAAATAGAGGAATTGGGGAACATCGAGACCCCGGTCATCCTGACGAACACCCTGTCGGTGGCTGCCGGGATTGAAGGATTGGTAACCTATACGCTGCAACAGCCAGGGAATGGGGACATACAGTCTGTCAATGCCGTGGTAGGGGAAACTAACGACGGCGGATTGAATGATATACGGGGCCGCCATGTAACACCCGCACACGTCCTGGAGGCTTTGGTAAAAGCTGCCCCGGGACCCGTGGCCGAGGGAAATGTGGGTGCCGGAACGGGAACCATCTGCTTTGGCTTCAAGGGAGGCATCGGCACAGCCAGCCGCATCCTGCCCAAAAGCCTGGGTGGTTATACCGTTGGAGCGCTGGTCCAGTCCAATTTCGGAGGTGTGCTGCAGATTGCCGGAGTGAACGCGGGGGAGCGCCTCGGCCGGTATTCCTATAAAAGCCAGATTGAGGAACAGTCAGGGGGAATTAGGGTTGGTCATCCTGCCCCGGACGGTTCCTGCATGATTATCATTATCACAGATGCGCCCCTGAACGAGCGGAATCTGGAACGCATGGCAAAACGCGGCATGATGGGATTGGCCAGGACCGGGGGGATTGCCGCCAACGGCAGCGGTGATTATGTCATAGCGCTGTCTGTTGCCCCGGGGAACCTGATCCGGGAATATGCCTCTGGCACTAAGCCCTACTCACCCACCTATACACCCACCTACCTGCATAACAATGAATGCTCGGCCCTGTTCATGGCTGCGATAGAAGCGGTGGAAGAAGCCATCCTCAACTCGCTCTTTGCCGCAAGAACCATGACAGGCAAGGATGGCCGCACGGTGGAAGCCCTCCCGGTGGAAAAAGTAGTGAAGTTATTTCCCCTTGTCAAGGATGTGGAGTAGGGGCCGCTGAAACCATGGAGAAACAAAACATGAAATTATTAACATTAAGTAATAAACACATCATGAACACACGAATCACCTTGTTCCTGCTGTTTACCATGCTGACCGCAGTGGGTTTTGCCAAAGACAGGAATTCACAACAAACAAAACAGAATCCTGAGGAAGAACAATCCATGAAAGAAGTCCATGATTTCTTAAGGACGTGCGGGGTATATTACATTGCTACTGTTGACATTGACCAGCCCCGGGTACGTCCTTTTGGAACTGCCGTCATATTCGAACAGAAACTTTACATACAGACGGGCCGGAAAAAGAATGTGGCCAGGCAGATGATGGCCAATCCCAAAGTGGAGATCTGCGCTTATGACGCATCCAAGGGAACATGGCTGCGCATAGAAGCCAAGGTGGTACCGGATGAACGCCTGGAGGCAAAGCAATATATCCTGGACCAGTATCCGCAATTGAAAAGCATGTATAAGGCCGAGGACGAAAACACCCTGGTCCTTTACCTGAAAGACGCCACGGCCACCTTCAACAGCTTTTCCAGCCCCGCCCGGACCGTAAAGTTCTGAGCGGTCTTTGTTGCTTGTGCGCTCATACTCCCATGAGGATAGGGAGTACTTTCTATGCACCGCCCTTGAAGACCAACAGGCGATCCTTTGAGCATCAATACTCATTTATGGCAAGGTCGCTGCACCACAAAGCACAGGGAGCTTCTTTGGTACGCCGAGGCTCCCTGTGCTTTGTGGTGTCAGCGACCGCTCTCCTCATCAAAAAGATTTCACTGTGCAAACAGGAGGAACCTCAGGGAGAGTTTACCACTCTGATCCCGGCATGAGAACGAGATTATGATGGGCATTTCCGGGATCGTCCCAGGTCGTGAGCATTCTTGAGGTTTTCAGGAACATCTCTGGAAATTGCCAGGCAACGGGCTATCTGACCAGGGTCTGCCATTTTCTGCCTGAGTAATAGAGCCAGGCTGAGCTTTTCTTCATGTTGGAGAGTAGTGTAAGGAGCTCCGTTTTTATTGTTCTTCAACCACTGATCAATAAACAGACACACATCAACGTCGCTGATTCTGTTGACTTTTCCTATAAGTTTCTCATTATTCAACAAGTCTTTTATTTTATTGCCCATCCATGATTCAATATTCAGCATAGCCCATTCCTCTCCGGATAGTTTGTTCAAGTAATACGAAAATTTTCTTGGAGATCCGTAATAGTGCTCTACCATTTTAGTCTGAAGAATATTTTCCTGTATTAACAATCCGCTTTTATCTATTAGATAGCCAGGTGGCAGTTTTACTTTCCAGGGAAGAAATTCCCGTTGCTCTTTCCATGAGATTATTGGGGTATATTGGCCATGAACCCCGAAATCCTTCATGAAGTAATATCTTGTGGAACAGAAAGGATATCCGCTTGGATACGACACGACATTATGGTGGACTCCATTTCGTAATACGTAGGTTGTACCCTCCAGAATATGTTCCAGTGTGTCCAGCTCCACTGCATGGAAACCGGCATAACCCAAAGGCCCTTTACGCGAGTATTTATTGTTGAACCATTTATTATAGCCATTCCGTATGGACCCGATATATCCATAAGGATCCCCGGTTTCAGCAATAACATGAAAATGGTTTGACATGAATGAGTATGCCAACAGGCCGGTATCATGGTGATAGGCCGCCAGGCAAGCCCTGTTTATACCCTGGTAATAATCTTCCGGAACCCGGAACATAACCTCAGGTGAACTAACACATAGATGATAAAGCTTTTTTTTCATCAGATCTTCCCTTCAAACCAACAATAGCAATTAATGAATAATGAACAGAACAAAATTACTGAATATACTTCTTACCTGCAAGGCGTAGATATGGAGTTTGCCCGAGAAATTGTGTCTTTGAGGGGTGGGTAGTAAGTAGACAAAACAGCGCCTACGCCCGTAACGCGCATGATAGCAGGTAGATGCGTAAATTTTCGTCAAAGCCACTACTTACCACCTCCCCCTCAAATTGCCGAAAAACCACAAAAACGGGGGAGGGTAGTAAGTAACTAAAAACCGCTCAGCATCTTTAAGGCGCAGGTAAACAGCGCATTGTGCATTTATGTAACATACTTGTTACTTACCACCCCCCCGGAAAGCCACCAAAAAATGATTAGTGCTGCGAAGCAGCGCTTTTTTATAAGCGCCAAAGGCCTTTGGCGCACCGCCTTGAAAACCACCGACAGTCGAAGATCACCGGGCGGTCCTATGAGCAGCAGTGCTGATAAATGGCAGGATCGCTACACCACAAAGTACTGGGATCTTATTTGGTAAGCCGAGGTTCCTTGTTCTTTGTGGTGCAGCGACCAGCTTTAATGCCATCTATCCGTATTTAGGGCGGTTTTTGTGGACGGACTTTGATTTTTAGCAAATCCATTCCCATCATTTACCCTTCTTAATTGTTGATGCCATTTTCTCCGATCCCCAGACCGGCTTGCCGTAATAATCCGTCACGTCCCCTTCAATGATTGCCGAGATATCTTTCCACCTCCAGCGCCTTTCCCCGCCGATCATCACCGGGTGGAGGTAATCATACTTTGTGGCCCACCTCCAGAGGGTAGTCTCGCCAACCCTCAACAGCTTCATCACCTCTCTTTTTGTCAAAAGGGTTTTCGGTTTATCCGGGTCAATTGTTTCGTTAGTTTTTTTTCTGCCTCTTGTTTCGCGTTCCGGTATCAAGGCCAGATCTTCTATGAAGACACGAGCCGCTTCTACCAGGTCACTTGCCTTTACCTGAATGATCGTATCGGGATAATCCAGGGCAAGCGAGTAGATATCAATTCCCATGTTTAGAATGTTTAGGAATTGCACCCCTCCCCACACACCTCCAAGCAGTGGTTTTGTTCGGTGTCCGGGACCAGAACGGCAACTTGGATTTTACCCCCTGACCCGTCACAAAAATCTGTAAAAAAGCCCTGGAAAAAGAATTTTTCGTGTTTACGTAAACACACTTTTTCCCAGGTAACAAAGGAACTAACAATCAATCACCTAATTACGCAAAAAACTGCCACTTTTTCAGGGAACAAAGGAATCTACTCTTAATCAACGGTTTACATAAAAACGGCTATTTTCCCTGAAAACAAACAG
>Ga0255343_1002874_pt1 | contig 19155 bp, 19 predicted proteins | sample wastewater_treat_4_FD_192413 | JGI IMG/M metagenome (GOLD analysis project Ga0255343, IMG submission 192413) | Wastewater microbial communities from Lulu Island WWTP, Vancouver, Canada - plant16 | ecosystem: Engineered > WWTP > Wastewater > Unclassified | place: Canada: Vancouver, British... | reverse complement strand
GCGGGAGATCCAACTCGTCTCCGCCGTCACCCTCGCCCCCCATCGTGTACGGGTCGCCACTCACCCCATGCCACTCCTCGCCGCCCCACGCCGCCACCGGCCGACGCCGGCGCCCCAGGTGCAGCGCGACGGCGGATCCGCTCGTGATCGCGATCAGCGTCCCGTAGAACGGCCAGGCGAGGTCGAAGAGGTCGAAGAAGCGCCCGACGTCGAGCCCGGCCAGGGCGAGGTGAATCGTCGCCAGCCCGACTGCGTAGGCAGTGTAGAGCCACTTCGGTGGTCCCTCGCGCCAGGGGGTCTCCTGCTTGGAGGCAGGTGCCGGAGTGGTCACGCAAGCGCCCTCCGCTCCCACCCGTTCGCGAAGCGCTGCAAGCTCGGGCGCGCCGCGGCGAGGCCGCGGTAGTAGCCCGCCTGGACGGACCGCAGGAGCGCCAAGGACATCTCTGGCCCGGTCCGGGCCAGCTCCCCGAGGGTGCCGGGCCCGATGCGCCCGTCGACGGCGAGATCAGCCCCGGCGGCCCGGAGACCGAGCTGGAGGAACTCGGCGCCCCGCCGGCGGCCGACGTTGACTGCGACATCGAAGACCTTGGCGGCGAGCTCGCCTCCCGCGGCCACGGCGATCTCGTCGCAGCGGAGCGGACGCCAGAACTCGGCGGCGTAGAAGGCGCGCGCCAGGCGCACAAGCTCCTGGTCGGTCGCGAGCGACCGCAGGAAGCCGGGCTGACCGCGGAGCGCATCGACCCGGCGCCAGCCGAGCCAGTCGGGGTGGCGGCGCCGCGCGATGCCGAGGACCGTTTCGCCGCCCGGGTCCGCCGGGTCGTTGGCGTACGGCTGTTCCCAGGCGAGTGTTCGCGCGTACGCAGTCTCGAAGAGAGCGAGTCCGGCTGGCGCTCCGGGCACGTCAGCCCCTCCCGAAGAGGCGCCGCAGCAGGCGACACCGCCGGCGCCTGGGGCGTACCGGAGGCGGAGCAGGGGCAGGCGGAGGCGCGGGCGAAGTTTCGCCAGCGGGGACCTCGAGGCGGTAGCCGTCCGGACCGATCTGCAGGCGCCAGAGCTCGGCGCCGCCAGGCTTGCGCAGCTCGCGGGTGCCGTAGAGCCCATCCGATCGCTCGCACCGGAGCAGATCGCCTTCTTCCCAGCCTCGGCCAGCGACGATGGCATCCGGGGCTCCCCCCGACTTCCGGCGCCCGTCATCGCAGGCGAGCCAACCTTGCGCCCCGCCCGCTTCCCACGTGGCGGCGTAGAGCGGAGCCGTCGAAGTCCGGCCGCCGGATGTCGCGAGCATCCAGAGGCCGCGATCGGTGCAACCGAGCACGTAGCGATGCTCGGGGACCCAGCCGTCGAGCCAGGGCAGCACACGCGCGACGGACTGTGCTGAACGATCCGCGAAGACGGAGGCCAGGAGGGCAACCTCTGCGCTGTTGAGGGGGAGCACGGGGTCTTCGGCGGGGAACGTGCGCGCCACCCCGGCGACATATCGCGCCACCCAGTCGCCGTCCTCGCCCGGGTGGGGTCGCCAGGGGATTCCGAGCAGGGACTGCACGAGCTGCGAGGCCGAAGGCTCGTCGATGTAGCTGCGAGCGAGCCGCCAGTCGTCATCTCCCTGCCACGACCGTTGCCAGGAGCGCTCGCCGGCGAAGACCGATGGCAAGATCCCGCGCCGTCGGCGGGTGTAGCCAGCCTGCCGGTCGCTCTGGGCGGTGGCAAACACCGGCCCGGGGGCCGGGCGCCCCGGGGGATCATCCTGGTCGGAGATGAGCAGCCCCTCCTCCCAGCCGGTGGCGAGCACCGCGAGCGTGGCCCAGGCGCGCACCCATTCCCGGGCTCGCCGTCCGGCATCGTTGCCGGCATGGACCCGGGCGGCTGTCGCGATGGGGCAGACGATCCAGGGCCCGTAGACAGTTGAGCCGAACTCGTTGCGCATCAGCACGCCCGGGACGCCTGGCTCGAGGTGTTCCCACCAGAGCGCTGCAGACAGGTTGAGCTCGGCCTGGTCACCGCGGCGCCGGGCCATGACGTCGAGCGCCGCACGCGCGGCGAGCGGGATGTTGGCGCTCGGGTGCGCTCGCAGTGGCGCTGCGAGCTCCGTCTCGACTCCGGGGAGTGGCTCCCCGCCGTGAAGCACCGACAGAAGGGACTGTTCGCCAAGGGTCGCCATCAGGCCAGGTCCTCTTCGATCTCGAGCACGTCATGGCCGGTCGGCGGAGCGGTGATCACGTCGCCCGGGCCGAGCGACACCTGCCACTCCAGGCGCCAGGAGCCGACCGACAGCCCCTCTTCCTCCCAATCAGCGGCGCTCCATTCGTAGTGCACGATCCCTTTGGCAGCATCCAGGATCACCGCTTCGCGCACCACCACGCGGCCAGCCCGCGCGAGGTGCAGCTCGACGGTGCTGTCCTCCAGAGTGATCGCGGCGCCATCCTGCCCGGTCAGGGTGGCGCGCAGCGGCGGCAAGGTGTCCCCACGCCGGATTCGGTGGATCGTCATCGGCACCTCCTAGAGTTTGACCACATAACCGCCTCCGCCCCCGAGGGTGAGGGCTCCGTCCGTCTCCTCGCCAGCGATGCGCAGCGCGCCTCCACCAGCCAGCTCGAGGTAATGCCCGCTCGAGGGAGCGGCCACGATCAACCCGCCGTTGCTCTGGTCGAGGTGAGCGAATGCCGGGTACGGGATGGTCACCGCAAGCCAGGAGACATAGAACCCCGACGCGGCGTAGCTCCGCTCGATCCAGACCTCCATCGCCGAGTAGTCATCGAAGTCTCGCGCCTGTGCCTCCGGCACTGTGAACTGCAAGGCTGTCGGGTCTGGAGGCGCCGTACCGTAGAAGTCGTGCTCGTAGCTTCCACCCTTCAGAGTGAGTTTGAAACTGGCCGTCGATTCTGCATCCGGGCGGCGCCAGAGACGGAGGAACACGGAATGCGATGTCCTTCTCGCCGGTTCATCGGCCGGGGGGAGTGAGAACCTCGCTGTCTGCTCGGCCCAGTACAGCCCACCGCCAGGGTGCGGACACCGGATCGAAGTCGCGTCGTCCGGGTCTACCTCGTTGATCGCCGGATGCAACACGGCGCTGCCGGTCCCGGAGACTCGCCAGAAGTCGGTCTGGAGCGTGCCGTTGGGGCGAAGGATCTGCGGCATCGCTTATCCCGTGACGGGGGTCCCCGGCCAGAAGAGAAGCTGCGTGGTAGAGATCGCCTTGCCGATGACGACCCGACGAACCGAGTCGGTCGGGGTCGGCGGGCTTGTCGTAACTCCGCCCCCCGTGTCCAGGTAGTACACCGCTCCGGCGGTCAGGCCCCCGAGAGGGACAATGCTGCCCGGTGGCCAGTACCCGCCACCACTGCGGAACATCAGGCCAACGAGCTGATCCACCGTGTCGGCTTTCGATGCGGCCGCCCAGGTATTCGCACTGGAGAGGCGCACGACTTGCCCGTTGCTGCCGCCGCCCTGGCCAGCCGGTAGTACCTTCAGGTTCTGGAGGACAGAGACGTGCGCAGCGCTCACTTCCGACAGGTTGTTTGCGGAGAACAACAGCCCCTGGGCCGGGAAGGCGATGAAGATATCTCGCGTACCCGCAGACCAGTTGACCGCCGCCCCGAAGTTGCTGCTCCCGTAGACCACGGTGCGTTGCAGTTTGCCGGAAGAGAGGGTCCCAAGCCCGGTTTCCCAGCCGGTCCCGTCCGTGCAGACGTAGTAGCAGGTGTCCAGGTTTGCCATCACTGACGAGAAGGCCCGGAACCCGGTTTTCGCGCCGCTCAGCGTGTAGGTGCCCGTGCCCACGGTGGAGGTCGTTTCCTTCACCCGGTCGGCAACGATCAGTGTCATCTCGGAACCTCCGTGACCTGCATCTCGATGGTGTAAATGCTGTAGGCGGGCACGGTGAACGAGACGGGCGTGCTCATCGTGCCGTACACGGTATGCTCGAACGGCCGCCCCAGGTCAGTGCAGAGGACAACCGGCTGCGAGGAGCCGCATTCGAGCCCGATGCGAAGCGCCTCTAGGGCCTCGTTTTGCGTGAAGCAAGTCCACGAAACCTTCTGCCAGAGGCGCTTCTGGGACCCTCTCTTGTAGACCTCGCCCCCTTGCGAGTACACAGTGGTCACGCCCTCTTCGATCCCATGTTGCGCCCCGTACTCGACGCCCTGGGCGGGGCGATATGCGAGCCCGAGGATCAGTCTGCCCACGTCGATGTACTGTCCGTAGCGACCGGGGTCGTCGATCTCTACCGTCCAGTAGCGGCGAGAGACTGGCGGGAAGGTCTGCAAGGAATGCGTGACCCCTCCCCACTCCTCGGGATTCACGCCCGGAGGAATCAACGGCTGAGGATCGAAGCCCACGGGCAGATCGAGCATTCCCGACCCACCCTCGGCGCTGATCTTCCACGTCCCGTCCTCGGTCCCCGTGTGATAGCCAAGCCAGGCGGTATCGAAAGTCACCGGCACTCCAAAGTCGAGAATGACCCCGACCGTGGGGCTCGTTGACTCGGACGGATAGAACCGGCAGACATCACTCGGCTGGGGGCGCAGCAGGTTCCCAACGCCGAGGGAACCGTGTGCAGTCCCGGGGACGAGCGGGACAATGTTGGCGGCATCAGAGACTCTCGGCGAGAGCAGCAGAATCTCACGCATGAGGGGGCATCTCCCATTCTCGATAGGTTTCGTCCCGGCAGTCCCCGCCCCGGCACTGGTGAATGCGCATCTCGGCGCCAACCCCCGGGAAGTCGCCACCGCGCATCGTGCTTTGCACTTCGCTCCAGCAGTGCAGCATCTCGCCGGTCCCGGCAAGATTCCACCGGCCCGAGAAGAGCGCGCCACCACCCGGCTCGTCCATGACCAGAATCTCTTCCGCTTCCGCGTTGGCGAAGATCGGGACGATAGCCTCTTTCACAGGCGCCAGACTCTCCGGCTTCTCTGCGAATGCCCAGAACTGGAGAATGTGCTTCACCCCCACAGCGTCACCCGCGTCCCGCCCTCTCCTGCGTTCTCTTCCCACCCAACAACGATGAAGGATCGCCCCTCTTCCAGGCCGTACCGGGGAATCTTCAGCGCCACCGTGTCTCCTATCTCGAAGGTGTGAGGCCACCGAATCAAGGTCAGAGTGTAGATGTCTTTCGCGCCCGAGAAGAGGTCCAAGAAGCGTCGCGCTTCTGCGCGAGCGGGAGCCTCCTCGTAGTAGAGCCCCTCTGAGAACACCTCGTCGGCGGTCGCGTGAGTCAGGTCGGCCAGGACGGACTCGGCGAAAGCCCATCGGTACTCTCGCTGGAGATCAAGCCAGGTCCCCGGGGCGGAGGTGAGGATCGCGCCAGCGATCTCCTCGGGGGAAAAGACCCTGTAGTTCCTCCCGTAGCCAACCGCCCACGACTTCACGGGAGTCGCCGCCGGGGTCCGTTCGAGCGAGCCATCCTCGAAGTCGGCCTCGGTGACCTCCACGAGCGAAGTCTCAGGTTGCCCGACAATGCCCACCGACAACAGTCCCTTGCGACTGAACGTCCAGTATGCGCCGACCGAGTGACAGATCCGCGTGATTGCGTCCTCGGCTGTCATCTCCGGCTCTACCAGCAGCCCGATGGCTCCAGGGCGGGCAACGGAGAGGGCGTTCAGTGCTCCTGCGTCGATCTGATCCTCTCGCAACCCGGCGCGCAGTGCGATCCTGCGGATGATCTCGCCCGCAACGTTGGTGTACCCATCGGTCGCATCGCCGCCAGCCGAGACGGTCAGGGGACCCGTCGGTCCACTGCCCAGGCGGAAGAGTCCGCGCCCCTTGTCTGTCTTGAACTTGCCCGATGCAACGGAGGCACCGAAAAGATCGGAAGTGTCACCATTGTCAGTGAGGGCCACACCGCTGTCGTAGGCGATCATTGTTTCGATGGGACCATCGTGCACTTGGTAGATCAACCTTGCCGCGTCGATGAGAACCGGCTCGAAGTGCTTGACGGCCCCATAGATCAGCGGCTTCTGCACGCCGCAGAGATCCCTCTGCCCCTCGTTCGTGCCGACCCACGTTGCCCCCGAGATCGAAAGCGATGCCTTACCAGACACGGCATTCGCGGCGGTCGAGCCGGTCCCCTCGTCCAGCCTCCAGTACGATGCAAGCCCACTCTCCACTCCGGTGAGGGGCATCCGCATGTCCGTTCTGATATCGACCCGTTCTCGCGCGACGCTCCAGATGCGAATCTCGTCCAGTTCACCCTTCATGTAGTTTCGACCTTGCCCACCGATACGGAAGGCGCCAGATAGCGACCCGGACCAGTTTGCACCGTCCACCATGACCACTTGGGTGCCGTTGATGTAGATGGTGTGCGTCCCGCTCTTGATGGTCCAGGCGAAGTGAGTCCACTCGCCGATCACGAGCGGGTCATCGACCGTGGCGACCGTACTCCCGTCAATCGCAACTTGGACCTTGCCAGCGCTTGTAACTTTCACATAGAGCGTACCCGCCTCGAGCACGAGAAGGTTACCGAGCGAAAGGGCAACCACGGGGTCCCCGGGGTTCTCTAGCAGCCTGATCCAGAACTCGATAGTGCCGTTCGGCCCTCCCTGGGGAGAGATCGTCGCCGAAGCGTAGTCGTCCACCCCGTCGAAGCGCAGACACGAGCCCCTCCCGCCGAACCTGTTCTTCTGCACTGGGACCGAAAGGCCAGCAGAGGGCGGACGTAGCACAAGCGTGATCGAGTCGTAGTCCCAGGACAGCGCTTCGGCGGCTCCGTGATAGATCGGCGCCCACTCCCGGAACGGAACATCCTTGACCCCGACTCGGATCTCGACCGGGCGCCCGTACCAGCTGAGCGATGTGATCCAGTCCAGGTCGCCATTCGGGTTGGCGATGGTGACGTTTCCGATGCCCGGAGCCGCGCCAGACACGGGGGCACCATTCTCGATGATGGAAACCTCGGCCGAGTACGGCTGTGTCAGGACGGCCGGGAACAGGGTGTTCGGCGGATCGTCGTCCGGTCCCGTCCTGTACTCTTCGGAAGCCAGTCGGATGCACACTTCGTCTCCGGGACCACCGTCCCCCCAGCGAAGGCCCCATCCCTCGCTGATTCGCCACGGGAACCCGACCTCGCCCCCCGAGTTTGCCCAGGGTCCTTCTCCCCTTGTGAAGTCAAGCTCTTGCACCAGGATGTCCTCGCCCACGGCGAGGCCGGACGCATCCAGCACGGCATCCATGTTGGTAAGCGGGCCATCCCACACGCGGAGCCGCGTGATGTCGCCAAACAGGGAGGTGCTGTAGGCCCCAGGGGTTGCCGGGAGAACATCGGGATACCCTTCGGTGCTGGCCCCGAGAACCATGCCTCCCGAGGTGAGGATCCGCCCTCCGCTTTCTGGGCCTGGGTAAGCGGCGATGTACTCCTCACCTGAAAGGCGCCCGCCCATGTAGGCCTGCACGAGAAGCGATTCGGAGGGCAGGTAACGAGCGGTGACTAGGATGTGGAACCATTCGCCAAGCACAGGGGTTCCGAGAGGGATCGCGCAGGAGTACAGGGTGTCTTCTAGGTTTGGCGCTCCCCTGTGAATCCACCAGACGACCCCTTCCGCATCGACCGCGAAGTAGGCTGTGATCGTGTTTGACTCTGGCGGGTCAAACTTCGGGTTTTCCGAACCGGATTTGAAGCCTCCGATCCCGTGCCAAGTCCCCTTTTCCTTCGGGATGGAATGCAGTCTGACGCGCATCGAAACCGAGTAGTCATTCCCGGTCAATAAATGCTCTTCCGTCCTGTACGCCTGACACTCCACATTGTCCCATCCACCCCGGAAGCGAATGTAGTTACTCATCCCTGGCTCGGACGAGTACGGGCGAGCCACAAGCGCGTAGATCAGGCGCGAGCTTGCGTCCTCGAAGAATCGGGACATGGGGTCCGGCGTCGCATCCGAGATTGCCCCCGGAAGCTCCGCGATGGCCGCTTCGCCGACCGCTGTGACGCCCGGGATCACGCTGCACCGCTCATTCTGGGCGCCTGCCCCTCTCGACGAGTGAGCGTGAGGTTCAACTTCCGAATCTCCTCTAGCTGTTGGGCCTGCTGTTCTCGCAGAGCCTCCAGTTCACTTCGCACGCCCTCGGTGCCCTTCGCTTGCACCATCCCGCTCAGGCGCACCTCGTCCGCCAGCCTGCCCGTGCTCGGGTCGATGCCGATGCTGGGCGGTGGGCTCGGCGGTGGGGTCGGAGTGCCGATGCCGGGCGGCAGCGGAGACGGGTCGTACCACGGCCACGGGTTGCCTCCAGGGATCACGACGCTGCCCCTCGGCGGACTCCACGGGATCGCCGGATAGGAACCGCCCCCGCTGCCCCCACCACTTCCGCTGCCGAGCCCGCCCGACGGCGGCTGCATCCCGATCAGGACCTCCAACGCCCGGCGGATCTGCTCGAAGATCAGGGCGTAGCTCTCGGAGCTTGCGAAGAAGTCCCTCGCCGCGTCCAGGTAGTCACGCGCCACCTGCGCGAACTGCTCCCGGGCATCGAGGTCACCAGCGAGCGCGCGCTGGTAAACATCCTGATACCGGCGCTGCGCCTCCAGGAACCGCTCCTCAGGCGACAGCGCCGACTGCGGGCCGAGCAGCAGATCCTGCTGGAAGGCGATGAGCTGCTCGGTCGCCCGCCGGAATCGGTCCACGGCGTCGGAGAAGACCTTGTTCTCCGACGAACTGCCGCGCCCACCGCGCCCGGACCCGAATCCAGCCGGAGCCACGTCCGGCAACCGATCCCAGATCCGCACGAGGCGCTCGTACTGCTCCTCGCTCAGCGCCCCGGCCTCGAGCAGCAGGTCCATCTGCATGCGCAGGTTGGCCCGCTCGAGCTCCCAGCGAAGCTGTTCGAACTCCATCAGGAGGCCCTGGTCGTCCAGGTAGCCCGCCATCCGCTCGGCCAGCGAGAGGAAGTTCGAAAGCTGAAGCTCGCCCAGGATGGCGTCGAGATCCGCGGCCGAGAGCCCGAGAGCTTCCATGTTGGTCTGCAGGAAGTCGATCTGCTCTGCCAGCGCGTCGATCTGCATCTGCATCGCGTAGGTGGGCGAGAGCGACGAGAGGATCGAATCCCGCAGCGCCGCAAGCTGCACCGCCGCGGCCTGCATGACCTCGGTTCCATCGAGGCCGAGATCGAAGTAGTCCTGCAATCCCGCGATCATTGCCTGGATGATCCGGTCGAAATCGGCCTGCGGCCCGTTGTCCGCGAGGATCTCCTGCCACGGCTTCCGCGTTTCTTCCTGGAGCGCGGCGAGCATCTCGCCGTAGATCCGGTCGAGCTCTTCGGTCGAAACCCCCAGTTCGAGAGCCCGGGCAACGAGCTCCTCGAACTGCAGGTTCAGCTCTGCGAGCTGTCGCGCCGCGGGCGGCAGGAGCGAACGCGACAGCGTGGCCACCTCGCGCAGGAAGTCGCCAAGGGGATCGCCACCTCCGCCGGCGGACACATCCACTCCGCCCAGGTTCGGGATGCGGATCTCGCCCAGATCGATCGATGTCGGCAGCGCCGCGAGGAGCTGGTCGAGCGCCGCGAGCTGTGCCTCGAGCAGCTCGATCTGCGCCTCGACGGCCGTCTTCCCGACCTCGAGGGTTGCCTGCCGGACCCTGGCCTCGCCCTCGGCAAGCGATCCGAGCGCCCGCAAGTAGTCGGAGCGCATCGACAGCTCGGCCCCGAGCACCTCGCCCTGTCGCACCAGCTCACCCCGGCGGATCCGCTCCTCGGAGAGCCCGAGCTCGCCGCGGGCCCGCGCGATCTCGGCTCGGGTGCGGAGGAGATCGATCTCCTGCGCGAGCTCCCAGCGCCGCAGCTCGAGCTCGGCCTTGCGCAATGCGAGCTCGGCGTTGAAGATCTGCGCCTGCCGTTCCCGGTACGCCCGCTCCTCTTCCGCCGTGCGCTCGCGCCCCGTGATCGCGTCCCGCGCATCCTGCCAAGCTTGCGCCTCGGCCGCAGCGAGCCGCTCGAAGCCGGCAACCACCGCCGGGGTCGCCTCCCGCAGCTCCGCCAGGACGGCCCAGAGCTTCTCGAAGCCCCGCACCGATTCCAGGAGCGACGTCAAGCCGCTGCCAAAGTCGAGCTGGGCGATCTCGCGCAACGCGCCGAGCTTCGAGAGCGCCTCGTCGAGCGACGAGTACCGGAGCTGCGCGACCCCCTGCGCAACCAGGTCGTCCACCCCGGAGAGCGACGAGGTGCGCAGCGCCCGGGTGAAGGCGGCCTTGATCGCCTCGTCAACCGACTTGAACGTGCCGATCATCACCCCGTCAACGAACGCTTGCACGTCCTTCCCGTCGTTGCGGACCTTGATCGCGAGCCGCGAGAGCGAGCTGAACGAGCCGCCGAGGGTGTCTTCGATCGAGCTGATCAGGTCGCGCATCTGCTGTGCGAACTCGCCGCCCGCCCAGCTCAGGTGCCCCCCGGAGATCCCGACCTCCCCCTGCGGGCTGTACCGCCGCGCGGCCCGGTCCGCAACGATCTGCTTGCCAAGCTGGTAGATCGCGTAGTAGATGCCGGCCACGGTCGCCACCGACCCGAGAGCCCCGGCCGCACCAGCGGACATCTTGAGACCCGTGGCCATCGTGGACACGTGCGAACCGAACTGCGAGGCGCCCTGCACGGATCGCGCGAGCCCGGCCAGGTAGCCGGCAATGCGGCTGGTCGCGCCCTTGGCGGTCTGTTCGATGTAGCCGAACGCGTCGGCGATCGAACCCGCCATCCCGCCGACCGCGACGACCCACGCCTGTTGGATGTAGCCGGCGGCCTCGGATGCTTCGAGCGCCCCGTTGCGCTGCAGGTAGGTGATCTGCGCGACGCGCTTCTCGTACCAGTCCCAGACGCCGCTCCACTCGCTCCGGAGGCGGTCCGCAGCCCTCGCCGCATCCTGCTCGAGCTTCGCGAACGCAGCGCTCACCGCGTCGACGTCGAAGAGCAGCTGTGCCGTGATGTGCTCCTCGAACTCCCGGGGGTTGATGTCGGGCACCCACTCGGGCGTGGGGATCGGCTGCGTCGCCTGGGCCAGCGCCTCAGCGTACGCCACCACCGCTTCGGCCGCGATGCGCCAGACTTCCGTGCCCCGCAGCCCGGCCGCTTCGATCCGTTCGAGCACCTGGAGGGCCTCGAGCCCTTCGCGCACGATCCGCCGCGGGTCCGAAGCCTCGAGCCGCGCGTAGAGCCCGGCGATCAGGCGCTCCAGCTCCTGCGCCGCAGTCCTGGCGCTGTCGCCGAGCCCCGTGGCAGCCTCCTCGACCTGCCCGAGCGCGGGAGCCGCCGCCAAGGCCTCTCCGGTCGTGCCGGAGAGCCAATCGCGCAGGTCGAGGATCGTGCCCCCGAGGTCCAACACCTTGTTGCGCAGCTTCTGCACCCCGGGGAGTGCATCGGGGAGCTTCTCGAGAGCCCGGTAAAGTCCCAGCGTGGCCTCGGCCTGATACTGGAGGTAGTCGACCAGGAGACCGCGGATCGCCTGTGCGGCCTTGCGCACCACTCCGACCAGCCACTCGAGCAGGAGCGCGGCGCCGCGGACCGTCGCCTCCATCGCCTTGTCGAGACCGCTCTCCAGCACCGCCACCTTCAGGTCGGTCCACGCGTTGCCGACGCGCGTGAGCGATCCACCGAGCCCGTCGGCCGCCTGAGCGGCGGCCGTGCCGTACGTGCTCTCCATCACCTCCGCCAGCTTCGGGAGCAGGTCCGAGGCGAGCAGTTTCCCCTCTTTCGCCATCGCGCGGAGCTCTTCGGTGCTCACGCCCATCGCCTGCGCGGCCAGCCCCAGAGCACCCGGCAGCCGTTTGCCAAGCTGCCCGGTCAGCGCTTTGGCGGAGACCGTCCCCCGCTGCGTCATCTGCTGGAGCTGGTCGAGGATGTTCGCCGTCTCGCCCGCCGAAAGCCCCAGCGCCGTCGCGGCCGTCTGCACCCCCGAGAAGACCTTGCGCGCGCTGTCGCCTTCCAGCGCCGTCCCCCGCAGTGACAACGCGAACTTCGCGTACGCCTCGCCGGCCGAGATCGTCTCCAACCCCAGGCGCCGCGCTTCGCCGCGGATGTACTCGAGCTCGCGTCCGGCCGCCGCGGCGTTCCCTCCGAGGAGCGTGAGGGAACGCGTCAGGGGCTCCATCTGCAGCGCCGTCTCGGCCAACGCCCGGACCGCCTTCGACGCCATCGCCACGCTGCCGGCGATCGCCGCCAGCGCCGCAACCCAGACCCCACCAGCGGCACGCATCGCGCTCGCGCCCTCGCGAGCCTCAGCTTTGATGCCGGCGAGCGAAGCACGGACGTCCTGCGCGCCCCGCTTCGCCTCCCTGGCGTCGATCCTGATGGAAACGTCGTAGGACTTGGCCATCTACCGCCTCGTCACGCGCGAGCCCGGCCTCGCAGGCCCGGCTGATTCCGTCGGTCCCGGGGGTGTGTGCTTCGCTGCCTCTCGCAGTAGCTCGGCGTCAAGCGCCTGCCAGAGCTCGACGTGCCAGCGGCGGAGGTCCGGGCCCGACACGCCGTGCTCGTCGAGCCAGGCGAGCATGGCGGTGTACGGGATGCGCCCGGGAGCCATGCCGACCATGCGACAGGAGTCGAGGTCCCAGAACCCGGCCCAGATCGCTGCCAGGTGCGCGGGGATCTCCGGGGGCAGATGCTCCGGTCGCACCCACTTGCCGCTCCGCCTGCGCTCTTCAATCGCATCCCGTTCCTTCTCAGGGAGGCGGCTCCGCCAGAGCTCCCAGCGGAGCGCCTCGATCAGTTTCCCCGGTCCTCCTCCACCTGTTCGGCGCGGAAGAGATCCTCCTCGGTCGCCACGCGGACCACGTCACGCAGGAAGCGTTCGCCGATCTTGTTGACCGCCGTGCTCCCGGGACGCACCACCTCGAGCCGCATGAGCCCTTCGGCCACCTCGGGCGTGTAGGACGGGCAGACATCGTCGTCGACGCTGACCCCGAGCGCTCGCAGCTGGTCAGCGAACTGCGGGCCGAAGACTTTCCGCAGGTCACCGCGCCAGCCCCGGCAGATCGCGTGCGCGGCGATCTTCCGGAGGTTCTCGACCGCCTCCTCCTCCGTCGGCTGACGCGACCGGAACCCGGGGCGCGAGTACTTGGCGTTGAGCTTCTCCGAAAGCCGCTTCGCGTTCTCGTTGCCAGCGGCGGCGATCAGGAAGGCCACTCCGCCCCCCCATTCGATCCACTTCCCCTCCGTCTCGAGATCGACGTCGAAGTCGTACAGGTAAGACATTCCTTCTCTCCTTTCGGGTTGTCCCCGGAGCCCCGACACCGAGGCTCCGGGGGGAGTCCTCAGGCCGCGAAGCGATCGAGCTGGATGGTGCAGCCGAGCCCGGAGTCGAAGTAGGCCGTCCAGTTCAGATCGAGCGTGACATCGCCATCGAGCGCGCCGGTCTCCGGCAGGTCACCCGTGAAGACGAGCTTCGGGATCGTGAGGATGTAGCTCTTCTTCCCATCCCCGCCCACGAGGCGCAGCGCCAGGCTGGACTCCTCGAAGTCCAGGTACTTGTCGATGAGAGTCTTGCCGGTCGGGTAGAGCCGGAACGACCCGGTGACATCCGCCGTGCCGTAGATCACGCCGACCGGAGCGAGCGAGCCGAGCGCCCGCCGCTGCCGCAGGTTGTTCGTGAGCGCCACGGAGATCTCGGTCAGATTGTCCGCCAGCGCGGCGCCGCCCACCGTGAGCGCGGCGAAGTGCGAGGTGCCGTTGAAGACCGGGTTGGTGCCGGCAGCCGTGAGGGTGTTCGCAATGGTCGCGGCCGAGGCCGTGGCCTCCTTGCCCTGGAAGTCGAAGCTGCCGGTGATGAGCCCGCTCGCCGGGATCGAGAGGTTCACCCCGCCGACGCGCATGCCGAGGAACTGGAGGTAGAAGCCGAGATCGAGGTGCGACTGCTCGATGGTGAACGACGACTCCGTCGTCCCGTTGCGGAGGCAGCCGCCGGAGGTGATCGCCGCGCTCTTGGTCTCGTCCTCGAGGACATCATCGGGGTCCTCGACCGTGATCTCGTTCGCAGAAGTCTTCTTCGCGACCCGGAAGTAGCCGTTGTTCCCGGGCTTGGTGAAGCCCGAGAGCTTGAGCCACTGCCCCACAAGGGCGTTCGTGAACGCCCCCGTCGCTGCGATGGTGCCGGTCAGCGCCGTGATCTGGACCGAATCGCTGAAGTTGATCGCCGTCGTCCAGGCCGAGGCGAAAGCCGCGGCCAGCAGATCGTCGTGCGAGCCGTAGCTGAGCTCGAACTCCATCGAGCCGTTGGCCGAGACCCCCACCCGCTGCACCGTCGCGCGGTTGCGATCGGACCGGATCTCGTTGCTGGTGACGGTTTCGGTGGGAGACTTCAGGCTCCCCCCGGTCCGCCGCACCGTGGTGAGAGTCGGGGTGGCCGGCGTGACGCCCCAGTTGCTCTCGGCGACGTAGGCCACGCGCGTCCGGTTGCTGCTGCCCATGTGGACCTCCTAGATCCTCTCGTCCCGCCGGAACGGGATTTCAACGTTGACCTGATACCAGGCGCCGTCGGGTTCCGGCCCGACCGGTCGCGGTTGCGGTTCGAGAAACTGCATGCCGTCCTGCTCGAGGTCGCGGAAGACGGCGGCCACCGAAGCGGCGAGCGACGCCGCGATCGCATCGCCCGCCCCGATCGGCACGAAGACCTGCACGATCACGACGCCGGTGGTGCGCCGGATCGCCACGGGGCCAAGCTCGGCGCGCCGCGCATCCCCGACTCGCACCGCGGGGCGGATCCAGCTGGCCTGCTCGCCCGCCGCGGGGTCGGGCGCCGGGGGCTCGAAGCGCCCCGCGTTGAAGTCCGACCAGTCGACCACGGTGTCGGCCCAGCTTGCGAGCACCTCGCGGACCACCTTCTGTTCGTCCCCGAACGCCATCAGTCGACCTCGCTTGCGACGCTGCGCAGGAACCCACCCGCTTCGAGGCTGGCGAGCACGGGCGCAGCGACCCCGCTCGGCGCCTGCCCGGAATGCCCCTCCTCGAGGCGTTCGGCGTAGGGCAGATGGTTCGCGAGCCAGATGACGTTGAGCGCTGCCCAGGTGGTCGCGACCGCGAGCGCCGGCGTAGTCGGCTCCGGGAACGGGCCCGGCCCTTCCGGCTGCACGGTTGAATCCGGGGCGCCTTCGGCCATCGTCCACGAGCCGCGGTAGCGGCCGGTGTCGACGGGCGAGAGGCGCACCAGCGCCGCGAAGATGTCGAACGCCAGCTTCAGTTGGATCTTGGAGATCTTCTCGGGGAGGATCTCGTTGACCCAGCGATCCAAATCGTTCTCGAACTCCTCCAGGTTGAGCACGACAAACATGGTCAGCCTCGCGCTCGCACGGAGTAGAGACAGGCCTGCGCGCCGGAGTAGAGCTGCTCCGGATCGGCCACCACCTGCAGACAGCGCCCGCTTTCGAGCACCAGCTCATCGCCTCGTTGCGGCGGCGAAGCCACGCTGGCCGCCGCGAGCAGGACCTTGACGTCCGGGGCTTCCGCCACTCCGGCTGCGATCTCGGCCGGGGAGAAGCGCTCGAGGACACCCAGCACCGGGGCAGAGAGGACCTGCCCCCCCGAAGCGAGCGCGCCGGTATTCGGGTCGTACCCGCCCCCGGTGCGCCGCCGCAGCTCGATAGGCGCCCCGTAACGCCCGATCAGGCGAACTGCCGCGGCACGGAGAGTCTTGTCCATGGCTCCAGGCATCACGTCACTCCCCGTAGCCCGCATGGTCCGTGGCACGACGCCGGTGCACGACCTCGCGCACCAGGCGGTTGAGCTCACGAAGCTCGGAGCCCACCTGATCCAGCCGCCGGCTGATCTCCGTGTAGTGCGCTTCCAGCGCGGCGATGGCTACGCGACGATCCGCCGCAGCAGCGTCGACGCGATCGAAGCGCTCCCCGACGGCCGAGAGCCTGCCGAAGACGGTCGCGATCTCGGAGCGGACGCGCTTCTCGAGCTCGCTGCGCTCGCTGCGCTCCTCCGCATCCGCGCGCCGCAACATCTCGACTTCCCGCTTGAAGTAGGCCGTCAGGACGGCCACGAGAGTGGCGACCAGCACTTGGAGGATGAACACCATCGCGGAGATCACCTCCGGGTGCGACTCGAAGAGGGTAAGCGCCAGGAGCGTCATGCGCGCACCAGCCGGACCACGCCGTATCCACCTGCAGAAGAGCTCAGCAGTGGCGCGGCCAGGTCATCCAGGTAGCTGAACGTGCGGGAAGCCGGCGCCCCGTCGGCGTATTCGACCTCGAGCGGACCGACCTTTTCGCGCTTGATCGCTCCGCCACGCGCCAGCGGCGCTGCGAGTGACTCCTCGAGGTGGTAGAGGGCCGCCTGGCAGGTGAGGCGAACGAGCCGTGGAGGGATCCCGGTCAACCCGCGCCCATCCGGATCTGTCGCCCCGGCCCGCGGCCAGGCCAGGGCCTGCGAGGAGTCGCGCACCGCGCCCGCCCATTCGTAGCGGCCGTCGAGCCAGGCCGTGGCATACCGGAGCGCGGCTTCCTTCAGCTCGAGGCTGGCCGCGGACCAGATCGCCGGGCTGCCATGCGCGACCGCGTAGGCGTCGAGCGCGGGGACCGAGGCGTAGCTCTCCGCCGCAGCGAGCCCGGCGCCCGTCTCCACGATCAGGGTCACGGGAGCTCCCCTCCCGCTGTCGAGAAGGGGCCGGCGGACGGCCTGCGGGAGCAGACGCCGAGGAGAGAGCGGCGCGGGGAGGGAGCCACCGCCCGCCGGCCCGTTCCATGCAAGCTCGGCGGGCGCACCTCGACCCGCACGCCCAGGGCACCGATGCGCCGTGCCGCGGCGCTGCAACCGGGGGCACCGAGCGCCGCCAGCCGCCTCAGGACCGCAAGCACGAGACGCGCCCACCACGCGACCCGGACGACCGCGTTGCGCCGGACCCAGTCCCGCTGCGCAGCTCGCGCTGCCCGCCGCAGGGCCTTGGCGCGCCGAGCGTTCACCCGTTGCGTCCCTTCTGCTTGCGCGGCTGCTTCGGCGTCGGAGGCCCCTCTGCGGTCTCCTCGTCACTCGGTCCCGACTGGGGCTCCCAGGGCGTGTGGATCCCGGGTTCGAAGTCCTGGGCGCGGATCAGCAGCCTGCGCCTGGGATCGGCCGGGTCCTTCACCGCGCAGAGCTCGTACTTCATCGCGTTCCTCCTCTCGGACGGGGAGGCGAGCGGGGCAACCGAGCCCCGCCCGCCACTCCCCAGCCGCTCAGTTGCGGAGCCGCACCGCTCGGTTCGGCTCGAGGGTCTTCACCCCGTAGAGCACGTCGAGCGCCACGATCACCTTCGAGTTGCCGCCGTCGTAGAAGAGCCGGCTGCGCAGCGAGAGCCCGGTCTGCGGATCCGCGACCGTGGCGATCTTCGCGCCGAGCTGCCCGCCAAGCTCGGAGAGCGGCGCGGTCGCGAGCGCGAAGGCGTGCCGGTGGAAGGCGAGCGCGGCACTGTGGTTGTCGAGGCTGACGGTGACGACCTCGTCGTCCGCCACGGCCTCCTTCAGCGCTGGGTAGATGGCGACGTTCGTGAAGGCGTTGGTATTCGCGGTCGCCGTCGCCGTCACGACGTACCGCTGCGAGTGCCCAGCGAAGACGAGCGAGTCACCAGCCACCAGGGTTCCGGTGACCGCAGCAGCGTCCAGGTTGACCTTCGTCGCGCCGGCCGCTGCCGCCCCGTTCGCGGCCAGCGTGCCGGTGCTCGCCGACCCCTTCGTGTGGGTCTGGATGTTCTGGCTCGCCAGGATCTCCATCCCGAACCGCCGGCCGAGGCTACCCTGAATCTGCGCGGTGACGCCGGCATCACCGGCCCCGGTGTACTGCGTGAAGGCGGAGTTGCCGAGCAGGTCGGCTTCCATGTCGCTGTCGACCACCGCGAAGAGGTTCCCGTCGTGGAGCGGGACCTTGTTGTCGCGGAGGATCTTGCGAGCCGAGAGGAGATCCGTGTGCGCCGCGGTCGAAGCGACGTCGTGATACCAGGGGATGAACTTGTAGAGCTTCAGCAGCGCCTGGTCGATGTCGTCGGCCAGCGCGTAGGCGGCCGGGCGGATGTGATCGCGGATGATCTCCTCGCCAGTCGCCGAGAGCTCCTTGTCGGTGAGCTCGAACTTGACTTCCTTCCACTGGTCGAGGGTGATCTGGACCTCGCCAGCCACCAGGTCCTGCGCCGAGCTCGGCGCGTCCGCAGCCGAGAAGGTCGCGGGGCTCTTGATCGCGATGACCGAGCCGCGCTGCTGCGGCTGCTTGTCGTAGCCGCGGTGCACCAGACTGGCCATGCCGAGGTTCTTCTCGAGCGCGAGCAGGGCCTCCTGGGCGTAGAAAATCGGGTTGTAGACGGACAGCGTGTTGGTCGCCATCTGGGGCGCTCCCTTTCAAGCGCCGCCCGTCAGCGGGCCGGCGCGGTTCAGGAGGCGAGACGCAGGGGGACCCCCCGCTTCTCGGCCTCCGCCTTCGCCCGGCGGTAGGTTGCCGGGTCCTTCGCCTGATCGAGGGAAAGGACGATTGCGCCGCCTCCCTCGCTGCCAGCGGAGCCAGTCGCCCCGCTGCCGCCCGTGCCGGAGCCCTCGAACGCTCGCGGGAAGCGCTCCCGGAGATCCGCGGTCACCAGCTCGGAGATCGTCATGTACTCGCCCTTCGAGTCGAACCGATGCTTGCCCCGCTCCTTCGGGTCGAGGACTCGCGCGACGAACTCGTCACCCTCCTCGACGACCTCGACCGAGGCGAGGACGTGAGGCAGGAGGAGATCGGGATCACCTTTCGCCGCGGCGATCGCGCGGACCGCCTCGGCGCGCACGATCTGCCGCTCGAGGGCCGACCGCAGCCGTGCGGCCGTGGCGCGCTCCTTCTCAAGCTCCTTGCCGTGCTCCTCGGCCAGCTTGGTGCGCAGGCGCTCCCACTCCCCCTTCTTCTCGGCGTCGGCCTTCTCGCGGTCGGCCTGCGCCTGCAACGCCGCACGAGCCGCCTCGGGGTCGAGATCTCCGAACCGCTTCAGCAGCTCGTTGCGCTCCTTGTAGACCGAGTCGAGCCTCGATCGGAGCGCCTTCAGGGTCGCGGCGAGATCCTCGCCCCCACCGGCACTGCCGGGCTCGGGCTTCGGATCACCCTGCCCCTGGGGCGGGTTCTGGGGATCAGTCGTCGGTTCACTCATCGGGTTCTCCCTGGCACGGCCAGTGGTTTGCGGGCACGGCCCGCGTGAGATGAGCGCTTCCGGCACGGCCGGCCAGCGCTCCCGGGGGCCCAGAACGCCGAAAGCCCCGCCCGGCC
>Ga0255343_1002865_pt1 | contig 19214 bp, 1 predicted proteins | sample wastewater_treat_4_FD_192413 | JGI IMG/M metagenome (GOLD analysis project Ga0255343, IMG submission 192413) | Wastewater microbial communities from Lulu Island WWTP, Vancouver, Canada - plant16 | ecosystem: Engineered > WWTP > Wastewater > Unclassified | place: Canada: Vancouver, British... | reverse complement strand
GATGGTTATATTTCTGTAACAGAGGTTGGTGTAGAGATTTTTTTTAATCAGGTTACCGAGCTTGATTTTCAGTTAGGAATTCCAAGTATCTTTGTTGATCCTGAGTCCATATCAGTAAATACAGAGCCAGGCGGGTTGGCAACAGAAACTCTGACTATCTCTAACCCGGAAGGTACGGCGCCTTTGACTTGGAGCGCCAGAGTTAAGATATTGTCTGATCGTCAAAGCTCATTACCCATTTTAGCCCAGCAGCAGCCTAAGGTTATTGGAGCTGATGAAGTAAATCCGAATCCATCCGGTGTTAAGCCGGATTATACTGATGAAATGTTTGACCTCTTGGCCTCTTTCCCGGTGAATGATGTTGGAGGTACGTACAGTATTGTTTGCGATGGCAATTTTCTTTATACCGGTCGTTGGAATGCTAACGGATATGATAAATACTCGTTAGATGGTGAATTTATTGAGCATTTTGAAATCCCCGGCGCTGGCAAAACCAGGGATTTGACTTATGATGGTCAGTATTTTTACGGTTCTCCTAATAGCGCTACTATTTATCAGATGGATTTTGAGAACAAAACTCTTGTAAGCGCCATAACTACTACCGGTAATATTATACGTGCCATATCCTATGATTCAGACAATGATGCTTTTTGGGTTACTTCTAGTAACTTCAATGGCCCTTTCAAACTTATCAGCCGTACAGGAGAGACATTGCAGACTCTCGCTACTACTGTTATAGGTATAAGTGGTATTGCTTATGATAATGTATCAGAAGATGGTCCGTTCTTGTGGGCTTATACGCCTGCTTCAGCAGATCAACATAAACTTGTTAAGGTGGACATGACTACCGGAGCAGCTATTCTGACTTTTGATCTATTGTCTTATGGTATTTTTGGCGCTGGGACAGTTTCTGGCGGTCTTGAAATCACAGATGCTGTTGTAGAGGGCAAATGGACATTTATCGGTTGTTCACAGAATGATATTCTTTTTGTTGTTGAACTTACCGATTCTACTCCACCGTGGGTTACTATTGCTCCAAAGCAAGGTGTTGTTGATCCGGGCAGTTCCGATCAGATAGATGTAAGTTTTAATGCTACCGATCTTGAGGAGGGTATTTACTTTGCCTATATTAACATTACACACAACGGTCAGGAGGTAGATAATGGCGTTATCACGGTTCCCGTAGAATTATCGGTTGGTGCGCTTGCTCCGCCTCAACCGGCTACATTGGTATCACCTACAAATAATGCCACCTTAGTTCCCTTGCAGCCTGAGTTTACATGGATAGCCAACTCGCCGGCTTTTAACAGGTTGATAATTACCACCGGCGCTCCACCATTTATTACTACTATTTACACATCGCCTTGGTTCATTGGCGACTCCTTTGATTTGGCCAGTACAGGATTGACGTTGGAGAAGAAGAAGAACTATAACTGGCAGGTCAATACTAAGAACTCTGCTGGTTCGGTCAATTCTCCAATTTGGAAATTCCAGACTCTTGGAGCCGGTATCTTTAAAGGTTTAATTACCGATGCTTATAGCGGTTTGCCGCTTGAGGGAGTAGAGGTAACTACCGATCCGGGCGATTATGTTGTATTAACCGATAATACAGGTAACTATACAATAGAGGATGTGCTTGAAGGCGATTATACCTTAACTGCAAACAAGGATGGCTATAATACTGCTACCGAGAACGGCTCAATAACACATAATGCTACTGCCTATGTCAATTTTGAGTTGAATATGTTCCTTGCACCTCCCTTTGGTTTGCATGCAGAGATTGAGAATATTTTTGATGTTCATCTGACGTGGGTCGAGCCGGGTACAGGTTTTGAACCTACATGGCTTTATTATACTACTATTATAGATAATGCTATAGGCACAAATAGCGCTGCTGAATTTGATGTTGCTATGCGTTTTACACCTGACATGCTTACAGGGTTTGCGGGCGGCAGTGTTACTAAAGTCAAATTTGCTCCATATGAACCGCTATCAGTGTGTAGTTATACTATTAAGATTTGGCAGGGCGAAAATCCTCCTAATTTGATTTATTCTCAGTCTGTTCCTGAAATTGTTGTTGAGGACTGGAACGAAGTAATTCTTAATACTCCTGTACCATTCGATAATACTATGGAGTTGTGGATTGGTTATGGGGTAAATACCACTGCCGGTTGGCCTGCTGGATGCGATGCTGGTCCTATGGTTGATGGTTTTGGCAATATGATGTATTTTGGTGGGCAGTGGCAAACATTATCTCAATTAGCGCCTACTTTAACTTATAACTGGTCTATTCAGGCCTTGGTAGAGGCCGCCAAGGGTCCTATAACACTTGCCCCCGTTTTTGAAGCTCCTGTAACTTCCAACTTTGGAGGCGCTTTAACTTTAAGTCCTAACGGTCTTTCCGAGCCTGTTATCTCTGTCCCAACGGCTACCCGTTCGCCTCGTGCATTTTTAGGTTATAATGTATATCGTGATAACATTTTACTTGCTCTGGTTACCGATACCGAGTATTATGATCTTGATCTTGCAGTCGGTACCTATTCCTATGAGGTAACTGCAGTATATGATCAGGGCGAGTCAGAGCCGGCCAGCCCTGTATCTGTTACTATTATTGATTATGGAGCGCTTACCGTAACACCGGGTTCACTTGATGAGACTCATAGCCATCCTTCTCAAGTAACCACCAAAACCCTTACTGTAAGTAACACCGGTAATGGCCCAATTGAGTTTAATACCTCTGTTGATTATTTCGGAAAAGGCAACCGTGCTTCAGGATTGTGTATTGATAACCTTTATTCAACAGGTTGCTTCGCTTTTGATGATGGTTTAGTAAGCTGGCAATTAGCCAATGTATATCAGGATATACCATGTGTGGATGCAAGTGATTGGTATCATGACTATACCAATATTGTGCACGAGCTTGAACCTGGAGAAACCTATCAGGTAACTGTAGAGACTACTTATACTGATACTTATCTTGCTATATGGATTGATTTTAATGATGATCTATTATTAACATCCGATGAACTTTTGGCTAACTTCTATTGTGAAACCGAGGGATTTCATACGTTTGATATTACTATCCCAGCCGATGCCTCTAGCGGAAGTCATGTGCTTAGATTCAGGACTAATTGGGATGATCCGGCTACCGATCCCTGCGCTACATACTATTATGGTAACGCTGCCGACTTTATGGCTACTGTGAGTACCCCATGGATAAGCATAGAGCCATCAGCAGGTATTCTTAATGTAGGAGAGTCAATGGATGTAATTGTAACTTTCACCTCGGCTAAGATAGACTATGGCGTTCACAATGCAGATATCTTATTTACAAGTAATAATCCATTTGCTACTCAACCGGAGGTTACTGTATCGGCGCAATTGACATTGCTTGACCTTAGAGGAACATTTTACGGTCAGGTTCTTGACGTATTAGGAAACCCATTGGAAGGCGTTACAATTACAGCAGATGAGTATAGAGCATTATCTACTATGACAGATGAACAAGGAGAATATGTTTTAAAAGTACACTCTGGTGAATATACCCTTACAGCTTCAAAAGTTGGATATATCTCAGAAACATCAATGCCGATTACTATCGCAACAGGAGATTTAATATTACAGGATTTTGAACTTGAATATGCAGCGCCTGTTATGATCAGCGCAGAAGCCGACTTCTTTGGTGTTGGGTTAGAATGGGAAGGTAACCCTGCCATAGATATGAAAGGCAGATTTGCTGATATTTCGCTATCCAATATGGCCGAAAAACCAAATGCTTCAATTCAAGAGGAAATATTATTGCACGGACCTACATCTGTTATACCGAAAGCAATTGCCAGCAGAGCCGTTGGTGACGATTGCAATGACCCGATAATAGTTGGAGAGTTGCCCTATACAGATGTTAATACAACTTGTGGCCGTGGTAATACTTATTCAACGACTTGTCTCGGATCATACGATGGTGGCGAAGACATTATTTATAAGCTTACGCTTACTGAGGCTAAATCAGTTACCATCAACTTAACAACAACAGCTACATGGACCGGTATGCTGATTACTCAGGAGTGCCCTATTGGTGTAAACTGTGTTGATTATGTAACTGGTTCCTCTGGAAATAAGACTCTGATGGTTGATCTAGCTCCCGGTATCTATTTTATTATGATGGATACCTGGCCATCACCTGCCTGTATTAATGAGTTTACACTTGAAATCACTGCTGAAGATCCTTGTTCTGTAGAGTGCCCTGCAGGAGCTATATCCGAGTCTGAGCTTTGCGGTGAAGACTTAAACGGCGGCTGTAATGCTACCCCCGAAGCTTTTGAATCAATCGCTATTGGCGATGTAATTTGCGGTACAGCATGGGCTGATAATGGATCACGAGATACAGACTGGTACGAGCTTATAATTACCGAACCACAAATTCTTACATGGACAGTAACTGCTGAATTTCCAGTTTATGCATTCATCATTGATGGAAATAATGGATGCGACGGGCTTGAAATTATTAGCGTTGGTCAAGCTGATCCATGTGTGCCTGCAGTAGCAACAGCTAAGGTTATTCCCGGTACATACTGGTTGTGGGTAGGTAATCAGACTTATGATGGTAACCCGTGTGGCGCATTTAATAACTATGTCGCTGAGCTTACTGCTGAAGAGACTTTTATAACATATTACAATCTTTACCGTGATGATGAGATGATCAATACGCTTTATAAGAATTACTATTATGATGAAGATGTTGAACAGGGCGAGACTTACTGTTACTCGGTTGAGCAGGTTCTCTTCCCCGAAGTTGTCAGCGGAATGTCAAATATCCTTTTTGCAGAAGTGCCAATCCAGCCTATTATTTCAGTCAATCCTGAAGCTTTGATTGAGTTCCTTGAAGTTGGAGAAATAGCCGGACAAATTTTGTCAGTGCATAACAGTTCAGTAGGTGATTTGAACTTTGCAGCTTCTATAATATTTGGTAAGAACGCTGTAAAAGTCTCCGGCGCCGATATTACATATCCTCAGTCATTAGGTGCACAGGAAGCTGCTGATGTAGCAACTGAAGTTGGCAGTAATAATATTGGCGGTTATTCGGTGCCAATAGCAGGAACAAAAGATTTGTTGTTCAACAATGGCCCGTTCGAAACTGGTCAATGTGCTACTACATTAGCTCCCGAGAGCGCTATTGGTCAACCAGCCAATACTTATGGATTCAATATGAATAAGGGGTTTGGTTATTCGGTTGCTGAAGACTTTACAGTGCCTGCCGGCATGATGTGGGGGATCGAATCATTTGAGTTCTTTGGTTATCAAACCGAGTCATCAACAACATCTACCTTTACTGGCGTTTTTGTTCGTATCTGGGACGGTAATCCAATGGAAGAAGGCAGTTCAGTTATCTGGGGCGATAATGCAACCAATTTGATGACCTTAACTGAATTTACAGGTATTTACAGGGTGTCAGCTACATGTGAAACCACTCGCCCAATAATGAGAATTGTTGCCGGTACATCTGGTTTAGAATTAAATGAGGGAACATATTGGGTTGAGTTCTCAACTACAGGTAGTCTTACATCTGGTCCATGGGTAGTCTTAGTTTCTTTACCAGGCTCTACTCCGGTTGGAAATGCATTACAATACACTGGCAGCTGGAGCCAACTTGAAAGTCCTACTGGGTCAGGTAATTATGTAGGCCTGCCATTCCTTGTAAATGGAACTTCTGGAATACCATGGCTCACTATTGACCCGGAGTTAGGCTCAGTAAGTGGTGTTAGTCAGTTTGATATCAATGTAACGTTCGATGCAACAAATCTTGAGGACGGCATTTACTATGCAAGTATTTTGATAAATTCGAATGATCCTGTTACTCCACAACTCAACATTCCGGTAACACTGTTCGTTGGCGAAGTTCCTTCACAGGATATCCTTATGCCTTTGGGCTGGAGCGGATGGTCGGCTTATATTAACACGATGGGAGCTTCGTTTGAAAATGTTGTTGCTTCTGTTGTTAATGATATGGTTATCACACAACACTTTACCGAAATGTTCTGGCCACAATATGGCATTAATACTATGGGTAATTTTACCAGCGATCACGGCTACATTTCAAAGATGAGCGCTTCTGCTACCCTATCCATAGAAGGTATGATGGCTGTTCCTACCATCGCTTTGAACGCCGGTTGGAATCTCTTCCCGATCCTCGTTGATTGCAACCTTGATGCTGCTGAAGTATTTGGAGGCATAACAGGTTTTATCATAGGTTACGAAGTTGCCGGAAACGGAATTTATTATCCTGCAGGTAGCATTGCCACTCTTACCACCCTTGTATCCGGTAAGGCATATTGGGTAAAGGTATCTGGAGCTGCCACCTATACTTTCCCTGAGTGTGTTAAAGGGGCAAAAGCATCTTATATTGCTCCTTTGCGCCATACTAATACTACTCCATGGAACGAGCCAACCTATACCGGCTCAAGTCATATCGTGGTATTCAATGCTGACGCTTCGGTATCGTTTGCTAAGGGCGATATGATAGGCGCCTTCACTAATGATGGCGCTTGCGCCGGTTTGACACTTTGCGATGGTAAAGCTGTTTCGTTGGCTCTCTTTGCCGATGATATTACTACCTCGGTAAAGGATGGTTTTGTTCAGGGCGAATCTCTCACCTTTAAGCTCTATCGTCAGAGCAACGATACAGAGTATATCCTTGTCGTAAGCTACAGCAGTCAGGCTCCTAATTACGATGGTTTATTCGAAGCCAATGGTTTGTCGATCATCAACAATGTTACCATGTATGCTACAGGCATCGGTTCTCAAGATTTGACCAGCCTCACAGTCTATCCTAATCCTTCACAAGGTCTTTTCAATGTGTCGGTAGATAACCACTCTCAGGATGTCAATTGGGTAGTTACCGATGCTAAGGGGCGGTATGTGATGGAGGGGCGGTTAGCTGATTCTCATCAGATTGATTTACGCACACAACCGAAAGGTATCTATTTCATCAAGTTTACCGGCGACAATGTTCTCCGTATCGAGAAGCTTATTGTCAGGTAATCAGCGATGACATAAATCAAAAAAGCCCTGCCGTTTAGCGGGGCTTTTTTTATGGGTGCAATATGGTAAATACAGATAAAAAACCTGTTAAGCTAGATAATAATAGACATCGGCAGATACAGATTAAACATTTGACAATCCTTTATCAAGGCTTTGCACAACAAAAGTAATTGTTTAGCTTGTTAGAGATTTCTATTGTGTTATTAGAGTTGAATCATTTTTATTAGTTATTAAATATTGTTAAATTTAATAAAAATTTTATAAAATAGTATTCCCATCCTAATTTTTGTAAGCTTTACAATATAATTATAAATCAATTAGTTAGATGTAAACTTGTATCCCTACAAGAGAATAAAATTTTTAAATTGTTCTAAATTGCAATAAAAAAGAAAATAAATTCACTTTAAGTAAAAAAATTAAATTTACTCGTTTTTTAATTTAAAAAGGAGGTTTGTGATCAAATTTTTCATTGTATTAATTTTTATACACCTGTTTAAAGTAGTTCAGAGTATTATTATATTAATATGTTATAAATCAAGAAATTAAATATTTTACTCACTATTATATATTAATTTAATTTAAACGTTTATGAAAAAAGTTACATGTTTATTCGTTGCGTTTGTATTGTCATTAATGATGATACAGATTAATGATGCACGAGGCCAGGTGATAATTGGCGATGGGACCGTTGTTGGGCAATGGTTGCCAATTAATGCTTTTTATGGCTACTCCTATTCGCAGGTTATCTATCTGGCTTCCGAAATTGACGCTTCAGGAGTTATTAATTCTATCTCCTGGAACTTTAAAGGTACCAGTTTAACTAAATCTAATGACTGGACAATTTACCTCGGCCACACTACAAAGACTGCATTTGACAGTAATAGTGATTGGATTCCGATAGGGGAATTAACGCAGGTGTATAGCGGTGAATTTACCAGTCCTACCGGACCTGGATGGATAACAATACCAATTTCTAATTTTACTTATGATGGGATAAGAAATTTAGTAATTGCTGTGGATGAGAATAAATATGGATTCAATGGTAGTACAGATGATTTTTATTGCACTGCGGTTAGTGGAAATCGTGGTATTATCTATTCCTCTGGTGTTACTAATCCTAACCCTGTATCTCCTCCTCCTACAGGCGCTTACCTAAGAGCATATATTGCCAATGTAACTCTGGGTGGAATACAACAAGCCTGCCCGCGTGTAATTAATCTTACTGCTACTAATATTTCATCCAATAGTGCACTTCTTGGATGGACTCGGCTTGGAAACGAAACTCTGTGGAATATAGAATATGGACCTAAAGGCTTTGAATTAGGTCAAGGAACGCTTGTTAGCGGCGTTACAACTAATCCTTATCTTTTGACAGGGCTATCACCTGATACCGAGTATGAATTTTACGTTCAGGCTGATTGTGGTAGTGGTGAAGTAAGCTTGTTTACCGGACCAAAAGTATTTCAAACAGATTGTGCTCCCTATTCTGTATTCCCATGGAGTGAAAGTTTTGAAACTGTTACCATTCCCGCTCTGCCATTTTGCTGGTATAAAATTGTAAACAGCAAATGGGTTACCACTAATAATAGTAATGGTATTTACGATGCCGATGCAAGAACCGGTACCCAATTTCTTAGAATCCCATCGAGTTCCACTAATGATCATATATGGACTCCCGGCTTTTCAATGGAAGCGGGAACTTCCTATGAGTTTTCATTCTGGTGGGCAGGCGATGGCTATGCCGGCTGGACGGGAGATGTATTTATAAACACTTCTCAGGATCTTACCGGTGCCGTTCAAATTGGAAACTCGTTTGTAACTTCAACTACCATTACTGATAAGATTTATAGGCCGTTTAAGTATAATTTCGTGCCTGATGTGTCAGACGATTATTATTTTGCTATCAGAGTTACATCAACATCCGCACTATGGTACTTAAGCTTCGATGATTTTAATGTACAATACTCCCCAAGTTGTATCTCGCCTAGTGATCTTACCGTTGGTTCTATTACTACCAATAGTGCGCTTCTTGGATGGAGCCCAGGAGCCAACGAGACCGTATGGAATATAGAGTATGGTCCTGTAGGCTTTGAATTAGGTCAAGGGACGTTGATTACTGATATCACTTCCAATCCATACCTTTTAAGCGGCCTAACCTCAGCTACCAAGTATGATTTTTATATACAGTCCGACTGTGGTGGCGGTGAATTAAGTCTCTGGTTTGGACCTGCTTCATTCACCACAGAGTGTGAGATTATGGAGCTGCCATTTTTTCAGAATTTCACAGGCGTAGCTGTTGGTGCAATTCCTGTTTGCTGGACAAGAACACATTTTAATTGGGACGTGCAGTCTAGCAGCAGCGCCGGAGGTAAAAAGCCGGAGATGAGACTTTACTGGTCGCCTTCATTTACAGGTTTAACCTTGCTTAAGTCTCCTGTTTTCAACACTGTTGGCAAGGCAGAATTGTTATTGGAATTTAAACACTATCTCAACCATTATGGTACACCTTATAAATTAGGTGTAAAAACCTCCTCCGATGGCATTACCTGGAACACCGTTTGGCAAGTTTCTCCTTCAGCCCATATTCCTGCGGAGACAAAAGAGGTTATTATCAACAATAGTGATGTTGGTTCGCCTACGTTTCAGTTTGCTTTCTTCTTTGAAGGTAATACTTCCAAAATTAAAAACTGGAACATAGATGATGTTAAGTTATTTGCAAATGAGTATGGTACTCTTAGCGGCTATGTGACTGAGGCTACCCGCGGTGTTATTGAGGGCGCTCGCGTTTTTAGCGGTAGCTACGAGGCCTTTACCGACGCAACGGGCTATTATGAGATTGCCGATATGATAGTAGATGTATATGATGTTACTTGCGAAGCCGATGGTTATGTTTCTGTAACAGAGGTTGGTGTAGAGATTTTTAATAATGAGGTTACCGGGCTTAATTTTCAATTAGGAATTTCTAATATATCTATTGATCCTGAATTCATCTCAGCAAGTGCAGAGCCAGGCGGTACGACTATTGAAACTCTGACTATCTCTAATCTGGAAGGTACGGCACCTTTGACTTGGAGAGCCAGAGTTAAGATATTGTCGGATCATCAAAGCTTATTACCCATTTTAACTCAGCAGCAGCATAAGATTATTGGTGCAGATGATGTAATTCCGAATCCATCCGGTGTTAAGCCAGATTATACTGATGAAATGCTTGACCTCTTGGCTTATTTCCCGGTGGTTGATGATGATGGTACATACGGTTTTGTTTGCGATGGTGATTTCCTTTATACCGGTAATAGGTATTATAACGGATATGATAAGTACTCGTTAGATGGTGAATTTATTGAGCATTTTGAAATTTCCGGTGCAGGCAAAACCAATGATTTGACTTATGATGGTGAGTATTTCTATGGTTCTCCTGCTAACAATATTATTTATCAGATGGATTTTAAGAACAAGACTCTTGTAAGCACCATAACTGCTGCCGGTAATCAAGTACGTGGTATATCTTATGATCCTGACAATGATGCTTTTTGGATTACTGCTAATAACTTTTCTGGACCTTTCAAACTAATCAGCCGTACAGGAGAGACATTGCAGACTCTAACCACTACTGTTACAGGTATAAGCGGTATTGCTTATGATAATGTATCAGCAGGTGGTCCATTTTTATGGGCTTACACGCCTACTTTAGCAGATCAGCATAAACTTGTTAAGGTGGATCTGACTACCGGAGCAGCTATTCAGACTTTCGATCTAATGCCTTATGGCATTTTTGGTACTGAGTCGCGTTCTGGCGGTCTTGAAATCACAAATGCTGTTGTTCCTGGCAAATGGACATTTATTGGTTGTTCTCAGAATGATATTCTTTTTGTTGTTGAGCTTACCGATGATGCTTCAGCGTGGGTTTCTATTGCTCCAAAGCAAGGTGTTGTTGAGCCGGGTAGTTCCGACCAGATAGAAGTAGGTTTTGATGCTACCAATCTTGAGGAGGGTATTTACTTTGCCAATATTAACATTACTCACAACGGTCAGGAGGTAGATAAGGGCGTTATCACAGTTCCCGTAGAATTATTTGTTGGCGCACTTGCTCCGCCTCAACCGGCTACGTTGATATCACCTGCAAATAATGCCACCTTAGTTTCCTTGCAGCCGGAGTTTACGTGGATTGCCAACTCATCGGCCTTTAATAGGTTGATAATTACCACCGGTACTCCACCAAATACTACCACTATTTACACATCGCCTTGGTTTATTGGCGACTCCTTTGATTTTGCCGGTACAGGATTAATATTGGATAAGAAGAAGAACTATAACTGGCAGGTCAATACTATGAATTCTGCTGGTTCAGTCAATTCTCCAATTTGGAAATTCCAGACTATTGGCTCAGGTATCTTTAAAGGTTTAATTACCGATTCTTATAGCGGTCTGCCGCTTGAAGGAGTAGAGGTAACTACCGATCCGGGCAATTATGTTGCATTTACTGATAATACTGGTAATTATACAATAGAGGATGTGCTTGAAGGCGATTATACCTTAACTGCAAACAAGGATGGCTATAATAGCGCTGAACAGAGCGGTTCAATAACATATAATGTTACTACCTTTGTCAACTTTGAATTGGGTCAGTTCCTTCCACCGCCCTCTAATTTGCATGCAGAGATTGAGAATATTTTTGATGTTCATCTGACGTGGAGCGAGGCCGCTAAGGGGCCTATAACACTTGCAACAGTTGTTGACGATCCTGTAACTTCCAACTTTGGAGGTACTATAACCTTAAGCCCTAACGGTCTTTCTGAGCCTGTTATTTCTGTTCCAACGGTTACCCGTTCGACCCCTGTTTTGTTAGGTTATAATGTATATCGTGATAATACTTTACTTGCTCTGGTTACCGATACCGAGTATTATGATCTTGATCTTGCAGCCGGAACCTATTCATATGAGGTAACTGCAGCATATGATCAGGGCGAGTCAGAGCCGGACGGTTTTGTATCTGTTTCCATACTTGCCCCTCCTACATTACTTATTGCTGAACAGCAAGGCTCAGAAGTCTTTTTGCAGTGGAAGAGCAACTTTGTTGGTAAAGGTGTATTAGCAGATGGCAGAAACAAGGCAAAAGCCTATCTTGATAGCTATACCGGTAATACCATTACAGAAGATATGCGGTTACGTCTTTTTGGCGGCTCTTATCAAAGCAATCAGGTTCATAGCGGTATTCGCTGCGAAGTAGAGTGTCCTGCAGGCGCAATAAACGAGTCTGAACTTTGCGGAGAAGAGTTAAACGACGGCTGTAATGCTGTTCCCGAAGTCTTTGAACCCATCGCTATTGGCGATGTAATCTGCGGTACAGCATGGGCTGATAATGGATCTCGCGATACCGACTGGTACGAGTTGATAGTTACCGAACCGAAAACCATTACCTGGAAAGTAACTGCTGAATTTCCTGTTTGTGTATTCATCTTGGATGGTAATAATGGATGCGATGATATTGATATAATAATTTATGTCTTTGCCCAGCCTTGTGAGCCAATAATAGCAATGACTACGGTTATTCCAGGTACTTATTGGTTGTGGGTAGGTAATCAGGATTTTTATGGTAACCCGTGTGGGGAATCTAATAACTATGTTTTCGAACTTACTGCAGAAGATGTATTCCTACCTTACTTTAAGCTCCATCGTAACGATGTTGTTATAGGCAATATTTATAATCTATATCATTATGATGCTATTGTTCCGGGTAATGAATATTGCTACAGTGTAAGTGAGGTTGTATCAGAGGGTATTGAAACAGCCAACTCAAATGAGTTATGTGTAAATATACCAGTTTTTAGCGCCTTAGCTGTAACACCTGGTTCAATTGATGAGAATCATAACGAACCGCCTCAGGTAACCACTAAAACCCTTACTGTAAGTAACATCTGTAATGATCCAATTGAATTTGATGCCGCGATTGTTCTTCTCGGAAAAGATAACCGTGCTTCAGAATTGTGTATTGATAACCTTTATACATCAGGTTGCTACGAATATGGTGATGGCTTAGCAAGCTGGCAATTAGCTAATGTATATCAGGAAATACCTTGTGTGGATGAAAATGATTGGTATCACGACTATACCGATATTGTGCACGAGCTGAAAGCTGGAGAGACTTACGAGCTTACAGTAGAGACCATCTATGATGACACAATGGTTGCTGTATGGATTGATTTTAACGATGATTTGGAATTAACTCCCGATGAGCTTATAGTTGATTTCATTGCAGAATTTGGTGGTTTTACATCTGTTAATGTAACCATTCCTGCAGATTCTCCATCAGGCAATCACGTTCTTCGTTTCAGGACTAATTGGGATGATTCGGCTACCGATCCTTGTGATACTTACACTTATGGTAATGCTGCCGACTTTATGGCCACTTTTAATACCCAGTGGATAAGCATAGAGCCATCAGCAGGTATTATTAATGTAGGAGAGTCAATGGATTTAGTTGTAACCTTCAATTCGGCTGATTTGGATTATGGCATTCACAATGCAGATATCTTATTTACAAGTAATAATCCATTTGCTGCTCAACCAGAGGTTACTGTACCGGCGCAATTGACTGTTGGCGAAGTTCCTTCACAGGATATCCTTATTCCTTTGGGCTGGAGCGGATGGTCAGCTTATATTAACATGATGGGCGCTTCGTTCGAAAATGTTGTTGCTCCTGTTGTTAATGATATGGTTATCACACAACACTTTACCGAAATGTTCTGGCCACAATATGGCATTAACACTATGGGTAATTTTACTAACGATCACGGCTACATTTCAAAGATGAGCGCTGAAGCTACTCTAACCTTAGAAGGTATGATGATTGCTCCTACCATCGCTTTGAACGCCGGTTGGAATCTTTTCCCGATCCTTGTTGATTGCAATCTTGATGCTGCTGAGGTATTTGGCGCCATAGAAGGTTTCATCATAGGTTACGAAGTTGCCGGAAACGGAATTTATTATCCTGCCGGTAGCATTGCTACTCTTACCACCCTTGTATCCGGTAAGGCATATTGGGTAAAGGTATCTGGAGCTGCCACCTATACTTTCCCTGAGTGTGTTAAAGGGGCAAAAGCATCTTATATTGCTCCTTTGCGTCATACTAATACTACTCCATGGAACGAGCCAACCTATACGAGCTCAAGTCATATTGTGGTATTTAATGCTGATGCTTCGGTATCGTTTGCTAAGGGCGATATGATAGGCGCCTTCACTAATGATGGCGCTTGCGCCGGCTTGACACTTTGCGATGGTAAAGCTGTTTCGTTGGCTCTCTTTGCCGATGATATTACTACCTCGGTAAAGGATGGTTTTGTTCAGGGCGAATCTCTTACCTTTAAGCTCTATCGTCAGAGCAACGATACAGAGTATAACCTTGTTGTAAGCTACAGCAGTCAGGCTCCTAATTACGATGGTTTATTCGAAGCCAATGGTTTGTCGATCATCAACAATGTTACCATGTATGCTACAGGCATCGGTTCTCAAGATTTGACCAGCCTCACAGTCTATCCTAATCCTTCACAAGGTCTTTTCAATGTGTCGGTAGATAACCACTCTCAGGATGTCAATTGGGTAGTTACCGATGCTAAGGGGCGGTATGTGATGGAGGGGCGGTTAGCTGATTCTCATCAGATTGATTTACGCACACAACCGAAAGGTATCTATTTCATCAAGTTTACCGGCGACAATGTTCTCCGTATCGAGAAGCTTATTGTCAGGTAATCAGCGATGACATAAATCAAAAAAGCCCTGCCGTTTAGCGGGGCTTTTTTTATGGGTGCAATATGGTAAATACAGATAAAAAACCTGTTAAGCTAGATAATAATAGACATCGGCAGATACAGATTAAACATTTGACAATCCTTTATCAAGGCTTTGCACAACAAAAGTAATTGTTTAGCTTGTTAGAGATTTCTATTGTGTTATTAGAGTTGAATCATTTTTATTAGTTATTAAATATTGTTAAATTTAATAAAAATTTTATAAAATAGTATTCCCATCCTAATTTTTGTAAGCTTTACAATATAATTATAAATCAATTAGTTAGATGTAAACTTGTATCCCTACAAGAGAATAAAATTTTTAAATTGTTCTAAATTGCAATAAAAAAGAAAATAAATTCACTTTAAGTAAAAAAATTAAATTTACTCGTTTTTTAATTTAAAAAGGAGGTTTGTGATCAAATTTTTCATTGTATTAATTTTTATACACCTGTTTAAAGTAGTTCAGAGTATTATTATATTAATATGTTATAAATCAAGAAATTAAATATTTTACTCACTATTATATATTAATTTAATTTAAACGTTTATGAAAAAAGTTACATGTTTATTCGTTGCGTTTGTATTGTCATTAATGATGATACAGATTAATGATGCACGAAGTCAGGTGATGATTGGCCATGGAACCGTTACTGGGCAACGGTTGCCAATTTATGTGTATCATGGCTACTCCTATTCGCAGGTTATCTATCTGGCTTCAGAAATTGAGACTTCAGGAGTTATTAATTCTATCTCTTGGAACTTTCAAGGATACAGTTTAAATAATTCCAATAACTGGACAATCTACCTTGGTCATACCACAAAGACTGCATTTAACAGTACTAATGATTGGATCCCAATTGGGGGATTAACTCAGGTTTATAGTGGTGAATTTGCCAGTCCTACCGCATCGGGATGGATAACAATACCAATCTCAGATTTCCCTTATGATGGGACAAGTAATTTAGTAATTGCTGTAGATGAGAATAAACTAGGATACAATGCTGCTGCGAATGATTTTTTTTGCACTGCGGTAAGTGGAAATCGTGGTATTCTCTATTCATCTGATAGCAATAATCCTGACCCTGCATCGCCTCCTACAGGCACTTACCTCAAAGCATATATTGCCAATGTAATTCTGGGTGGAATACAACAAGCTTGCCCGCGTGTAATTAATCTTACCGCTACTGATATTTCGTTCAATAGTGCACTTCTTGGATGGACTCCGCTTGGAAACGAAACTCTGTGGAATATAGAATATGGATTTAAAGGGTTTTCATTGGGAGGAGGAACGCTTGTTAGTGGCATTACAACTAATCCTTATCAGTTGACTGGGCTTACACCCGATACTGAGTATGAATTTTACGTTCAGGCTGATTGTGGTAATGGTGAAGTAAGCTCGTTTACTGGGCCAAAAGTATTTAAAACACTTTGTGACTCCTATTCTACATTCCCATGGAATGAAAGCTTTGAAAAAGTTACCATTCCTGCTCTGCCATCATGCTGGTATAAATCTGCAACCAGCAAATGGGTTGTTACTAATAATTATAATAATCCTTACGATGCCGATGCCAGAACTGGCTTCAAATTTCTTAGGATCCGATATGACTGCACTAATGATTATGTATGGACTCGCGCCTTTTCCATGGAAGCCGGGATTTCCTATGAGTTTTCATTCTGGTGGGCAGGCGATGGCTATTCTGGCTGGACTGGAGATGTATTTATGAATACTTCTCAGGATCCTGCCGGTGCAGTTAAAATTGGAAACACATTTGTAACTCCAGATATCGTTACTGACAAGGTTTATAGGCCGTTTAAATATAATTTCGTACCTGATGAGTCAGGCGATTATTATTTTGCTATTAGAGTTTCGTCAACAAACGTACCATTGTATTTATGCTTTGATGATTTTACTGTAAAATTCTCCCCAAGTTGTATCGCGCCTAGTGATTTTACCGTTGGTTCTATTACCACCAATAGTGCGCTTCTTGGATGGACTCCCGGAGGAAGCGAGACTATGTGGAATATAGAATATGGACCTGCAGGCTTTGAATTAGGTCAAGGGACGTTGATTACTGGTATCACTTCCAATCCATACCTTTTAAGCGGTCTAACCTCAGCTACCAAGTATGATTTTTATTTACAGTCCAACTGTGGTGGCGGTGGATTAAGTACCTGGTTTGGACCTGCCACATTCACCACAGAGTGTGGGATTTTTGAGCTGCCATTTTTTCAGGATTTCACAGGCGTAGCTGTTAATACAATTCCCGTTTGCTGGACACGAACACATTTTAATTGGGACGTGCAATATACCACTAATGCCGGAGGTAAAAAGCCGGAAATGAGACTTTACTGGTCGCCTGCATTTACAGGTTTAACCTTGTTTAAGTCTCCTGTTGTCAATACTGTTGGCAGGACAGAATTGTTATTGGAATTTAAACACTATCTTGACCATTATGATACACCTTATACCTTAGGTGTAAAAACTTCCTCCGATGGTATTACCTGGAACACTGTCTGGGGAGTTTCTCCTTCGGCCAATATTGCTGCGGAGACAAAAGAGGTTATTATCAACAATAGTGATGTTGGTTCGCCTACGTTTCAGTTTGCCTTCTTCTTCGATGGTAATATTTACAACATTAACAACTGGTACATAGATGATATTAAGTTATTTGCAAATGAGTATGGTACTCTTAGCGGCTATGTAACAGAGGCTACCAGAGGTGTTATTGAGGGCGCTCGCGTTTTTAGCGGCAGCTATGAAGCCTTTACCGATGCTACGGGCTATTATGAGATTGATGGTATATTAGCATATGTATATGATGTTACCTGTGAAGCTGATGGTTATGTTTCTGTAACAGAGGTTGGTGTAGAGATTTTTAATAATGAGGTTACCGAGCTTGATTTTCAATTAGGAACTCCCAATATATCTGTTGATCCTGGGTTCATCTCAGCAACTACAGAGCCAGGCGGTACGACTATTGAAACTCTGACTATCTCGAATCTGGAAGGTACAGCGCCTTTGACTTGGAGAGCCAAGGTTAAGTCATTGTCGGATCATCAAACCTCATTACCCATTTTAACTCAGCAGCAGCCTAAAATTATTGGAGCAGATAAAGTAAATCCGAATCCATCCGGTGTTAACCCAAATTATACTGATGAAATGTTTGATTTCTTGGGCGCTTTCCCAGTGGTTGATCTTGATGGCACGTACGGTATTGTTTGCGATGGTTATTTCTTTTATACCGGAAATTGGCAATATAACAGATTTGATAAATACTCGTTATATGGTGAATTTCTTGAGCGTTTTGAAATTCCCGGTGTAAGCTGTACCATAGATTTGACTTATGATGGTGAGTATTTTTATGGTTCTCCTAATAATGATACTATTTATCAGATGGATTTCGAGAACAAGACTCTTGTGAGCACTATAATTGCTACCGGTAGTATTATAAATAGCATATCCTATGATTCTGACAATGATGCCTTTTGGATTACTACTGATGACTACTATGGGCCTTTAAAACTTATCAGCCGTACAGGAGCGACATTGAAGACTCTCACCACTATTAATACTGCTATGAGTGGTTTTGCTTATGATAATGTATCAGAAGGTGGTCCGTTCTTGTGGGCTTACACGCCTGTTGAAGATGATCAACATATCCTTGTTAAGTTGGATCTGACTACCGGAGCAGCTCAGCAGACTTTCAATTTAATGCCTTATGGTATTTTTGGCAATAATTCGCTTTCTGGCGGTCTTGAAATCACTAATGCTGTTGTGCCTGGCAAATGGACATTTATTGGCTGTTCTCAGAATGACGTTATTTTTGTTGTTGAGCTTACCGATGATGCTTCAGCGTGGATTTCTATTGCTCCAAAGCAAGGTGTTGTTGAGCCGGGCAGTTCCGATCAGATAGAAGTAAATTTTAATGCTACCAATCTTGAGGAAGGTGTTTACAATGCAAGTGTTGTGATAAAATCAAATGATCCCGTTACTCCACAACTCAACGTTCCGGTAACACTGTTAGTTGGCGAATATCCTTCACAGGATATCCTTATTCCTTTGGGCTGGAGCGGATGGTCGGCTTATTTTAATACGAATGGAGCTTCGTTTGAAAATGTTGTTGCTCCTGTTGTTAATGATATGATAATCACACAACACTTTACCGAAGTGTTCTGGCCACAATATGGCATTAATACTATGGGCAATTTTACCAACAATCACGGCTACGTTTCAAAGATGAGCGCTTCTGCTACCCTATCTATAGAAGGTATGATGGCTGTTCCTACTGTAGCTTTGAATGCCGGTTGGAATCTTTTCCCGATCCTCGTTGATTGCAACCTTGATGCTGCTGAAGTATTTGGTGGCATAACAGGTTTCATCATAGGTTA
>Ga0255343_1002860_pt1 | contig 19245 bp, 17 predicted proteins | sample wastewater_treat_4_FD_192413 | JGI IMG/M metagenome (GOLD analysis project Ga0255343, IMG submission 192413) | Wastewater microbial communities from Lulu Island WWTP, Vancouver, Canada - plant16 | ecosystem: Engineered > WWTP > Wastewater > Unclassified | place: Canada: Vancouver, British... | reverse complement strand
AGTTTTTGATGGGAGAGGTAAGATATACCTCATTGCAGAAGGAATTCCCTGACAAAGCAGAAACTCTCTTTAAGGCTGCAGAGGAAGATGCTAAGTGGAGATACAATAAGTATAAAAGATTAGCAGAGTAAATTAGAATTTTGCTCGGGCTTAAAATCTTTGTTATTTTAAGCCCGAGATAATTAAAGAAAGTTGTTGGGGGTAACTATGTTTGATCAATTCAAGGCAAGGGCTGAAGCAGTTGGAGCAGAAGTCCATAGATTTAAAAGTAAAGATGAACTTTTGGATTTTTTAAAATCCTTTTTAGCTAAAGAGGGAGTTTCTGATAAAGAAAATTCCTATGCACTGTGGGCGGATTCCCCTTTATTGAAGGGTATTGATAAATGGAAATTATCGGCAGAGATTCCGGGATTAAAATTTTCTGTGACAAGAGAACTGGCTGCTTCTTCTCTTGTCGGTATTACAGAGATGAATTATGCCCTTGCAGATACAGGGTCATTGGTTGCAGATCAAACTCCTGTTGAAGATCGATTAGCCTCCACTTTGCCAGTGATTCATGTGGCAATTATAGGAACAAATAAAATTTTAGCTGATAAGGTTTCGCTTTTAAAAAATATAAGTCCAGTGAAAAGTCCTTTCATAGCCTTTATCACAGGGCCAAGTAGAACTGCAGACATTGAGCGGGTTTTGACTATTGGAGTCCATGGGCCAAAAAGGCTTGTTATTCTCTTTGTGGATGAATATGAGGGGTAATTGTATGGAAAAGAAATTTAAAGAATCTATTGTTAATGCTGTAAATAATTCTGTTTTGACAGGAGCTCTGGGTAAGTTTTCGGAGGCCTACAGGGTAAACAGAGCTAAAGCCTATGAAGGGATCGACTTTGAAAAACTCAGAAATACCATTGCAGAGAGAAAGGCCTATGCAGCATCTCATCTTGAGGATATGATTGCCCTTTTTACAAAAAATGCCACAGCTCGTGGAGTAAAGGTTTTCAGAGCAAATAGTGCGCAGGAGGCTGTTGATTATATAGTAAATCTTGCCATTGAAAAAAATGTAAAAAGAATTGTAAAATCAAAATCAATGGCAAGTGAAGAGATTCACTTAAATAAATACCTCAATGAAAAAGGAATTGCTGTTAACGAAACAGACCTTGGAGAATGGATAATCCAGCTTGCAGGTCAGAGGCCTTCTCATATGGTTATGCCTGCAATACACATGACAAAGGAACAGGTGTCTGAGCTATTTAGCAAGGAGGTAAATGAAAGGCTATCCAATGATATTCCTAAATTGGTTGAGGTCGCAAGGAGAGAGTTGCGTGAAAAATTCCTTGCTGCAGATATGGGAATATCTGGCGCAAATATAGCTGTTGCAGAAACAGGCAGTATTGTCCTTGTTACAAATGAAGGTAATGCAAGGATGACAACAATACTCCCAAAGATTCACGTTGCTCTTGTAGGAATAGAAAAGTTTGTCGAAAAATTCGAAGATATAGTTCCGATTTTAACAGCTCTCCCCCGTAGTGCAACAGCTCAATTACTGACAAGTTATGTTTCTATAATAACAGGGCCAACGCAAAATACCGATGGAACAATGAAGGATATGCATATTGTTCTGATGGATAATCACAGAACAGAGATGGTAAAGGATCCAAAGTTTTTTCAGGCAATGCAATGCATCAGGTGTGGCTCTTGTCTTAATGTTTGCCCAATATTTCGTCTGGTTGGAGGGCATGTTTTTGGCAGCACATATACTGGAGGAATAGGGACAATACTTACAGCATGGTTTGAAGAACTTAAAAAATCTGAGGATATTCAGGGGCTTTGTATTCAATGTGGTAATTGTAAAGAGGTTTGTCCTGGCAAGCTTGATATCCCGGATATGATTATGGAGCTTAGACGAAGACTTGTAGTTGAAAAGGGACAGTCTCTTACTCAGAAGGCAATTTTTTCTGTTGTAAATAACAGGCGTATGTTCCATGCGATGTTGCGAGCTGCATCAATTACAGGTAAGCCTTTCACAAGTGAGGGATATATTCGCCATCTTCCATTATTCCTTTCAGATCTTACAGAGGGTAGAAGTTTGCCTTCCATCGCTGCAGTTCCTTTTAGAGACAGGATCAAAAAGATCAAACAGATTAAGAGTAAGGAAAAGGTGGCCTTTTATTCTGGCTGTCTTATAGATTTTGCCTATCCAGAAATGGGTGAGGCCTTAGTGAAAATAATGAATAAAGCGGGATATGAGGTTGTTTATCCAGATGAGCAAACATGCTGTGGGGCTCCTGCGAGATATAATGGAGCCTATGAGGTTGCAGCAAACAACGCTGTGGATAATATAAAGGCCTTACTGAAAGAGGATGTCCAGTATGTAATATCAGCATGTCCAACATGCACAGTGGCCTTAAAGGATGAATTTATTTCAACCTTTGAAAGTCTTGGAAAAAGTGAATATATGGATGAAGCTAAAAGGCTTTCAGAGATGACAATGGATTTTTCACAATTTACAAAGAAGCTAATAGATGAAGGAAGGCTTAAGATTAAAAAGATCGACGGAGGAACCTTTACCTACCATGATTCCTGTCATTTAAAGAGAACCTTGAAGGCATCTCAGGAACCAAGGGAGATACTTAAGGCCTGCGGCTATGAACTTAATGAGATGTTTGAGTGTGATATGTGCTGTGGAATGGGAGGTTCCTATTCTATAAAATTGCCTGAAATTTCAAGACCAATTCTTGAAAGGAAGCTTGCTAATATACGCAACACAGGGACTAAATTGGTTGCTATGGATTGTCCGGGATGCGTCCTTCAGATAAGGGGAGGGCTCGATAAAGCAGGTGATAAAATAAAGGCAATGCATACAGTGGAAATTTTGGCACAGATGCTTGAAGATTGATATAGTCCTCCTTATTTTTGATATATCAGGGTATGGGCTGCGCGCCTTATGGTAGTCCATACCTCTGAATTTTATTAGATAAGGAATAAATATAAATTAGAGAATATGGCTTACAAAGGGGGATATGTATGAAGCTTGCAAACAGGCTGGTGTTTATAATAATTTCTGTTACAACAGTGTCATGTATGTCTGTTATGTCTTTTTTTGTCTATCAGATCTATGTCCAGAACAAAGAGCAGGTTGCAAATACAGAAAGAATATTGAAAGAGAATTACGATAAGATAATAAGGACACAGGTAGAAAACGCAATTAGCATGCTTGCACAAATTAACAAAATGAAGGAGCAGGTTATATTTACAGAGGAACAGGCAAAAAAATATGGTGCAGATATTTTACGAGAGCTGCGTTATGATAAAGATGGTTATTTCTGGGCAGATACAGAGGATGGAGTTAATGTGGTTTTATATGGATCCAAAACAGAGGGCACTAACAGAATAAATTTTCAGGATGTAAAAGGAACTTATATTATTCAAAAAATAATAGCAGCAGCAAAGCAGCCAGGCGGAGGCTATACAGATTACTGGTTCCCCAAAAAAGGTGAAATTGAGGCAAAGCAAAAACGTGGATATTCACTTTTTTTTGAGCCCTTTAAATGGTCTGTTGGAACAGGGAATTATGTTGATGACATAGAGCTTAAGGTTAAAAGTGAACGTGAAGCTTTACAAAGGGCTTTAGTGCGCCATATAATTTCAGTGGTGATTTTTACAATTATCTTGATAGGAGCCTTCTCTACCATAGCTTTTTATCTTGGTAAAAAAGTTGCAAATCCTATATTGAGGCTTAAGGATTGCATAACCTCAATATTGGAGTTTAATATAAAGGATGCCATTTTTGAAGAATCTGAGGTGAAAAGATATAAAAGTGAGATCAAGGGTATGGCATTTGCTGTAATAAAGATGAGAGAAAATCTTGCTCAACTTCTTGAAAATATAAGGGCTGTTTCTGATGAGCTTGTCTCTGCTTCAGAAGAGCTATCAGCTGCTACAACTATCTCAGCAGAGAATGCAGGCAGACAGGCAATGTCCTCTGAACAGATAACAGCTGTTATAGAGGAGATCTCTGGAGGAATGGATAGAATAGCAGATGGAGCTGTGATGCAAAATAAAATGCTTGAGGGGCTTATTAAGATCTTTGAAGAGCTCTCTGCAAGCATCAACAAGATATATGCCATGACAGAAGAAACCTCATCTTTATCTGAAAAAATAGCAAGGGATGCAGAGGTTGGCGAGTCACTCATGCGGACAATGAATCAGAATATGATCAATGTATCAAAAAGCTCTGAGGATATGAAAGGGGTTGTTAATATAATAAGCGATATTTCTGAGCAGATAAATCTTCTCTCCCTCAATGCAAGTATAGAGGCTGCCAGAGCCGGGGAAGCTGGACGAGGTTTTGCTGTTGTTGCAGAGGAGATTAGCAAGCTGGCTGAGCGAACTTCTATAAGCATAAAGGAGATTGAAAAGCTTATAAATCTTAATTATGCAGAGATAAAATCAGGACTTGAAGCAGTGGGACAGACATCCCTTGCAGCAGGTAAAATTCTTACTGGGGTAAGCAGCATTGATGCTAAGATAGTTGATATAAAAAAAGAGATAGCAATTCAACAGGATGTCAACAAAACAGCAGACAGTAAGATTACACTTATTCGCCAGATGTCTGAGGAAATTTTGAACTCAACATCAGAGCACAAGTTAGCAGTGGAAGAAATAGCAAATCAGATAAATGATGTTAATAATGCCTCACAGCAAATTGCAGAGAATTCAACTGAGATTGCAGGCAGCTCAGAAAATCTTGCAGCACAGGCTGAGAAGCATAGCAGTATGATATCTGTATTTAAGTTTTGAACAATGTTTAAATGAAAGAATATGTGTCGAAAAAAGAAGGATTATTGAATAATTGTTATGGACAAATGTAGGGTGATAGAAAATAATGTTGGATGGGATATTTTAAAATATTCTTAAGAATGGAGAGTCCTTATGGTCTTTAAACCTATCCAGCAACAAAAGATTTATGAGAAGATAGTGGAGCAGATAAGAAACATGGTCTCATCTGGCATGCTAAAACCTGGGGATAGGCTGCCTGCAGAGAGAGTCCTTGCTGAAAGTCTCAATGTAAGCAGAGCATCTGTAAGGGAAGCCTTAAGCGCTTTGCAACTAATGGGGCTTGTGGAGATAAAACCAGGGGAAGGAACTTTTATCAAACAGATGGATGTTGATTCGATCATTCAGCCTCTGGCAATGCTGCTTTTAATGGAGAGGGATACAATACTTGAGATCCTGGAGGTGCGCAAAGGCCTTGAGGTTGAGGCTGCAGGTCTTGCTGCACTAAACGCCTCTGACGAACAGATTGATGATATTGGGAAGATTGTTGAAGAAATGGAGATTGAAGCCAAGAAGAATACTCTTGGAGATCTTTCCGATTGGAAATTTCATTTTGCCATAGCAAGAGCATCGGGTAATTCTCTAATGGTAAGAATTATGAATATGATATCTGATGTTATGCAAAAGACAATTCGCAGTAACAGAGAACGACTTTTTAAAAGGGAAGGCAATCAGGATATACTTGTAAAACAGCATAAGTCAATATATGAAGCAATTAGGGCAAGGGACTCAGAGCTTGCTCGTAAGAATATGTATGGTCATTTAAGTTATGCAGAAGAAGAGATGAAGCGGATTGGACTTGATTAGATGTAACATATATAAGAAAAAATTTACATTGACAAAAAATAATAAGTATATTCAGGTATCAAAATACCGAAATTGTTTCAATAAAATGAATATGAGGTTTTATAATAAATTTTTGATTATAGCTATAGTGGCCCTAATGGCTTTTTCCTGTAAGAAGGAAGAGTCAACTATAAGCAGACCACTCCTTGGAACAGCTGTAAGTATTACAATAGCTGATGATATAGATAGAGCTCCTCTCTTTGAGTTAGCATTTAAGGAAATTGAGAGGATTCAATCTATCTTTAATCCGTCAGATGCAGACTCTGATATCACAAAGATAAATAGCTATGCCTTTAAAAGGCCAGTTATTGTTAGTGATGAGTGTATAGATATTTTATTGATTGCAAGGGATGTTTCGGAAAAAACAGATGGTGCTTTTGACATGACCTTTGCCTCAATGGCGGGTCTGTGGAATTTAAGCAGAGATGACTTTATTCCTCCATCTAAGGAAAAAGTTGTAGAAATTTTACAGTTTCTTTCTTATAAAAATGTTTTTGTAGATAAGCAAAGCAAAAGCGTGAGACTCTTAAGAGAGGGGACAAAAATAGGGCTTGGTGGAATTGTTAAGGGTTATGCCTCAAAGAAGGCTGTTGAGGTTTTAAAGTCAAAGGGAGTGAAAAACTGCCTTGTTGCCTGTGCAGGAGACATTCATGTTGCTGGAACAAATAATGGCAAACCATGGCTTGTAGGGCTCAAGGATCCGAGGGGTGATTCTGTAATAGCGACCTTTTATATGGAAGATGGTGATTCTGTATCAACAAGTGGTGATTATGAGAGATACAAAATTTATAATGGTAAGAGATATCATCATATAATAGATCCTCGCACAGGATATCCTGCTGAATCTGGTTTAGTTTCTGTTACTGTTTTTTCAAAAGATCCTATTTTGACAGATGCCTATTCAACGGCATTTTTTGTTATGGGCCGCGAAAGGGCTTTAACTATTCTTAAGGGGGCTCCTGAGATTGCTGCAGTTTTAATAACGTCAGATATGAAGGTTTATGTTTCAGGTAGTCTCAGAGATAGAATTCACTTTCGAGAGGATTTAAAAATTGAATATTTTTAGATTTTCTGTTATTGACATTTTTTTTACTATATTTAGAAAAAATTTTTATTTTATATTTTTATTTTATAGAGGTTGGTAATGGAGAGTGCACAGGAAAATATTCAAGAGGGCTTTATCCTTCAGCAACTGGAAGATGGCTTTGTTAAAATAAGGGTTTCTGGCCATGCTAATTGTGATAATTGCCAGAGTTGCGATGTTGCTAACCTTGAAATAATTGCCTATAATCCCTTAAGTGCTACTGTAGGGCAAAAGGTGAAATTTATAATGGTAGAGGAGAATATGCTTAAAATAGCGGTTATGGTTTTTCTTTTTCCTTTACTATCAGTTTTTGCAGGCTTATATGTTGGTTCTTTAGTGGCAATAGTTTCTGGCTTGAGCCAGGCAGGGCTTATGTTTGGCGGAGCTGTTTTATTTTTGATTATTGCCATTGCTATCATATATTTATATGATAAAGAGTTTAAGCTTAACAAATCTAATTTTCCTCAAGTAATTGAAGTTATAAGTAGATGAGGTAACTATGCTGGGTATAAAAAAAGGCGGTGTTCATCCGCATGATGAAAAACAAAGCACAGAGGGAAAGAAGATAGAATATCTTCCTGTTTCCCCAAAGCTTTATATCCCAATCAGACAGCATATAGGAGAGCCCTGTGCCCCTGTTGTGAAGGTTGGCGATCTGGTTAAAAAGGGTCAGGTTATAGCAGATTCTCCAGATGGAAAGGCTGCACCTGTTCACAGTTCAACCTCCGGGAAGGTTGTTGAAATAGGAAATTATCCTCATCCTGTATATGGTCTATCGACATGTATAGTCATTGAATCCGATGGACAGGATGAATGGATGGAGGGTCTCCTTGTAGAGAGAGATTACAATAAACTCTCAAAAAAGGAGATTATTGACATAATCTTCAGAAGTGGTATAGTTGGTATGGGAGGAGCTGCCTTCCCAACTCATATAAAGCTTTCACCACCTGAGGATCGCAAGATCGATACACTCATTGTCAATGGTGCAGAGTGTGAGCCTTATCTTACATCGGATTATAGGACAATGATTGAGTTTGCAGATGATGTAATAAAGGGCACTCTCATTGCAATGAAAATACTCAATGTAGAAAATTGCTACATTGGTATTGAACACAATAAGCCTGAGGCTATTAAGCTCTTAACGGAAAAATGCAAGGGAACAAATATCAAGGTTGTGACTCTTGAAACACGTTATCCACAGGGTGCAGAAAAGATGATGATAAATGTCATCACAGGCAGAGAAGTTCCTTCAGGTAGACTTCCTATGGATGTTGGTTGTGTTGTGCAAAACGTTGGAACTCTTAAGGCTGTGGCAGATGCTGTTGAAAAGGGGATCCCTCTTATTGAAAGAATTGTTACAGTTGCAGGGAAGACTGTTAAGGATCCAAAGAATCTTATGGTTCGAATTGGAACACCTTTTAAGGACCTTTTTGACTATTGCGGCGGTTTTACAGACAAAAACGGCAAGGTTATCATGGGAGGTCCTATGATGGGGCTTGCACAGGTAACTCTTGATGCAGTAGTAATTAAAGCAACCTCTGGTATTGTTTCAATTTCTGAAAAGGACGTTGATTATCAGCCAGAAAAGGCATGTATAAGATGCGGCCGTTGTATTGAGGCCTGCACTATGAGACTCAGGCCAAGCATTTTGAGTATATTGAGTGAGAAGGGACTACATCAAACAGCACAAACAGATTATGATCTCAATGACTGTGTTGAGTGTGGATGCTGCTATTATGTATGTCCTTCCAGAAGAAATATAGTTCACTATATCAGACAGTCTAAGGCAAAAAATGCTATGCTCAGGGCTGCAGCAAAAACAGGGAGTAAATGATGGAACCAAAAGATAATGTTGCTAACAATCAGGTGCCGGAAAAATTAATTGTTACATCCTCTCCTCATGTTCATGATACAGAGAGTGTAACAAAGATTATGTGGATTGTTAATCTCACACTGCTTCCGGCTGCTATTTTTGCTGTGATAAATTTCGGATTGCCAGCATTGTTTACAATGCTTGTTTGCATTATTGGATCTGTGGCTTTTGAGGCTTTGATTCAATATTGGCGTAAGATGGAGATTACAATAAGCGATGGAAGTGCAGTTCTCACTGGACTTTTGCTTGCAATGTGTTTGCCTCCTACTGCTCCATGGTATGTTTCCTTGGTTGGTTCTCTTGCTGCCATTGGAATTGCCAAGCATACTATGGGAGGACTTGGCCACAATGTATTTAACCCTGCTCACATAGGTCGTGCTTTTGTTATGGCAAGCTATCCTGTTGCAATGACAACATGGGCTGTTTCAAGAATTGGAACAAAGGGTGATTTTTCAGGAGCAATTGCAAATATAACCAAGCTTGATGCTGTAACAACTGCAACTCCTCTTGGAATGCTCAAACTTCAGGGTTATGATGCTCTAGTTGCCTCCTTTGGGAGCAAACCAGAGATGTATAAGGCCCTTTTCCTTGGCACAAGGGCAGGAAGTTTGGGAGAGACATCTGCTCTTCTTTTGATTCTTGGTGGTCTTGTGCTCATTGCAAAGAAGTATATAAAGTGGCAGGTGCCTGTTGTGATGATTGGAACTGTGGGCATACTCACATGGGCATTTGGTGGAAAAAATGGCCTTTTTACAGGGGATCCAATCTTACACATGCTTTCTGGTGGTCTTATAATCGGAGCTTTCTTTATGGCCACTGATATGGTAACTACACCTCTTACTACAAAGGGCCAGATTCTCTTTGCCTTTGGTTGTGGTGTTATCACTGTTCTTATAAGGCTTTATGGAGGATATCCAGAGGGGGTCTGCTATTCAATTCTCCTTATGAATGCACTTACACCTCTTATTGACAGATATATTTTTCCAACTAAATTCGGTTCTCTACCAGAACCTGTAACAAGGAGATAGAAATGGCTCATTCAGAACATGTAGATAATAGTATGTTTAAAATCACCCTGAATCTGACACTTGCGAGCCTTCTTTCCGGTTTTATTATAGCAGTAGTGTATTATTTCACTGCACCCATAGCTGAGATTCAGAGGGTAAAGCAGAAAGAGGCTTCAATGAAAGAGCTTGTGCCTGATGCAACTTCTTTTTCTCCAATAGAAGGAAAGACTGAGTGGTATAAGGCAGAAAAAGACGGTGCTGTGGTGGCTTATCTAATTCTTACTCATGAAAAGGGCTTTGATGGTCATATAAAAATGTTTGTGGCTCTTTCTCCTGATAGAAAAGTTCTGGGATATACAGTTCTTTCTCACAAGGAAACCCCAGGTCTTGGAGATCAGGCTTTCAAACCAAAGTTTAAGAGTCAGTTCATAGGCAAAGGAATTGAAAACATGGAAGTTGTTAAGATTCAGGAAGAGGGTAAAATTACAGCTATTACAGGTGCAACAATTACATCGCGCGCTGTGACTTTGTCTGTAAAGAATGCCCTTTTGGAGCTTGATGAATATTTAACCAATAATAGCAAATAAGAGGTTAAGATGAATCTGTGGAAAGAATTTACCAAAGGTCTGCTTGACGAAAACCCTATATTTCGTCTTGCTTTAAGCCTTTGCCCTGCGCTGGCTGTTACGTCAAATGTCTATAATGCGCTTGGTATGGGCTTTACTGTAATGTTTGTAATCACATGTAACAATATGTCGGTCTCTATTTTCAGGAATGTCATTCATCCCAAGGTAAGGGTTCCGGTTTATATTATCTCCATTGCAACTATCGTAACTGTGGCAATGCTTGTGTTGGAGGCGTTTTTCCCTGTGCTTTTTAAAGAATTGGGGATTTACCTTTCTCTGGTGGTTGTTTTTGCCATAATTCTTGCAAGGGCAGAGGTATTTGCTGCAAAGAATAAGGTTATTCCATCAATGATAGATGGTCTTGGAATGGGTTTAGGCTTCGTTTTTGCTATGGCAGTAATAGGAGGAGTAAGAGAGCTTATTGGTAATGGTTCTCTTCTTGGCTATCAGATCCTTGGTAGCTGGTATCATCCTCCTCTAATTGCTGTCCTTGCTCCTGGTGGCTTTATTGTAATAGGCTTTATAATAGGAGTTTTAAATTTAATTGAAAAGCGCAAGCAACAGAGGCTTGAGCAGAAGGGAGGGCAGGCATGAAAGAGTATTTGTTACTTTTTGTAGGTGCGGCTATAGTCAATAACTTTGTATTAACCAGATATTTAGGTCTTTGTATATTCTTTGGTGTATCAAAGAATTTTCATGCCTCATCAAGTATGGGGCTGGCAATAATTTCTGTAATAACAATGAGTTCCATGCTTACATGGGTTATTGAACACTTTATTTTAATTCCCCTTGGAGTTCTTTTTTTGAAGACAATTGTCTTTGTTGTTGTTATTGCAGTATTTGTTCAGCTCCTTGAAATGGTGATAAAGAAGTTTATGCCAACACTGTATAATATATGGGGAATATATCTCCTTCTGGTTGCAACAAACTGCGTTATTCTTGGTGTGCCTTTAATTAACTCAGAAGCTCATTTTGATTTTATCAAAAGTACTGTAAATGCTCTGGGTTCTGGAACAGGTTTTGCTATTGCTTTGATTCTCTTTGCAAGCCTTAGAGAAAAGGCACAGTTTTCTAATATTCCAAAAAGCCTTGATGGTCTTGGTATAGCATTCATTCTTGCTGGAATGCTTGCCCTTGCTTTCCAGGGTTTTGGTGGAATGATACCGCTATAAGGAAGGGGACTTTATATGGAAGCAATTTATGCAATATTCGTTATGCTTGGTTTGGGGCTGTTTTTTGGCTTCTTCATTTCTTTTGCAAATAAGAAGTGGTCAGTTGAAATAGATCCAAGAATTCATGAAGTAGAAGATGCTCTTCCAAAAGGTCAGTGCGGTGCCTGTGGATATCCTGGATGTCTTGCCTATGCTGAGGCAGTAGTTACAAATCCAGATGTCCCGGCAAATTTGTGCGTTCCTGGAAAGGCTGCTGTTGCTGCTAAGGTTGCAGAGATAACAGGTAAAAAAGCAGAGTCTGTTGCTGCAAAAATCGCCTTTGTCCGTTGTGCTGGGACTTATGAAAAGGCAGTTCGCACTGCTGTATACAAGGGAATATCTGACTGTGTATCTGCAAATATGATTGCAGGTGGAAATAAGGGTTGCACCTATGGTTGTCTTGGCTATGGTACATGCGTAAAGGTCTGTATGTTTGATGCTCTTAAGATGACTGATGAGGGAATACCTGTTGTCAATCCAGATAAATGTACAGGATGTGGCAAGTGTGCAACTGTATGTCCAAGGAATATAATCACTCTGGTTGATCCAGAGATAATGGTTAAGGTCAACTGTAACTCAAGGGATAAAGGTCCAATCGTCCGCAAAAATTGTAAGGCTGGCTGTATTGGTTGTGGTCTCTGTGCAAAGGAATGTCCTTATGGAGCTATTAAAGTGGAGAATTTCCTTGCAGTTGTTGATAGCTCAATTTGTATGGAAAAATGTTCAGATCCTGTTTGCCTTGCTAAATGCCCAACTAAGGCAATAAGACCTGCAATATGGGGAATTTTGCCAGGAACAGAGGTCTTGTAGTAAAATACTTGCAAATTAATATACCTTTTGATAAATAAAGAGGTCTCTTTTGAGGCCTCTTTTGTTTAAATTTTTAAGGTTAATTTCATGATAAAAGACAAGATAAAAAAATATTTTCACTCTGCCAGCATCCCTTTGACTGAAAAACAGGCGGATCTCTTTGCTCTTTACTATACTCTTATTAATGAAAATAATGATGATAATGATCTCACCAGAATAAAGGGTGAGGATCAATTCATTATCAAGCATTTTATGGATTCTGTTTATATAACAAAATTCATAGAGCTTCCTAAATCCCTTGTTGACATAGGAACAGGTGCTGGCTTTCCGGGAATTCCTCTTAAGATAATAAATCCTTCTCTTAAGCTTATTCTCGCAGAGCAGAGAAAGCGCAGGTGCGAGTTTCTTTCTCTTGCTATTGATGAGCTTGGTCTTGACGGTGTGGAGATATATCCCCATAAGGTTACAGATAAATCTTTTTTTGATATAGATGCAGTTATTACAAGAGCTCTGGAAGACGCTCCTCAGACACTGAGCCGTGTTGGTCATTTTTTGCCAAAGGGTGGCCAGGTTATCTTACTTAAAGGACCTGATGCTGATGAAGATATATCAGCTCTTTCCGAAGATGATAAATCTCTTTTTGAACTTGAAAAAGATATAAGTTATAATTTGCTTGATACTGATTTTAAAAGGAGAATTCTTGTTTTTAAAAAGATCTCTGATTCTTTCAAAAAGCAATATAAAATAATGAAGGTTGACCGTGACACTCATGGAATTCCAATCATCTCACCAGATAATTCAACTTTTAAAACATTAAAGCGCATAATCTCTGGAGATGGATTAAAAAAGAGTGAGCTTGTTGCTGTGCCAGGTAAAAAGATTATAAAGGATTTTTTCTATAAAAATAAGGAAAGATGTCAGAGGCTCATTTTGCCAGATGAATATAGTGAGACAGACAAGGGTTTTGAAAAAATTCTCAATGAGTTTGAAAAAAAAGGAGCACTTTATATCATAAGAAAATCGCTGTTTAATGAGCTTGATATTGGATTTCAAGGACCTCTTTTAATTGCAGATATGCCTTTGATAAAAAAATGGGATGGATCTATTTACCATGGATGCAATCCTCTTATACCATTTCAGGATCCATTAAATGTAGGAGCAGCGGTGCGCAGTGCAGTTGCCTTTGGTATAAAACAAATTATACTCACAATTGATGCAGCAAATCCCTATCATTACAAAAGCATAAGGGCATCATCAGGAGCTGTTTTTGATGTGGATTTTGTAAGAGCACCAAGGCTTGCAGAAATTTATGAATTTATTAAAAGTGATGGCTTTAGGGTTTTTGCATTGGATAAAAAGGGAGTTATGCTTAATCAAATTGATTTCCCGGATAAGTTCATTGTAATCCCTGGAATTGAAGGTCCAGGACTTCCGGAAAATCTTAAGGGGGATGCTGTCTCTATACCTATGGTTGATGATATTGAATCTCTCAATGCAACAGTTTCCCTTTCTATTTTTATGTATCAGTGGTTTATATCCAAAAAATAGTTTGACATAGATTAAAGGGAAGGTGTAATAATTTTTTCTGTGTGTTAATAGATAAAAATTTTTAAGGAGCTCACTTAATGTCAATTAAATCAAAAATTAGGACAATCCCAGATTTTCCCCATAAGGGCATAATGTTTCGGGATGTTACAACTCTCATAAAAGATAAAGAGGGCTTTAGAGAGGTAATTGATAGATTTGTTGAACGTTATAAGAATGTTGATTTTGATTATGTAATGGGTATTGAGGCAAGGGGCTTTATTATTGGCGGAGCTTTAGCCTATGCATTGGGTAAGGGTTTTATTCCTGTGAGAAAGCCAGGCAAGCTTCCTGCAGAATCCATATCTTATGAATATGAGCTTGAGTATGGCAAGGGAACTTTGGAGGTCCATGTAGATGCCCTTAAAAAAGGGGATAAGGTTCTTTTAATTGATGATCTCCTTGCAACAGGTGGGACAGCGCTGGCAGGGGCAAAACTTGCAGAGCAACTTGGCGCAAAGGTTGTTGAAATGGCCTTTATAATTGATCTGCCCGATGTTGGAGGCAGAAAAAAGCTTGAGTCCCTTGGCTATAAGGTTTTTCATTTGATCGAATTTGAAGGGGATTGATTTATCTTTATAGCCTTTTGTGTTTTAGGCAAAAGTTTATAAATACTGTAAAGATATACTTTATAGCTATATATGGATCCATGTGGAATATATATACACGTTCCGTTTTGCAAAAAAAAGTGTGATTATTGCAGCTTTTATTCTGTCCCACTTAAAGATGAAGTAATTCTTGAGCAATATGTTTCAAGGCTTTGTGATGAGATTTCATCATGTAGTGATGTTTTCCCATCTTTAGCAGATACTATATATTTTGGCGGAGGGACTCCCTCTCTTTTAAAAGAGGAACATCTTGAAAAAATTATTTCTGCAGTTAAAAATCGCTTTGAATTATCAAAGGGTGCAGAAATAACTCTGGAGATGAATCCAGAGGATTTTTCCCATAGCAAAATTGACTCCTGCTTAAAATGTGGCATAAACAGGATAGTCCTTGGAGTCCAGAGCCTTGATGTGGATCTCAGAAGATTTATCGGCAGAAGCACTGCTCTTGTGCCAGATAAGACGCTGAAGGATTTTTTATCAAGAAGTGATTTTATACGTTGCGTTGATCTCATTGCAGGCATACCAGGTCAAACCAAAGAAGAGATAATATATGAACTTGAATATATCACAAACCTGCAGCCAGATCATATATCCCTTTATCTTTTATCCTTAGAAGATGGAACTTCTCTTAAACAACGGTTTCCTGGAGATAATGAGTTTTCTGATTTTCAGGCCAGGATATGGGAAGTTGCCATAGATTATCTTGTCTCAAAGGGATTTGATCATTATGAAATCTCAAACTTCGCAAAACCTGGATTTATCTCCCGCCATAACAGCAAATACTGGCATTTTTTGCCTTATGCAGGTTTTGGCCCTGGAGCTCATTCCTTTACAGGTAAGGTAAGATATTATAATGATATGTCTGTAGAGGATTATATAGCAGAGGAATTTAATTATAATATTGATATTAGAACAGGTAATGATGTAATTGTTGAGTTTATTATAACAGCTTTAAGGGATCTTCACGGTTTTTCTTATGCAGATTTTGAGAGAGTTACAGGAATAAAAATGCCTGATGATATTCATTATAAAATCCAGCTTTATATAACTCATGGCTATATGAGCGATGAAAATGGAAAGATTAAGCTCTCAAGAAAAGGTATGTTTAAGTCAAATTTAATAATATACTCTCTGGCCGATAATTATATCCTCTCTTGAATTTTATTTTAGCCAATCAATCTGATTTTTAAATAAAATCCTCACAAAAGTAACAATTCTGGCCGATAAGTCTAAGGAATAAATATGTCCCATGATGGGGTTGGGGTGGAATGCTTTATTTAAGCATTCCGATGAGTTAAGGAATAAATATGTCCCATGATGGGGTTGGGGTGGAATGCTTTATTTAAGCATTCCGATGAGTTAAGGAATAAATATGTCCTATTGTGGCTTTGGGTGCTTTGTTTAAAGCATTTTGATGAGTTACATAAATATGTGCAGCGAGAGGGGATTATGATACAGCATTTTTTACGGCTTGAACAAGTTTTACTGGAAGAGAATAAATTCTATGATGATATATATGCTCTTGAGATTGAAAAAAGCGACGCTATTTTACAAAAATCAGTCACACTCTTGCAGGAGATCTGCAGCAGGCAAGAAGATATTCTCATGGAGATTGAATCTCTTGAGAATGAAAGAATAACTCTTATAAATGAAATTAAGCATCAATATCATCTTAGCAGCGATCCCAATATATCAGAAATAGCAGCCCTTGCAAAGGGTGATTTTGCAGAGAAGCTGTCTCAAAGAGGGAGAGAGCTTAAAGAGATCATTCTGAAGGTAAAGGCAAAAGAGGAAATAAATCATAAGTTGTTAGCTGATAACATAGAATTTTTTGAAATCTTAATTGATGATCTTAAAAGAAGCTCTTCCCTTAAGTCTGGATATGGCCGAGATGGAAGGGAAAATAGTAAGGTTGTTAATCCAGTATTGTTTAATATTACTGTGTGAGGAGGGGATATGTCTTCAACATTCATGGGGCTTGAAATCAGTAAGAGGGGGTTGTCCTCTCATCAACAGGCTTTGCACGTAACAGGTCACAATATTGCCAATGCAGAAAATAAGGAGTATTCCCGTCAGAGGGTTGTAATTACCTCAGCAGATCCAATATATGAGCCAGCACTAAACAGAGCAAATATGAAGGGGCAGATGGGGCAGGGATCGCAAGTTGGCATAGTTGAAAGGATAAGGGACTCCTTTATTGACGATAGAATTGTTACAGAAAAAAATGTAATGGGATTCTGGAAGTCAAAGAATGATTTTATATATCAAATTGAGTCAATATATAATGAGCCATCAGATCAATCTCTCAGAAACAGAATGGATGCCCTATGGGCTGCCTGGCAGGAGCTATCAAAATATCCAGAAGAGCGCTCCACCCGTGAGGTTGTTAAAGAAAAGGGAGTTCATCTTGCCAACGAGGTCAACAGTATTTTCAGGCAACTCTATGCCTTAAGAGAAGATGCAGACAGACAGGTCATTTTAAAGGTAGATGAGATCAATGTATATGCAGCTGATATAAGAAATTTAAATGAAAGGATCCAGAAGGCTGAAGCTCTTGGCGATAAACCCAATGATCTCTACGACAGAAGAGATGCTTTGATTGAAAAGCTTTCTGAGCTTGTAAATGTATCAGTGGGGCGTAGTGATAAGGACGAGCTTATAGTATACATAGATGGAGAGAATTTAGTTCAGGGTAACATTTTTAGGCCACTAAAGGTGGTAAAAAATCCTGAAAACAATGGCATGCATGATGTTGTGTGGAAGGATACAGAGACTGGTGTTTCCATAAAAGGTGGTGAGCTTGCAGGCCTTATTGATGTTAGAGATGTAATAATAAGGCAAAATATAAATGATGTGAATGCCTTTGCAATAAATCTTACAGATTTAACAAATGAAATTCACAGGGATGGTTTTGGTAGGAGAGGGGAGACTAACAAAAATTTCTTTAAGCACTTAAATATAAGTGATAATAATGAAGGCAACTTTGATCTTAACAATGATGGTGTAAATGATGTCACTGCTATATATAAGGTTGCTGGAAATAATAAAGTAGATGCCTCAGCAGCTATTGGTGTGAGCGGAACGCTAACTTTTGTGAGAAATGATAAATTGCACTCCATAGCAGAAATTGATTACAATGAATCAGACACAGTTAATTCTGTAATAAAAAAGATCAATGATGCAAATCTTGGTGTGGTTGCATATATAAACCATAATGGCCAGCTTGCATTGAAGGCGGTTGTTGCAAAGGATGATGATAGACGAAATTTTATGATACGTCACCTTGAAGACTCAGGGCAGTTTTTTGTTGGTATTACAGGTGTTTTAAAGCAAAGTGGACCGCAGGGATCCTTTGACTACAGGAGAGTAGATGATATTATAAAATTTTTGCCGACAAGGGAACATATTACAATAACTCCAAAGTTTAATCCTGCTGCAACTATGGCAGTATCAGATGAAGTCTTGATGGATGTGGATGTTATAGCTGCAGCCAAAGGCAAGGATGTTGGGGGAACAGGGGATTACAATACCACAAATGGAATTGGAGATGGAACAAACGCTCTTTTAATAGCAGGCCTTAGACATAAAACAACAATGGTTGATACAAAGACTACCTTTAATGAATTTTATACAGCTCTCGTTTCACGAATAGGCAGTCAGGGAGAGGAGACAAAAAATAGGATTGAGAATCAAAGTCTGATGTTAAAGAACCTGGAAAACCTCCGTCAATCTGTTTCTGGGATAAACCTTGATGAGGAGATGGCAGCAATGGTAGCATTTCAGCATGCCTATAATGCAAATGCAAGGATGATAAGCACTATTGACAAGATGCTTGATACAATAATTAGGCTGGGGGCATAAGCTATGAATAGAATAACCAATCAGATGATAAATAAAAATATGGTTTACAACCTTCAGAGGCATCAGACAGATATGGATACTCTGCAAAATCAACTTGCAACAGGCAAGAGTGTTAGAATCCCTCGAGATAATCCAGTGGCTGCAACAAACCAGATGCTTTATCAGACAAGATTGTCAGAGATTGATCAGTATATTAAAAATATAAGCGAGACTCAGGCAAGGCTAAATGAGATAGATACAGCCTTGCAATCCTCTCTAAGGATATTTCAGAGGATAAGGGAATTGGCAGTCCAGGGGGCAAATGGAATATATTCAAACTTTGAAAGAAAGGAAGCAGCAGCTGCAGAGATGAATCAACTCCTTGAGGAACTTGTTGCTATAGCAAATCAGAAGGGAGCAACAGGGAGATCAATCTTTGGAGGATTTAATACTGGCACAGAAGAGCAACCGGATCCCTTTGTGCCAATATACATGACTCTTACTGCTGGCAGGCAGGGGGATGCAATGATTGGGGTTGAATATCGTGGCAACATTGGTGAGCAAATGAGGGAAGTTTCAAAGGGTGAATATCTTGGTGTAAATATACCTGGCAATCATGTATTCTGGGCTACAGAGCAGAGTATAACATCCGCACGAGATGCCACTAATTACAGTGCCACAAGCAATCAGATTATAAAGATTGATGGAAAAGAAATTGAAATTGCAGCTGGCGATAATATAGATATAATTATCGATAAGATAAATAACGCGGGATTAAGCGTTAAGGCAACAAAAGGAGGAGTTAATAATCTAATTTTGAACACAACAGTTCCTCATCAGATATGGCTTGAAGATAAAGGTAGTGGAACAGTGTTGCAGGATCTTGGGATAATAAACAGGAATTTTCCAGAGCCGCCTAATATTAT